>Ga0209075_1002522_pt1 | contig 16093 bp, 10 predicted proteins | sample Stecom2011_FD_187523 | JGI IMG/M metagenome (GOLD analysis project Ga0209075, IMG submission 187523) | Agricultural soil microbial communities from Utah to study Nitrogen management - Steer compost 2011 (SPAdes) (version 2) | ecosystem: Environmental > Terrestrial > Soil > Agricultural land...
CCAACTTAATTTTTATAACTAGTTGATTTTCATAGTAAAGACCAACACAGAGCCATATAGAACCACTGCTTTAAAGGGTTCAAATCCCGCCATCTCCACCAAATACGAAACCCCAACTGTTATCAGTGGGGAAAGTCACAAAGTTTGGCCATTATGGCCAAACTTATGTACTTTTTTCAGAAAGATTGGCCAGATTTGGGCCTAATGGAAGCAACAAAAAGATATAAAACCCATACAAATCATTACGTTATGGATTTTCAGGCGTTTTTTGTGGCTTTTCAACTAATTGTCAAAATCATTCCCGCTCGATACTGATGTTCTTTTCAGGGTACTTTGCACTAAGCAGATCCACCGCTTCCAACGTTCTTACCCCCCACTGATTGGTCATGGCATAGGTCTTACCGTCAATGTGAAATAGCTCTTCCTGCTTGCAAAAATAACGCTTGGTCTTCGGTAGCTTGCCCCCGGTATCGAGCGTCATTAACTGTTCTGCGAATTGCTCTTCATCGAGTAAGCCATCAAAGCAAATAAACAGATTCCCTTTGCGCCAGCTAATGATCTCCGCGACCTCTTCTGGCTTGGCGCCACCCTGGATGATTTCACTCACCAGTTGATACATAAGATTACGCTTATTCAGACCATGGTGATCGCGGCCTCCAATCGAGAGAGTGAATTTTGAGAAATCGCGAGATGACGTTCTGGACTGCTGCTCTTTCTGCTTCTTCTGTCTCACCTGGACCTGAAATTGTTCGGTCTCAGGTAAAGGGATAACCTGCTGAATGTCCAACAGGATTCGTTGCCCGTCGTAGAAGGGCTCCATCTTGACGCAACGAATATCAATTCCCTTGTCGTTAAGCCATAGCACCGCACTGGTAAGCTCTTTAGAAAACTCGGCTGATGCCAGAACAATCCGGACATCCTGTGCAAAAGAGTCCTCATCTGGCTCTTCCCAGTCGAGGAACTCAAGGATTCTTTGCTCGGCATCTTCTTCCGACTCAATACTGGTCAGGAAGGACTTGTGGGCCTCAACAACCTGATCAAAGGTCATCGTTGAGATCATGGCACTATAGCGAATAGCTTGGAGTTCCATATGCCCACCGTCTTCGGTGCGCTTGAGCTCAATCACCACCAGGTTGGCTTGTTTGTCGATGCATAGCAGATCAATCCGCCTCCGGCTTGCATCCCAATCGCCGAACTCCTCCGCAATCACCATTGTCTGGTCGGAAATGATCTCGATCTGGTCTCTCAACAGTCGCTGAATATCCTGCCGCTCACGGATACCCCGGTCAGCAAAGGTTGTTTTCTGTAGGCGTTTAATACCGGTGTCGCTCAATTCATAAATTGGCATGGAACTCCCTCACATGTAGAAGCTATAACTGACTTGCGGCTTCTCGTTAGCCTCAACATACTTCATGATTTCACCAACTTTCCGTGAGCATTCCAGTGTGATCGGATACCGTCCGTCAAATTGCGTGTTGTTCCAGTTCATCTTGGTCAGCCCGAGTACTTCTTCACATAAATCCTCCAACGAAGAGTCGTGTTCAAAAGCTCTGATTTCCAGTGGAGACGGAACATACATCCCCGGATAGGTCTTGTAAAAATTGACCGCACCTTTTGTATAGAGAATGGCCTTGCTTTCCGACAGTGATAGCAATGTTCCCCTCACAGGGGGATACTGTTCGTAGCTGTAGAGACGGACTTTGGACTCCATAATGGTTACGAAGTCTTTCATTCGTATACCCTTGCTTTCTATTGCCCTCGTAAAACCCCGTATCTCTTCTTCCCGGAAGTTGCTGGATTTGTGAATCACAATCCGTGCAGGCATTTGCATCAAAGCATGGTCATACTCATTCAAAGCGTTCATTAACAACTCGAACGCTTGCTCCTCGTTCATGTACGGTCGGCGGTCTCTTTTATCCAACTGAACAGGAGCTCCCCTGAGAATTACGCCATGTCCAAACTCATCAAAGACCTGCGCCAAACTGGTTGATACGGTCTCATTGTCACGACTTTTATAAAATCCAATTCCGACATAGCAAGTTTTAGGCTTATGTGTTTCCTCCACCAATCGCCACGGAATTGTTTTGTTCCCCTTGTAGTAAAGGGCTGTACAAAAATTCCACGCTCTCGTCGCATCATCCTGTTGTCCCTTATTACCGGTATCAATGGACAAGGACTTCTCTAAAACAAGCTGTAGCGGCTTACCCAAATGCATAGTCTTCGCTTTCAGTAGTCGGCGGAAGTTATGCTCTAGTGAGTTCTTGGATTTGTCATCGTTCGAATCGCCATCATAGTTTTCTGGATCTTCATCCTTTCCCTTCTCCTTGGTCAGCGCATCGAACATATCATTTGGGATAACGCATATAATGACATCCACAGGCCGATGCTCGGCAAGAAACCGGATTTGATCGAAGTAAAGGTCAACACATACCTTGACTCGCTCTTCCCTGGATTGAATTTTCAGCGTTTTGTTTAGCTCTGACTTCTGGATTGTTCTGGTTAGAGTCGGTCCATACAGGAATTTTGCATAGAAACCGTGATGCTGCGTGAATCCCCCGAACCCTCTGAACAGATTGGAATATTTTGACTCCTTCCCCTCTATTCCTTCTTGGCATTTTGCTATCCAGAGATCTAACAGATCGACACCTTCCCCGCGTCCAACGATTCCCAATCTCAACTCGCTTTGCCGGAATTCATCGTTTTTGTCATATACGCCAAGGGTTTCAATGCCTGCTTTTGGACAGATGTGTGTTCCATTGGCAAACTCCAGCTTCGGCTCCTCAAGAATCTTAATTTGCATTGGCTTCCTCCTCTTCCAACACTTCTTCCAGCTCGTCGTTTTCTTCGAGTGATATGTTGGACAAACATTGGAATTCGACCAATTCGCCAAATGAGATCAAATCGTTATCGTTACGGCTATTAGCAAGGAAATACCCGATGAATCTAACTTGATCCCTGACGGAATTGTTATGCTCAAGACGCTTCTGCTTTGAGAGAAGATCATCATGGAATCGATTGCGCTTATACAGATTCCATGTGTAGTACCAGCTAGGGGTAACGGTGGCATACCACTGTGAGTCAACATCCATAAATGAGATGTCAAATGCCAAGTGCTTGAAGAAGGCTACTTTTGTTGGGTCTTTCGTCTGGTACTTCTTTTCAAAAACTCTTCTTCGTGAGAGCTTTTTACCAACCCATTCTTCCCTTCTCTGCTCAGAGTTTTTTTCATCAGGCAAAAAGTAAAATTGATTTTGTTGCTTGCTCCAATTTACATTGAACGCATGAAGCTGATCCCGGAGTGTATCCTTCATCAGATACTTGAATAGATTCTGATATTCAACGAGTTCATGTTGTGAAATATCTTCCGTCGTGAGCTCTTCGATACTTCCAACGTCTACTATGGATCTGAAAGCCGACTCACGCTCCATGTCATAGAACGTGAAAATGCGATTCTCAAATATCGCCCAACCATGACAATCTAACCCAGCGAGCTGTAAAGCCAGTCTCACCAATAGATGCTTGTTAGGGCGTCTCCCGTTGTAGTTTAAATCGCGCTTGGCCGCTGCAATTGTGCTTTCTTCGTCGATGCACAATTCGGCTACATACAATGCCTTTGGAGGTGTAACCTCAATGAGATTTGAAACTAAGATATACGGAGCATTCTCGGGCGCGTTTAACTCTTTGACCGATGCTTGAACATCTCCTAGTATCGTGCGAAACTCCTGCAACATTCTCTCTTGTGCTGGCAATCGTAACCCGGTTATTTGAGCCAAAATATCGCCAGGATCAATGATGTGCTCCTTTACATCAAAGCGTATTTCATCACCAATGACGTTATCAATAGCATCCTGAGAGTAGCTTTTCTGCTTAGAACGCAGCGTGAATATATAGAGCTCGTCAAAGGCATTCTTGTAATTGCGTTTCTTAAACTGCTCCAAGGTCGATTTGACCTTCTCAATGTCTGTGGACGAGGTTACTTGGAAGGCAACCCGGTCCTGCTCATCTCCTAAATCAATGCCGGGAAAGTTCTTGTGTTTTCTATTCAGATTCACAAGATTCGGGCACTGGTAAACCTCCTTCAGGATAGGTATCCAGGCATCTTCAGAAATCAGGTTAACATCAAGCCTTCCTTGCTTCGTTGCCAGATCAATCTCGGTTATCAGCCTGCTGACAACTTCTCGTAATTGATTTTCGATTTCAACCTGTTTCATGAACGTCCTTCTAACCCTGATTTCATTTCGATGCTTTTCATTAATCCACCCCAAGTGCCTTAAAAACCGCATCAACCGGATCTGCATAGAAGCTGGTCTGGAACTTGGTAAACAGTTCAGCCGGAATTGTTGGGATGTCTGCTGCACTGCTCATAGGCAAGGCCACTTTCTTGGCCCATGCTTCAAAAGCGACTTGCAGGTACTCAGCGATGCTTTCTATCGGTGTAGAGATCCTCATGGCGTAGCTCTCTTCGACTATTCCACGAGCGCAATTATTTGCTGTGAAAGCTCGACGAGTTCGTATCTCTCTTCACCAGCCTCGTCATACTTCGACCGTTCGACTATCTTTTCAGCCGTCATCAAAGGCCAAAACCGATCAATCACATCATCCGGTTTCATTCCAACCGCGTTGCCAATGATTTTCTTGGCATCGCAAGTGTCTGTATAAGTAATCTCCTGCCCCGATTCAACTTTTATCAACTCTGGGCATAAATAATTCTCTATTTCGCGCTTTCGAGTCGAATAGAAAGCCCTGCCTTGGGCTTCAACTTCAGCTTTACGCTTCTGAATCGATTTAACTTGCTCAGGACTTCCTCCGATATCGGAATCCAAGAAAACGCACCAAGGCAAACCAAGATCATCTGCTAGCTTATGGGTAACCCAGTGCTTAACATTACCACTCCCACCAGTTTGCAGGGGCACTATGCCAGCTTCGTCCAAGCTTGCATGTATATGACCAGCATTCTTCAAGCTCTTAGTCGCATGCCGTAAGAACGTAACATCTGACTTACCCTCAACCAGAACTACACCTTTGGCTCGTTCCATGCCAGTTTCAGGCAACACACCAAGACTTTCTGCTGCCTCTTTGAGCACATCGTCACTTGGCATTTTTACGATGGGTACACCATTGTCATTCTTAGTGACGTAACGAACACCCTCAATGGGAATTAGACCAGCCAATGCGGGGACGTGGGTGGTTACCAAAATCTGGCGATTATCCTGATTGGCGAGATCCAGCAAGGCCTTCATCAACATGATTTGGTAATTAGGGTGCTGAGATGTTTCAGGCTCTTCAATGGCATAGATGACTTTGCGCTGAGAGCCGGCAACGACTTTTTCCGCTTCTGCCCTGAAGAAGTTAAGTAGTATTAAACGTCGTACACCGCTACCCCGCTTATTGATTGGTATGCCATTCTCACCATCCAAGGTGAAATTGAACGTCCATTTAGGCTTATCTTTAAAACGGGGAGTTAACTCATTAGCGAGTTCTGGGGCCATCTCTCGAAGCTTGTCCAGCGTTCGCCCCGCAACATCCAAGACACTTTGCTCTATCTGTTCTTCAAGCGCTGTAATTTGCGCCTGTAATGCGGACTGCGCTTCTTTAACCGCTTGCTGGAGAGGGTTTTTTGCTTCCGCATCGCCATCACTACTTTCACGGTCTGCCTTAAATAACGCAAAAGTAGGTAATTGATCCTGAATTTTTCCCCAGACGGATTTACCTTCGGTCGATAGACCTTTATCAACGTCTAATAATGTCTCGGAGAGATTGAGAGGTTGAGCAGCCGCTCGAATGGCCTGTCGCCACTGAGATGCCACTCGTTTGTCTGCAACTGCGTCTTCGACATCACGCTCTTTCCCCAGCTTTTTGAGATCAGCGATTTTCAAGCCCAGAAGATTATTCAAACCTTCTTCAGACGGGTGTTGGCAGCGTATAAAGGTTTTATCGGGTTTACCTGATGTAGTTGCTTTGAATGTTTTCACAACTTCAAAATAACCGTCACTATTGAGCAATAGCTCCTCTTGCAACGTTGTTTCGGCGTTTTCATCCAGAATGAGACTCTCAGGCAACTCATCGAATTCACACGCTATTTCGAACTGGTTTTCTCCCTCTGCCAAACGGAAGCAATTCATATCGTTTTTATCGGCTTTGGCACCCTCGGCTTCAAAGAAGATCGCCAGGGCTTCCAGTATGGTTGACTTTCCAAAGTCATTACGGCCAACAATGCCCGTCATAGCTTCGTCAATGGGGATGATAGTTGTGCCTTGATAGCCACGAAAATTGGTGAGTTTGACTAATTTTAATTTCATAACTAACTGTATTCACCCCGGTTCATTTTCTGAAATTATTTAGTGGTGACAAAAATAATACTAACCCAACTAAATAAGATTTCTCACACTTCTCTTTAATGCATCAAAATCTTCGATAGCTAGCTTTAAGTCTTTACGCAGTTTTAATATTTCGCGCTGACTGACAAGAATATCACTGGCTATTTTGATCATAACGTTCAAATCAGGAATCGGAATTTTAATCTTGCCTAGCCTTGTAGTATTTAAAGAGACATTGGCTGACCCTTTCATATAAGGGACTAATACATCATCTTTATGCGTCAATAAATATGAATAGGCATATTCAACAATTGCAGAATCCTTGAACTTATCTCGCGGGATCAGGACTGCCAGAATACTTGCAGCTTCAAACCTTCCATCATAGTAATGAATATTATTTATACTCGCATGACCATGACCAGTTGAAGACACTAACGGTATACAGATAGCCTTGCCTTCAAAACTATACTGATCAATTTTTTTAAATTCCGACGAACTCGTTATAAAATCATAGTCACCTTGATCTTTTGCTTCAGCAGCACCAATGTTTCCTTTGGCTATATGAAATATTTCATTCAGCCGCTGCAATGGAATCCCCTTTGGGTAATCGTAATCACGCAAGTAAATATTTGGACATAGATCAAACTCGTTTTCTTCGATTTCAGTCAAGCTAACAAATCTATGCTTATTTCTGATCTCTCTATAAGATTGATCAAACCTATTCTTAAATAGATCAATCATCGTTAAGATCTCACTACCTTCGATTGGTTGCTTGTTAGCACCATCTGAATATCCATCATTCTCTACTTTATAGAACCATACCCTGTCAGTTTGACCTCCCTTGGTAAAAATCAGTATTGCGGTCGCGACACTAGCATAAGGCTTAAATACCCAATGAGGCAGAGATATCACCGCCTCAACTTGATGTTTTAAAAGTTCCTTACGAAGCTGAACGTGAGAAGCGGATTCACCCTCCAAAACGCCAATTGGCACAACTACTGCTGCACGGCCACCAAGTTTGAGCGCACGTAAAATGTGAGCGACAAACAGCAGCTCGGTCTTTTTGGTTTTTACCAGGCCGAGCACATCCGGGTTGGTATTGGTTTCGTCCAGGCTGCCTTTGAATGGCGGGTTGGCCAAAATCACATCGAAGAAGTTTTCTTCCTGCTCGGGGAAGTTCTCTTTGATGGATTTGCTTAAGGAGTCTTGGTACAGAATGTTGGCGCCATTCACGCCGTGCAGGGCCATGTTCATGCTGCTGACGCGGAGCATGGTGGTGTCGAAATCAAAGCCCCAGAACATGTTTTTGTTAATATGGTCGCGGTATGGCTCTAACAGGTCACCGGTGTAGTGTTTGTTGCCGTCTTCATCTTCAAAAATGCCCGCTTCGCTGGAATGTTTTTTATTCAGGTATTCCATGGTGCGAGCGAGAAATCCGGCTGTGCCACAGGCCGGGTCGCAGATGCTCTCGGTAGGCTGCGGATCGACCAGCTCGATCATGGCGTCGATGATATGGCGCGGGGTACGGAACTGACCGTTAATGCCTGCCGTAGTAAGCTTACTGAGCAGGTATTCGTAAATATCGCCCTTTACGTCGCTTTGGGTGAGCGGTAGCCCGTCCACCATTTCTACAGCGCTGACCAGTACCGATTCGTTTTTGATTTCGAGGTCGGCATCTTGCATGTATTCGCCGATATGGCCTAACGCCTCGATGGCGCTGCCATCACTGCCTAGCCCATCTTGCTCATCCGACTTTTTACCCAGTTTGGCAAAGTAAGGGAAGACGTTTTGCTTAAGGTGTTTATGCAGCTCTTTGCCGCTGAGGTTTTTGAAATTCTTCCAGCGCAGCAATTGGCCTTCTGGGCTATTGGGAAACAGGCGGTCAAAGTCTTTGCCCCCTTTTCCTTGCTTATGAAGAGCGTTCGCTTTGCGCTCTGCCATGTCTTCCTGCATATCGAGCATGCGGGCAAACATCAAGTAGCTGATCTGCTCAATCACCGTTAATGGGTTGGTGATACCTCCAGTCCAGAACTTCTCCCAGAGCTTGTCGATATCGTTACGTATTTTGCCTGTTAGCATTGAGTTACTCGCTTAATGGTTTTCTGCTGTTTCTGATTCGATTGTGGGTGCCGATTGTGCATCACTGTCTAAATGCTCCAGTTCCGGCTCTGATAATGGCTTTTCTATTAATTGCTCTTCTATGGGCTCAACAATTAAGGCCAAACGCTCAGTCTCGAAATCCACATGGGTTGCCTCCAGATGGGGAAGGCTTTTGCTGACTTTGGCGGAGAGCTGACTGAATCGATCCACCTTGCCGTACAAACCTTGCTGGCCTGCCAACGCTTTGACTGTATTGTTGTAGTGATTGCTGACAGTGCTCAGGGTGCCACCCAACTTGCTCAATCGCTCAGCAACCGTACACACAGAGTTGTAAATATCGCCAGCTTTCTCGCTGATTTCTCGGGCTTCTGCGTTACTGCGTTCAATCATCCACAGGTTGGAAACAGTGCGCAGAATAGGAATCAGGGTGGTATGGGAGACCAGCACGATGCCTTTTTTGTAGCCGTATTCAAACAGATCTTTGTTGTTCTTGAGCGCCTCGATGTAGGCGGGTTCTATCGGCATAAACATGAGCACAAAGCTGGGGCTGCGCATACCCACCAGGTTGGTGTAGTCCTTTGATGCCAGATCATCAATGTGCTTGCGCACGGCTTTTACATGCTCGCTCATGGCAAGCTGGTATTCTTCTGGCGATTCCGCGCCCACAGCCCGGTCGTAGGCATTCAGGGCTACCTTGCTGTCGATGATGATGTGCTTACCATCAGGCAGTTTGATCAGATAATCCGTTTGCTTTTGTTTGCCTTCGGCATCTTTGAATGAGCTTTGCACTTCGTAGTGCGCTTCTTCGATCAAACCGCTCATCTCCAGGGTGCGGCGCAGTTGCGCTTCCCCCCAAGCACCGCGCTGCTGGGAATCACCTTTGAGGGCTGAGGTTAGATTATTAGCCTCTTTGCTCATTTGAAGGCCAATTTCCAGCACCTTTTTTATCTCGGCATTGAGGCTGGTATTTCCCTGAAGCGACGCATCGTGTACTTCATTGATACGCTTCTGGAAGCCTTCGATCTGCTCGCGGAAGGGCTTAAGCATGGTGTCGATGCTGGCCTGGCTGGTATGGGTAAAGGTTTTGCCTTTTTCCTCGAAGATTTTGTTTGCCAGATTCTCGAATTCTTTGGTGAGCGATTGCTTGGTCTCACTGAGCTGTTGCATCTGCTCTTTGAAGTGCTCTTCTTTGCGTTCCAGCGTGGTTTTCAGCTCAGTGTGTTCATTGCTGAGCACCTGATAGCGTTCCTGAAGCTGGGTATTACGCTGTTGAACCTCCATGAGGCTTTGCTTGGCTTCTTTTAGTTGCTCGCGCGCTTCGAAGTTGGACGCTTCAAGCTCTTTGGCTTTTTTGCCTTCCTGAGCCAATTCTTCTTTGAGCTGGCTTACCAGAGAGCGCTCTTGCTGAATGTTCTGTTCCGCTTTTTCCAGACGGTTTCGTAAATCCAGCGTTTGTTCTTTCAGCGCTCGGTTATCAGCTTGGGCAGTTTCCAGTTGCTTTTCGGTGCTGTGATGCTGCCCTTTAACCTCATCCAACGCGCTTTGCTGAGATGCCAGCTGACCCTTCAGTTCTGTTACTGTGCCATTCAGGCGTTGTTCTGTGATTTGGGCTGTAGACTGAAGACTATCCAGCCTCGTCTGCAACTTGCTTTCAGACAGATCCTTCTCGTGTAGGGCTGCACTGAGCTGCTTGATCTCCTCCTGCTGCTTCAGCTGCCCGCTTAGCTCAGTGTTTTTGCGGCCCAGCAATACCATCGCCAATAAATATCCCAGTACAGCAAGCACCAAGCCTGCTACCGAGGCAGTAATGATAAGTTCAGTTGTCCATTCCAGTGATTGCATGTTCACTCCTGTGTACTTTCTGGCTGTGAAACCGACAATTTGGGCTCAGCCTTGATAAAGGGTTTCAACACGGCAATCAGCTCACCCACGTCGTCTGGGGTAAATACGCCGTCAATTCCTTCGTGTGAGACGGAGGTAAATGGCGCGTCGTAGAGCTTTTCGATTACGATGGAGCCGTGCTGGGCGATGTAATTTTTGAGCAGATTCATAAACCGCACCTGCTGAGCGGTTAGCGCTGGGTGGGCGTGTAAAAAGCTCTTGAAGTGGTCTTCAATGGCTTGTGCATCCAGCCCGATAATCTCACGTACCGTCAGGTGCAATTGATCTGCCGTACGACCATAGAATTCATTCAGCACCTCCAGGCTCACACCTGGGTGGCTGGTGAGTATGGTAGACGTCAGTGTTTTTAGTTCTGGCTCCGCAATGGGTTCCCCTTTGCGGATTTTCTGCAACGTGGGGTTGGCAGCCACCATTTGATCCAAAATATCCTTGAGCCTGCGGCGGTAGATCATGGCCTCGTTGGCACCGGCGATCTTTACCTCACGCTCAGCTTCAAGCACCCCGGAATCCCCTGCACGCGTGGTGCCGGTCTCATAACCGGGGCCGGTTCGCTGCTGGCGATATTTCATAATGCCGCGCAACTCTTTACGGGCCTTTTCTAACCTTTCGATATTGGGCGCTTGCCAAAAGTCGGCACTGCGTACTTCTGCAATGATGGCGTCTTTCTGGCGTACTGCCTGAATATTCACGGCCAGTTTGTCTATCTCGGTGAGCAGCAGATCTCTGCCATCATCAAAGCAGCTCGCTTGTTCTACCAGGCAGCGTTCAATGGTGGCCATCAGCTTGTCCAGCTGGGTTGCATGTTTGTCGCGAAGCACACGTGCAGACATTAAGGGTGCGATGGTATTGGCCAGCAGATGCTGGGTTTTCGCATCGAACCCCTTTAGCAGATCGGTTTGCTGTAGCTGGTGTACGACCCGCAGTTCGCGCTTTACCGCGATGCTGGTGTCGGGCAAGTCATTAATGTCGGCCCGCAGTAGCTCAATGGCCGTATCAAAAGCGGCCGCATGGTTTTGCTGTAATGCCGCCTGCGCCAGCTCAAGACGGGCTTCAAAGGTGGTTTGCAGCAAGGATTTACTGCCGGTGTCATCAGGCTCCTGATACTCCTCCTCGAAAAAGTCGAAGTTGCCATAATGGTCGAAAATCAGGAACTCGGTCTTATGTTTTCCAGGACCAAAGAGATTCGGGCGCAAGCGCGTGCCCCGACCAATCATTTGCCAGAATTTCACCCAGCTCTTTACCGGCTTGGCAAACACCAAGTTGACGACTTCAGGCACGTCGATGCCGGTGTCCAGCATATCCACTGAAATAGCGATGCGAAAATCGTTATCGGATTTTTTGAATTCTTTGATCAGGCTCTCAACATGGGGAATCGCATTGTGGATGACCTTGCACACCTTGGTGCCATATTGCGGGTAGAGCTTGCAGAACAGCTTTTCCAGGTGCTCAGCATGGTCTTGGCGCTGAGCGAAGATAATGGTTTTGCCGACCAGGGAACCTGTCTCATCCTTGATGCCGTTGTTGATCAGATTTTCAAGGATGATGCGATCGGTATCTTCGCTGAAGATCTTACGGCCAATATCTTTGCCTGCAATGGTGGTATTGCGGGCTTCTTCTTCGCCCAGGTCTTCTTCCAACTGACGCTTTTGTTCTTCTGTCAGGTCGTTGTAATGAATACCATCGCGAAGGAAATCGGTGGTCAGGTCTTTCACCCGGAAGGGTACCAGGTAAGGCGGTTCGTTATTAATGGCCGCGTCCAACCCAAACTCGAATGTCGGATCGGTGGTTTCACAGTCGAACATATCAAAGGTATTTCGACTGATGAATTTCACCGGGGTTGCGGTTAAGCCCACCTGCAAAGCATCAAAGTAATCGAACAGGTCACGATATTTGTTGTAGATGCTACGGTGGGATTCATCGGCAATAATTAGATCGAAAAAGCCGACATCTAACTGTGCAAAGCGATTCATCATGCCGGGGTAGGTGGCAATGTAGATCCGCGCACTTTGATCAATCTTGTTGGTTTCACCAATCACACAACGCGGCTCGGATGGCAGGTTTTGCTTAAAGGCATCATCCGCCTGTACGCGCAGCTCTTTTCGGTCGCATAGGAATAATGCCCGCTTGGCCCAGCCGGTACGCAACAGCAGCTCAGCCAACGCGATAGCTACGCGAGTTTTACCGGTGCCAGTGGCCTGAATGATGAGCGCTTTGCGACGCTGGCTTTGAAAGTGTGCCGCGACCGTTTTGATGGCTTCAATCTGGTAAGGACGATCAGCAATGCTGAGTTCTGGATTGAACTTTTCGAGCTCTGCCGCACGATAGTGGCGCTGATAAATCAGGTAATCCAGGCTGTCTTTACTGTAAAAGCCATAAACTGGTCGGTAGGTGTTGTACTGGTGATCGTCCCATATGAAGGTTTCGTAGCCGTTGGAGTAGAAAATGACAGGGCGTTGATAGCCCATGTGCTCAAAGGCATCGGCATATAGCCGGGCCTGTTCTCGACCAGCCTGTAGGTTGGTATTGCCGGATTTCTTGGCCTCAATCACAGCAAGTGGATGACCGTTATCGCCCCAGAGCACGTAATCCACATAGCCCTTACCGCTTGGGTTGTTGGGAAACAGTACTTCAACTTCCTGGCCGACCTGATCGGGGTTCTGGATATCCCAGCCAGCTTGCAACAACATGGCATCGATCAACAAGGCGCGTGTTTTAGCTTCGTTCCATTGCAGGCTGTCAGCCACCTGCTGACTCTGCTGCTGGCGTTTTTGCTGATCGGCCCTGGCAGGCGGCTCCAGCTTTTCGATGTTTCTGGTGCGCTCAAGCTCCAGCTGATCCATGACTCTTTCGAGCTCTTCTTGCTGCTTTTGCAGTTCTTTCTCGTAGCTCGAAACGGATTTCTGTAGCTGATTTAAGGTTGCTGTTGGATCTTTTACATCAACAAATGCGGCGATTTGTTCCTTCTTCTTGCCGTAATACTTGATGCCCATGTACATAGCCAACTGGTGCGCCGTACCCAGAGCCATTTGTGCATTACGTAATTCACCCTCTGCGCCGTGGGCGGTGTCATTGCCTTGAATGCGCAAAAAGTTGATCTGATGAATCAGTGATTTGCTAACGCAATCCTCAAAAACCGGACTTTTGATCAGCTCATAGAAGCTGGACTGCGGCATACGCGGCAGCAGCTCTTCCTTATAGATGGCCTTGGTCAGCTCTTCCGCAAAACTGCGCAAACGGGTCAAAGCACTACCCGGATCAATATGCAGGACCGCCTCGGCCAAACCACCGAGGTTAGCAAGCAGGTCATTCTCGGGTCTCAAGAATTCGAAGTTCACTGATTTCATAAAAATTATTCTGTCCATGACAGCCTTATAGCGAAGGCCGTGCCAAGTTTACTTAATCACTAGGAAATACCGTATTTTTCCATCCAGTTATTCAGTGTCTGGTAGTTTTTCAAGCCCAAAAGCTGTGCTGCACGGGTCTTATTCTGGCCACTATGAGCCAATGCTTTACGGATATAATCCGCAGCAACACAACCAATTATCTCTTGTATATCAACACCTTGAGAAACATCCTTGTTCAGCAATCCCGAATCCTGCTCCGGCATATTGAACAGAGCCTGACGGATATCGGCAGCATTGATCACATCACCCTGGCACCACAGGGCTGCGCGCAATAAAGTGGATTGCAACTCACGCACATTTCCTCGCCAAGGATGCTGAAGGATAATATTTTTTGCGTCAGGAGAAATATTTTTACCCTCAAGCATTGAGTCATGATCACTCATCGCTTTGATCAAGGTATCCGTCAGGAGCGACAGATCGCCCTCTCGCTCCCTCAGCGGTGGCAGATGCAAAACACCAACAGCCACGCGGTAAAACAGATCCTCCCTAAAACGGCCGTTGGCTACCGCCTCCATTAAGTTGCGATGTGTAGCTGTGATCAGGCGAACATCGACCTTTTGTTCTTTGGTGCCCCCTACCGGAACGAATGCCCCTTCTTGCAATACCCGCAAGAGGCGCACTTGCACACTGGGCTCCAGCTCGCCAAATTCATCCAGGAACAAGGTCCCGCCATCAGCTTGCTCGAATACTCCGGGCTTGTCAGATGTAGCACCGGTAAAAGCCCCCTTCTTGTGGCCAAAGAGGACTGAGTCGACCAGTTCACCGGGAATGGCTCCACAGTTCACCGGCACAAATGCGTTATTGGCCCGTTGGCTGGCATTGTGGATGGCGCGAGCAAAGAGTTCTTTACCGGTGCCGGTCTCGCCATAAATCAATACCGGTACTTCACGTTCCGCCAGTATCTGGGCCTGTGCCTTCAGAGCCTGCATCCGAGGGTTGCGGGTAACGATATTGTCGAATGCCGCATTGATGGGAGCATTGGCTTCTGCCAGCTGACTGATCTTGGCACTGCCTATGTTTTGAGCGGCAGGCAGGTATTCTGCGGAAAGCTCAAATGGGATTTCTACCTGCTGAACGCCCTGCTCCAGAGATGATTGATAAAACTGACAGGCATAGCGGGTTTTGCCCAAAAGAATCCAAACTGCCTGCATGGCCGGGGTTCCTGGACTTAACAGAATGGACAACTCACAACCCAATGCTTGCAGCCTGGCCAGCTGCTGATGGGCCTGGACATAGATTTCACCAAAATTGACCGGTGAAGACTGGGAAATGGCTTGAGCGTGGATCGGCGTAGCGGTCTGCTTCTTCAGCCATGTCAGATAGGACTTTACCTGATCTTCCGGATAGTTGTAGAGCAGCTCTACGCTGTCGAATTCCTGCTCTTTGAGCGTTGCTGCAATTGGGCCAAGGGCTTGCCCCTCTGCATCACTGCTGCCCGTAGCTTTCAGGTCGTTACCCCCAACCCAGCTCACAAGTGTTCGAAGCCCTTGCTTGTTTTTTGATTCAGGCTTGCTCATCCGTGAACTCCAACATATCAGCCACATCACATTCAAACAGGCGGCAGAGCTTATCCAAAGCCTCGATATCGATCCTTTGCGCCGTCTCCCTGTACATCAGGGTCACGGTATTCCGGCTTAGCCCGGTTTCGCGCAAAACGTCGGAGATCTTCATTTTTCGCTCCCCCATCAGGCGAGCGAGATGGCAACGTATCATGACCGGGCCCTACGGTTTACAGAGTTAGGCCCGATATTAACCCAAAAAACTGAAAAAATTAAATATTAAATGGAATATTTACCCATAAACATGAAAATATCGGGCGGTCGTGCCTATTGCGACCAGCTCCTGAATACAATGCATCAACACCTTTCGGCAGCCATAGCATGCCCAGCAGTCCCCATCAAAGTGCACGAAATCCGCTCTGGCGTGGTCGTATGACATCCCACATCAGCCAAAAACACAAACCGCGCCAGCTCGGTGTAGCTTTCCGTGATGGGGTAAGGCGATAACCTGCCATCCTTCAGAATGGCACCAAACAGATACTCTTGCGGTTCTTCATATCGGCGAAGGCGGTACCACGCCTCCAGGGATTGGTGATACACCGTCTCCAGATCGAAAAGCGGCCTGGTGGCACCCATGGGCATCGTCAGAGTCACCACCTCATCAGCGACGGTAAGGCTAGACACCCGGAGTCCTGCCAGTTCATCACGACTTAGACCACGGTGGTAACAAACGAGTAGCACCGACTTAGCCAACAAGGTGTACTTGGCGAGATAGAGGTGGTGACTTCGTGAATAGGGAGCCGATCGCTGCCCTTGATTGAATTGATCGAGACATGTGAGTCGCTCTTTTACCTCAGAGAGGCCAAGGGAG
>Ga0209075_1002523_pt1 | contig 16090 bp, 14 predicted proteins | sample Stecom2011_FD_187523 | JGI IMG/M metagenome (GOLD analysis project Ga0209075, IMG submission 187523) | Agricultural soil microbial communities from Utah to study Nitrogen management - Steer compost 2011 (SPAdes) (version 2) | ecosystem: Environmental > Terrestrial > Soil > Agricultural land...
GTTTAAATTCTTTAGCAATACAACAAAACTATATTTGAATAATACCTTAGATATTATTATATTTGTCCTCCAAATTCAAATCGAAAAAAAATGTTTGAAAATTTAACAGAAAAGTTTGACAGGGCCTTTAAAGTTTTAAAAGGTCAAGGACAAATAACAGAAATCAATGTAGCAGAAACCTTAAAGGAAGTACGACGTGCATTACTAGATGCCGATGTCAATTTTAAAACAGCAAAAGATTTCACGAATACTGTTAAAGAAAAAGCATTAGGTCGTAACGTTTTAACAGCTGTTTCCCCTGGGCAGCTAATGGTTAAAATCACCCATGAGGAATTGGTAAAACTTATGGGAGAAGATGAAGTTGAAATTAATTACCAAGGTAATCCAGGTATTATTTTAATGTCGGGTCTCCAAGGTTCTGGTAAAACAACTTTTTCTGGAAAATTAGCGAATTACTTAAAAACGAAAAAAGGGAAAAAACCTTTATTGGTGGCTTGTGACGTATATCGTCCAGCTGCAATTGACCAAATTCATGTTTTAGGAGAGCAAATTGGCGTTGAAGTATATTCTAATAGAGAGGAGAAAAACCCTGTTAAAATTGCTGAAGCCGCAATCAAGCACGCAAAAAGCAATGGATTTAACGTAGTTATCATAGATACCGCTGGTCGTTTGGCTATTGATGAAGAAATGATGACGGAAATTGCAGCTGTTAAGGATGCAATTAAACCTACCGAGACGCTTTTCGTTGTAGACGCCATGACAGGACAAGATGCTGTAAACACTGCCAAAGCGTTTAACGAAAAAATCGATTTTGATGGAGTTATACTCACTAAGTTAGACGGTGACACAAGAGGTGGAGCTGCCATTTCAATAAAGTCTGTAGTAAACAAGCCTATTAAGTTTGTTGGTACAGGTGAAAAGATGGATGCAATCGATGTGTTCTATCCCAAACGTATGGCAGACCGTATTCTGGGAATGGGAGACGTAGTTTCATTAGTAGAGAGAGCACAGGAACAGTTTGATGAAAAAGAAGCAAGAAAACTTCAAAAAAGAATTAAGAAAAATCAGTTTGATTTCAATGACTTTTTGGCCCAAATCAGCCAAATCAAAAAAATGGGAAATGTCAAGGATTTAATGGGCATGATTCCAGGGATGGGTAAAGCAATGAAAGGAGTTGATATTGATGATGACGCTTTCAAACACATTGAAGCTATAATTCATTCTATGACACCTTACGAGCGAGAAAATCCAGACAGTATCGACATGAGTCGGAAAAAAAGAATTGCAATGGGAAGTGGGCAAAACATACAAGAAGTAAATAAGCTCCTAAAGCAATTTAACGACACCAAAAAAATGATGAAGCTAATGAGTAACAAAAACAATATGGCCAACTTAATGAAGCAAATGAAAGGAGGTGGATTCCCAGGAATGTAAGTTGAGCTTGACCTGTTGTATATTTTTCAAATTGTATTTAGGAAGTATACCCTTTTTGTCACATCAATTAAAGCTTACTCAATCACGTGAGTGTAAAGCTTCTCAGCACATTTGTCATGAAAGAGTTAAAGACGGATAGAGTTTTAGCAAAGAAAAAATTCTATCGGCCTTTATAATATAGTTCTAGAAGCAATTCTGCTCCGTCAAAAGGAGAAAGTTGCCCTGACACCACTTGCTCTTCAATTTTAGTGATTTCTTCCTTCAAGTGATCAGCGCTATAAAAATTCAAAAGTAAAGTGTCAGAGATCGTTTCATGAAGCCAGTAGCGATTTTGCTTTCTTCTATTTTGCTGAAAAAACTTATTTTCTTGAGTGTGATTTACATATTCTTGAACGATGTGATATGCCTTTTCAATGTTATAATTTTCTAATGAAGAAGCAATCATAGCCTTTGCCACCCAACCGTTTTCATTGGGAGGGAACAAATGCATCGCCCCTTCGTATTCTTTTCTTGCACGTTGCGCCTTTTGTTTGTTGTCGCCATCAGCTTTAGTGATAACAAGGCAATCTGCCATTTCCATAATCCCTCTTTTAATACCTTGAAGCTCGTCTCCAGCACCTGAAAGCATGAGTAACATGAAAAAATCTACCATAGAATGCACCATGGTTTCAGATTGTCCCACTCCGACAGTCTCAATTAAAATAAAATCATAACCGGCAGCTTCGCAAAGAATAATGGATTCTCTTGTTTTTCTGGCCACTCCCCCCAAAGATTTACCTGCTGCGGAAGGTCGAATAAAAGCATTTTCAAGCACAGACAATTGGGTCATGCGTGTTTTGTCACCAAGAATACTGCCCCCACTAATTTCAGAAGATGGATCCACTGCAAGTACTGCGAGCTTGTGTCCTTTCTCTACAACAACCTGACCAAAAGACTCAATAAATGTGCTCTTTCCTACGCCTGGCACACCCGTTATTCCAAGACGAACAGATTTACCTGAATAGGGTAAACAGCTCGTCACCAACTTTCTTGCGGTTTTTTTATCTTCTATACGGTTACTTTCCAACAAAGTGATTCCACTACTTAAAGCCCCTACATCACCAGCAAGAATAGCTTTTAGCAAATCATTATGGTTTAAGCTTTGCTTTCTTTTTCGTCTTTTTTCTTTCCACGCTTTAAGTTGGTCTTTGTTCATGCCAGACATTTTTTACACCGCTACATCATGCTCACGAAGCGCGTCGTTTAAAGAAGTTTTTAAATCTGTACTTTCCTTTCGTTTTCCAATAATCAAAGCACAAGGCACTTGAAAATCTCCTGCTGGAAAATGTTTCGTATAAGAACCTGGAATTACCACACTCCTTTCTGGAACTTCCCCTCTCATTTCAATAGGTTCATCTCCTGTCACATCTATTATTTTAGTTGACTTAGTCAACACTACGTTAGCTCCTAAAACTGCTTCTTTTCTCACGCGAACGCCCTCTACAACAATACAGCGCGAACCAATAAAAGCCCCATCTTCAATAATTACTGGAGCTGCTTGTAAAGGCTCTAACACACCACCAATTCCAACACCACCACTCAAATGTACGTTTTTACCTATTTGAGCACAAGACCCCACAGTTGCCCATGTATCTACCATTGTTCCCTCATCTACATACGCTCCAATGTTCACATAAGAAGGCATCAAAATAACCCCTTTAGAAATATATGAGCCATATCTTGCCACCGCATGAGGAACTACACGAACACCTAGTTCTTTATAATTTGATTTTAGTGCAATTTTATCGTGAAATTCAAAAGGTCCCACCTCAATTGTTTCCATTTGACGAATTGGGAAATACATCACCACAGCCTTTTTCACCCACTCATTCACTCTCCACCCATTTTCTGTGGGTTCAGCTACCCTTAACTTCCCTTTATCTATCGCTTCAATAACCGATTCTACAGCTTCAACAACCTCCTTGTTTTGAAGTAAAGTACGGTCTTCCCAAGCTTTTTCTATCAAATCTCTCATGTATACTATTTTCTTTTTTAACAAATATAAAAATAAGTCCTTACTAAAACCGTTTGTGACTGTGTAAATAATTAGGTAAATGACGCTTAATCCACCTTAAAAAAGAATCTTTTTGTATAAAAAAAGTTAAAAACGCCACATATATAAAAAATTTTTTAAAAAAGAAAACCTTTTACCATTTTAATTCGTTATGTTTATGTAGGTGATTGTATTTCACCATAATTTATTAATCAACTTATAAGATTAGATTGAAAAATCATTCTTCAAACTACAAAAAAGTAAAAAGAACGTATAGAACATGAGACAATTAAAAATAAGCAAACAAGTCACAAATCGTGAAACAGCTTCTCTCGACAAATATCTTGTAGAGATTGGGCGCCTTGATTTAATTTCTGCACAAGAGGAAGTTGAATTAGCTAAGCGCATTAAGGCTGGGGATAGGAGGGCATTGGAACGACTTACAAAAGCGAACTTGAGGTTTGTTGTTTCAGTAGCTAAACAATATCAAAATCAAGGTCTTTCTCTTCCTGATTTAATTGAGGAAGGTAATGTAGGACTAATAAAAGCCGCGCAAAGATTCGATGAAACCAGGGGATTTAAATTTATTTCTTATGCTGTTTGGTGGATTCGACAAGCAATATTACAAGCATTAGCTGAACACTCGAGAGTAGTAAGATTACCTCTTAATAAAATTGGTGCTATTGGAAGAGTGGGTAGAGCATATTCAGAATTAGAACAAAAATACCAACGGGCACCATCCGAAGAGGAGTTAGCAGAATTTCTCGACATCACTGTAGCAGATGTTAAGCAAGCGCTTAAATCAAATGGTCGTCACGTTTCAATGGACGCTCCTTTAGTAGAGGGAGACGAATCCAGTTCTAATATGTATGACCTTTTGGACAACGATGATTTTGGAAGACCAGAACAAGAGCTAATTGATGAGTCGTTAAAAGAAGAAATTAATCGAGCGCTTAGCACGCTAACGCTTAGAGAAGCAGATGTGATTAAGTTTTTCTATGGATTAGACGGAAATCCTCAAATGAGTTTGGATGAAATTGGACTTCGCTTTGATTTAACTCGGGAAAGAGTGAGACAAATTAGAGAAAAAGCCATTAGACGTTTAAGACACACATCAAGAAATAAATTACTAAGGTCTTATTTAAGCTAGACCTCTTATCAAAGCACCCTCATTAATTTTTCATACCTCGTATTTAATGATGGTGCTCTTGTTTTTTTACCTAAAATATTTCTTGTGGAAATTATACTTTTTATAACGCTAACCACAAAAAAAATCATGATATGAATCTTAAGTTCAATTGTTCATAACTTTCTCTTTTAATTTTTAGTCATTAAATATTAAATTCTGTTATTTTTGCAAGTATGAGTGATTATGTAGTATCAGCAAGAAAATATAGACCGCAAACCTTTGACACTTTAGTTGGGCAAAGCAATATTGCTGTCACCTTGAAGAATGCTATAAAAAATAATCAATTGGCTCAAGCTTTTCTCTTTTGCGGAACGCGTGGAGTAGGAAAAACAACAACAGCAAGGATTTTAGCAAAAACCATCAACTGTTCAAATCTTACAGAAAATACCGAAGCTTGTGGCGAATGTGAATCATGCAAATCATTTAACGAAGGTAATTCTCTTAATATTTTTGAATTAGACGCAGCATCTAACAATGGTGTTGATGACATTCGAAACCTCATCGACCAAGTAAGAATAGCTCCACAAATAGGAGATTATAAGGTATACATCATTGACGAGGTACACATGTTGACTACATCTGCTTTCAATGCCTTCTTAAAAACGCTTGAAGAACCTCCCAAACATGCTATCTTTATTTTAGCTACAACAGAAAAACATAAGATTATACCTACCATCCTTTCTCGTTGTCAAATTTTTGATTTTAACAGAATTCAAGTTGCTGACATCGTAGATCACTTAAAAAAGATTTCAGTTCATGAGGGAATTGATGCAGAAAGTGAAGCTTTACATTTAATTGCTCAAAAAGCAGATGGAGCGCTTCGAGATGCTCTTTCTATTTTTGACCAAATTATCAGTTTTGCAGGTAAATCTTTAACTTATCAGTCGGTAATTGAAAACTTGAACATCATTGATTATGAATATTATTTCAAAATCGTTGATTTCACACTTCAAGAAGACATAAAAAGCACCTTACTGCTATACAATGAAATCGTAAATAACGGTTTTGATGGACATCAATTCTTAGTAGGAATTTCTGAACATTACCGAAATTTATTAGTAGGAAAAGACGAAAAAACAATAGAGCTTTTAGAAGTTGGAGATTCAATAAAACAACAATATAAAGAGCAAGCTGCAAAAATTGACACCAACAAAATTGTTCGTGCTCTTGGCGTGATTAGTACAGCTGACACCAATTACAAGCAAGCTAAAAATCAACGACTATTAGTTGAGCTGGTTCTTATGCAATTATGCTCCATAGAGAATGAGTTTCAAAAAAAAAACGCTTAACTGATCCCGTTGATATAATTCCTTTCAAGAATCAAGTTCTCAAAAAACCCAGAAACAAAGCAAAGCAAAAAGTAATTTCAGAAAGAAAAACGGCTGAAATGTCTCTGTCATTAAACACTGAGGCTAAAAAACTTTCTTCCCCCACACGAAAAAACACCAAGGGCTTTGTAGGAATTAAAGATGCTTTAGCTACGATTCAAAAAGGTCAAATTGATGAGTCTGTAGAGCAATTTGATAATCAAGCTAGAAAACCTTTCTCTATTGATGAGCTCAGGATGAACTGGACAAAGTTTGCGTTTATCGCTAAAGAAAAAGGATTGGAAACATTACACAATGCAATGGTGGCTAGCGATCCTACTCTTGGAGAAAATTATGCCGTAAATTATACAATTAACAATGAGATTCAACTCGGATTTATTAAGAATAATGAAACAGACATTGTTAATTATTTACGAACTGAACTAAACAACTGGGGAATTCATCTCAATTTGAAAGAAGAAATCGTAAAAGGAGAAGTAGAGGCGCATACAAGTCAAGCAAAGTTTGAAAAAATGAAAGAACGAAATCCAATAATTGAAGAGCTACGAAAAAAGTTCCATCTTGATCTTGACATTTAACTCCTCTAAATTCGTATTTAAACGAAAAAATACTCCTTTACTACTTCACAAATGAAAAAATATAAAACAACAAGCAATATTTAGTTGCTTAGCATCTAATTTATCATTAATTTTGAAGGCTTAAAACATTCCTATCTGTTTGCAGATTACGATTGTACATCAATAAGATAAGAATTGTTTCAAAAAAAATAAAAAAAAAACACTTACATCGTGTTTAATTGATAAATTATACGTAATATTGCACCCCGATTGAAATTTTCGGAAGTAGATAAAATTATAAAAGTCATGGATTTAATAAAAGAAGTTCAAAACGAATTATCAACAGTAAACGAAGTTCCATCATTTGGAGCTGGAGACACAGTTTCTGTTTCATATAAAATTAAAGAAGGAGATAAAGAGCGTATTCAGTTGTTTGCTGGAGTTGTTCTTCAAAGAAGAGGTCAAGGACCTACTGAAACTTTTACTGTTCGTAAAGTTTCTGGTGGAATTGGAGTAGAGCGTATTTTCCCTATCCATTCTCCTTTCATCGAGGAAATTAAAGTACTTAAGCATGGAGCTGTACGTAGAGCACGTATCTTCTACTTCCGTGATAGAACTGGAAAAGCTGCTCGTATTAAAGAGAGAAGAAGATATTAAGAGAGTTAAGATCTTAAAGATCATATTTAAGGACTTTCTAAAAAAGGAAGTCCTTTTTTTATTGAAAAGAAAATTCATTTTCTCCTCAACAGAAATCTGCCGAATAAATAACAGAAAACCTTAAGAAGAAGTTATAATTTCCAATAATGTCTTACTCTTCGCTTCTGTTTCTTCCCATTCATTAGCAAGCTCTGAATCCTTTGTAATTCCTCCACCTACATATAAAGCAAAGTTATTTTTCATCACTTGCATGCAACGAAGATTGACATATACCTCTATATCTTCTTTTCCTCTCCAGCCCAACATTCCAGTATAAAACTCACGGTCATGAGGTTCTAATTGTAAAATATACTCCTTAGCTTTCTCCATTGGCGTACCACATACTGCGGGCGTTGGATGAAGGTCGTTCATCAAAGCATTCCAAGTATTTTCAGCTAAAGAAAATTCAAAATCAGTTCGCAAATGATAAACCGCTCCATTTTTCACAGTTTTAGTGTCAAAAACCTGTAAATCCAAAGGGTGATAGTTGGCTATTATGTTTTCAACATAATCAACTACATACTGATGTTCCACCAACTCTTTTTCAGTCCATTCAATCTCTTTCTCTGACTTAGTCCCGGCCAAAGCCATTGTGCGTAAAACCTTGTTATTACCACTCAACAAAATCTCTGGAGTGGCTCCCATCCATGTACCAAATTGAGGGTCGCTCACCACATATACCAGAGCTTGATTATGGTATGCTTTAGCAAGATTACGAAAGACATGCTCTAATTTCTCACCATTTCTATTCACCATATTAATGCGTGAATAAATTGCTTTTTCAATTTCACTACTCTCAAATCCGTCTAAAAAATACTGTAAGCCATTCAAGTAGTATCTACCATTGACAGAAAACACCATATCGTCATCATTAATGGAAAGTGACTCATTAGAAAAGCTATAAATTTCTTCATTTACTTCGAAGTAATAGATGTTTTCTTTGGTAAAATCAGTGATAAAAAAATGATCTTCGGGCAAATCAGCAAGTATTTCTTTCTTCCAAGTACCTTTAAATATTTTAATTTCCTCATTGGGAAACTGATAAGCTAAAATTGACATAAACAACGCTTTTTATTAGAATCTGCAACAAGTTTAATCATAATAAACGAAAAGCTACTTCTTTTTAGGAACAACCATCACAGTTAATCGCCCAGTACAAATCAAATCACCAGTTTCCATATTCGTTAAATCGACTTGCCAAACGTGTGTACGTCTTCCTGCATGAATCACCTTACCCACTCCTTTAATCAGTCCTGAAGACATCCCACCTACATGATTGGCATTAATTTCAATTCCTACAGGCACTTCTTTTTCAAGGTCAAGCAGTAAAGTTGACCCCATAGAACCAACACTTTCAATCAACGCAGCACTCGCTCCGCCATGTAGTAATTTCATAGGTTGATGCGTTCTTGAATCCACGGGCATTGTAGCTACAATATAGTCGTCTCCCACTTCAATACATTGAATATCCAACAGCTCCATAAGAGTATCTTTACGAAGCATATTCACTTGCTCTGGTGATACTTTTTTCAACATAATTTTAATTAATTATAAAGTTTTTAAACATTCTTTGAGGATAAAACAATCAAAAAAATAATTTGTGCGTTACAAAACTGATTACTTTCGTATAAAAATAATAAAATATGCTTCAAAGAAACGTAAATCTTGCACCTTTTACCACATTTGCTGTAGAAGCAAAGACAGCTTATTTTGCTTCCTTTACCACCATTGAAGAATTGAAAAAATTACTTTCAGAAGTTAAGGATAGAAAACTTTTAATACTTGGAGGAGGAAGTAATATTCTCTTCAGGAATAACTTTGATGGAGTTACCCTACACAATAAAATTCAAGGAATTAGCACTGTAAAAGAAGATGAAAACTATATTGTCTTAAAAGTTGGTGCAGGAGAAGTTTGGCATGACTTTGTTTTGTACACTTTATCCAAAGGTTGGGGAGGTGTTGAAAATCTTTCCTTAATTCCAGGGAGTGTCGGAGCTAGTCCTATGCAAAACATTGGTGCATATGGAGTAGAAATAAAAGATGTATTTGAATCTTTAGAAGCGGTAGAAATTTCTTCAGGAGAACTACGCACTTTTTCACATGAAGAATGTCAATTTGGTTACCGAGAAAGTGTTTTTAAAAAATCATTGAAAGATAAATATGTGATTACCTCAGTTTCATATCGACTTTCTAAGCACCCTGTGTTAAACACAAGCTATGGAGCCATAGAAAATGAGCTGAAATCAATGGGTATTCTTCATCCTACAATTCAAGATGTAAGCAAAGCTGTCATCGCTATTCGTCAATCAAAATTACCCGATCCTAAAGAAATTGGCAATGCAGGAAGTTTTTTCAAAAACCCTATAATTTCTCTTTCTCATTTTGAAAAGTTAAAAAAAGAATATCCAGAAATACCCTCCTATAAGGTTAGTGAAGTGGAAGTAAAAGTGCCAGCGGGATGGTTAATTGACAAAGCAGGCTGGAAGGGCAAGACAATTCAAAATTATGGAGTTCATAAAAAACAAGCATTAGTATTGGTCAATTATGGAAAAGCAAGTGGAGAAGACATTTATGAGCTTTCTGAAAAGATAATTAAAGACATTCAACTTCGATACGGAATATTATTAGAGCGAGAAGTGAATATAATTTCGTAGTTGAAGACGAATGTTTCAAAAATAATTACCAGAAATATTAAAAAGTACTTAAAAATTCATAAATCTCTAAAAATCCCTATCTTTGCGGATATAATTAACATCAGTACTAATTATTAATTAGAAATAAATCACAACTATGGCTAAAGACATATTTGAAAAAATAAAAGAAAACAGAGGTCCAATCGGACAGTTCGCAAAAGGAGTACACGGCTACTTCACTTTCCCAAAGTTAGAGGGAGAAATTGGCAACAAGATGACTTTCCGTGGGAAAGAGTGCTTGGTTTGGTCAGTAAACAACTATTTAGGATTGGCTAATCATCCAGAAGTTCGTAAAGCGGATGCCGATGCTGCAGCAAAATGGGGTATGGCATATCCAATGGGAGCACGAATGATGACAGGACAAACTAGCGAGCATGAAGCGTTAGAAAATGAACTTTCTGAATTTATGCAAAAAGAAGACACTATTCTTTTAAACTTTGGTTATCAAGGAATGGTTTCTGCAATTGACTGCTTGGTTGACCGTAACGACGTAATTGTATATGACAGTGAATCTCATGCATGTATTCTAGATGGAATGCGTTTGCATTCTGGGAAGCGTTTTGTTTTCCAACACAATGATATGGAGAGCTTTGACAAGCAGATGGCACGTGCTACTAAGCTTGTAGAAAACACAGATGGTGGAATTTTAGTAATCACCGAAGGTGTTTTTGGAATGGCTGGTGACCAAGGGGACCTTAAAGGAATTGTTGAGTTTAGAAAGTCAGGCAAATATGACTTTAGATTATTTGTAGATGACGCTCATGGTTTTGGTACAATTGGTAAAAACGGTATGGGTGCTGCTGAACATCAAGGTGTTCATGACGAGATTGATGTGTTATTTGGTACTTTCGCGAAATCAATGGCGTCAATTGGTGCATTTATTTCCGCAAAAGAGCACATTATTGAATACATGCGCTACAATATGCGTTCACAAATGTTTGCCAAATCACTTCCAATGCCTTTAGTCGTTGGTGCAAGAAAACGTCTGGAATTATTAAGAACTCAACCAGAACACAAAGAAAACCTTTGGAAAATTGCCTCTGAACTTCAAAACGGATTGAAAAAAGCTGGATTTGATATCGGACAAACAAACTCTGCAGTAACACCAGTTTTCTTAAAAGGTAATCTTGCAGAAGCAACAAACTTAACATTTGACTTGCGTGAAAATTACAACATCTTCTGTTCAATTGTAATCTACCCAGTTGTTCCGAAAGATACAATCATGTTGCGCTTAATCCCAACAGCAGCTCATACGCTCGAGGATGTTCAATACACCATTGAAACGTTTAAGAAAATTAAGGAGAAGCTTGATAATGGAGAATACAAAGCTGAAGAACTCGCAAACGTTGAAGTTGATTAAAACTCAATAATTTGCTTAGTTAATATAATAAAGTGCCTTTCAGAAATGGAAGGCATTTTTGTTATATATTTAATCATGAATTCACCAAACAATAATAAATGGAAGTCAATTTTAGAAAAGCAACTCAGAAAGATATTCCTATAATTTGGGACATACTGAAAGATGCCATTGCCCGTAGAAAGTCAGAAGGTAGTAATCAATGGCAAGATGGCTATCCAAATCCAGACACTATTCTTACCGATATTCAAAAAGAAGTTGGATATGTACTCTGTCAAAGTGATGAAATCGTTGGATATTGTGCTGTGCTTATCAACGATGAACCTGAATACAACAACTTACAAGATGGAGAGTGGAAATCTACGGGTGATTTTGTGGTATTTCATCGTGTAGCGATAGCAAAAAACCATTTAGGAAAAGGGTTAGCAAGGAAAATGTTTGAATTTATTGAAGATTTTTCCCTAAAAAACAATATTTACAGTGTAAAAGCAGATACTAATTTTGACAACGATGCTATGCTTTATCTTTTTAAAAAACTAGGCTATGAATATTGTGGGGAAGTATTTTTTAGAGGAAGTCCGAGGAAAGCTTTTGAGAAAGTAGTGGGCCAAAATGAGTCTAATTTGTCCTCTCATTGAAATAATTATCGAACCTTTATACATCAGAAAAAGACCTAAAATTATCACAACTCACTGTAAATAAAAGCAACTAAAACTAAACGTCGTTAAAATTTTAATGTCTAAAACACATTTAGATTTTGGTAGGAAAATAATTATTTTTCATTGTAACTACAAGCATTTTAGCTCAAAATCAACATTAACAGCCAACTAAACTTTAAACCCATCGTTATCATAATAACTTAAACAACATTGTTATGAAAAAGGAACTATTACACATTATTTTAATTGCTTTGTGCTTGCCAATGGGATTGAAGGCACAAACAAATACTATCACAACTGCAACTGTTAATTTACTTTGTAGTGCTGACTACAATAATGATCATTGGACTTACTGTTACCCTTTAATTCTAAATGCTCAAGATGAACCAGTCAGCGCATCATTCACACTGTTACCAGATGGGATCAATGCTACCTTCGACTATGATTCTTTAGCAGCACCCTACTCAATTATACTTGATTATAATTGTACAGGAGGAAGTGGTGAATTTTTTGAACTCGATTCATCTACATATTCGGGATACTCAACAACAGAAATAAATAATGAACTTCATTATACACACTTATTCCATATAGATGTTTGTGAAAATTCAGGAGGAAATCAAGAGCCAATTAAATTATTTACTTTAGTTGTTGACTACAATAACTGTGAAGATGCGCTCATTAATTGTCCTGCTACTCTTTACAAAGATGGCTTTGAAGAATTTTCCTTAACTGGTTCGGGAGGTATTCTAATTGATGGGCATCCTTATGACCCAAACTCATCTTACACACTCCATTATGACCAAACGTGCTTGGAAGCATTAGGAGTCGAATTACCTCAATATATTTACCAATTGTATCCTCAATATTCATATAGTGACTCTTTTGCAATGAACTATTATCAGTCGTTTACAATTGAGTGTACCACAGTTCCAAGTGACACCATAGACCCAGATTCATGTGGCAATTTATATACTACAATATCTCCATATAGTGGATACTATCAAAATAGCACCAACTATGTCGCTTTCAGTTGGAACAGCACATTCTCAACTGCTGAAAACGTAATTATTACAATAGATCTCCCGCAAGGTGTAATACTCGCAGGGAGTTGGGGTGGAAATATATTTACACAAACAGGTAATCAGTTGACATTAAACACAACTATTCCAGCAAATACTGGTGTACAAGACATTTTAGCTTTTAACGTTCCTGGTGGCATTAATGATGGCATACTTCATACCTATTCAATTACCATATCGCCAGTTGATACCTTAGAATGTACTTCTACAGACAATACGGGTCATTTAGATATGATTGTTGGAAACAGTTACGACCCAAACGACAAAACAGTTAATTTACCAACAACCATTTCCCCTAATATTCAGGATGAATTTTTATATACCATTCGTTTTCAAAATACAGGAACTGCGCCTGCACAGGATGTATATATTGACGATACATTAAGCTACAGTTTGGATTGGTCAACATTTGATTTAATAGAGTCATCTCACCCAGTAGAAGTAATTGATTTAGGAAATGGGGTTATTCGTTTTAACTACGAAGATATATGGTTACCAGACAGCACCTCCAATCTCTTTGAAAGCATGGGCTATGTTTCCTTCAAAATCAAAGAAAATGCTACAAATGGAGAAGGAAGTGAAATCTTCAACACTGCATACATCTATTTTGATCACAACCCAGCAATCATTACTAATACAACCTATAATATCAATACAGATAAATCCTTGGATATAGAAGAGCAAAAAATAAACAACATTGTACTTTTCCCAAATCCTGCGTCTTCTGTTTTGAACATAACATCTGATTTCATCATTGATAAAATTGAAATCTATGACGTAACCGGGAAACTTTGCTTAAAAGACACTTTCCAAACAGGAAATTCAAAAACAATACCTATTCATCATTTCGATGCAGGAATTTACTTCTTAACTATACAGACAGGGGCAGAGGAATCCATGCTTCGATTCATTAAGAAATAGCTGTCATCTAGAATATAATAAATTTAACTATTTATAATTCAAAATACAAAAAGCCGCAATCAGAAAATCTGTCTTGTGGCTTTTTGTATTTTGAGCTTATCTATTAAAAACTTATGCTCGTTCAATAATACATGCATATCCTTGTCCTACCCCAATACATAAAGTCACCAAAGCGTATCTTTTTTGCGTTTTTTGTAGTTGAAGTGCTGCGGTATGTAAAATACGTGCTCCTGTCATTCCCAGCGGATGACCTAAGGCAATCGCACCACCATTTGGATTAATTCTTGGGTCATTGTCTGCTAATCCCCATGCTCTTACACATGCTAAAGCTTGAGCTGCAAAAGCTTCATTTAGCTCGATAATGTCCATATCATCCATGGTAAGTCCTGTACGTTCAAATAATTTATTCGTAGCATAAACTGGACCTATCCCCATAATACGTGGTTCCACTCCAGCAACAGCTGCTCCCACAATTCTTGCCATTGGTTTCAAATTATGGTCTTTAATCCCTTGTTCACTTGCGATTAATAAAGCACTTGCTCCATCATTTAATCCTGAAGAATTTCCTGCAGTTACTGATCCTCCTTCTTTTCTAAAAGCGGGTCGTAGTTTGGCTAAAATCTCTTTAGTCGTGCCAGGTCGAATAAACTCATCCTTATCAAAAATAAGTGGCTCTTGTTTTCTTCTTGGGATTTCTACAGGAACAATTTCTTCCCCTAAGCGTCCACTCTCTTGCGCAGCTAATGCTTTTTGTTGTGACCACGCTGCAAATGCATCCTGATCTTCACGAGAAATATTGTATTTATCCACTAAATTTTCTGCCGTTTCTCCCATTCCTTCAGTTCCGTATACTTCATGTAACTTTGGATTAATAAAACGCCAACCAAAAGATGAGTCATATATTTTTGTGTTACCTCCAAAAGGTTGAGCAGACTTTTCAATTACTAATGGTCCACGTGTCATATTTTCCACACCACCAGCAAGATAAACGTCTCCTGCTCCATCTTTAATTGCACGTGCAGCATTTACTGCAGAAGCCAATCCAGATGAACAAAGACGATTAATGGTTTCTCCACCTATTGTGTGAGGTAATCCTGCTAAAAGCAACGCCATTCTCGCCACGTTACGATTATCCTCTCCCGCTTGGTTAGCACAACCGAAGATTACATCTTCAATCGCATTTGGATCCAATGTTGAATTTCGCTCAACAATTGTTCTCATCACAAGTGCAGCCATATCATCAGGTCTTACTGTTGATAATGAACCTCTAAAACTTCCAATTGGCGTTCTTACACCATCAATTAAATATACTTCTTTGCTCATTTTTCTCTTTCGTTTAGAAAGGCTAAAATAATAACAATTTTACAGACAATCGATATTGTGGGGGAGTAAGAGAACTAGTAACTTGATATTTATCTATAATTCTTCCCTCCGCTATTGATAACTTTATTATATTTACCTATATAAAAATAACTCTCTATTAAATGCCACACATGAAACCCATTATACTAATAGGAGATGAAAATAAATTATTTGTTGAACTTATTGTCAAGGAACTAAGTAATTTACTACCCTCTTACAAAATAATTGGTGCTGATACACCTAGTTCGTTAATGCAACAAATTAAAATACTAGAGCCAACATTAGTTATTTTTTGTATTGATATGATGGATAATAATGATATTAGTATTATTAAATTAATCAATAAAAATCACAAGAATTTAAAAACAATAACTTTAGGGACTAAGAATAATGATTTATACAATCAAATAAGTATATATTATAACGCAAATAGCTATATCTCAAAAGATACAGGAGAAATTGAAAACTTCATTGATTGTGTGAAAATAGTCTTAAAAACCGATTTGTATGTTTCTAATCAAGTTAGTAACACCAAAAGTTCTTTTGATAAAAATTTAATTTTCTCTCTAATCGAAACTATGGAATCTTTAACAAAGAGAGAATTACAAGTCTTAACCCTTTCATTAAAAGGTTATAACAACAAAGAAATTGCGAAAAAAATGTTTATAACTCCAAAGTCTGTAGAAAACTACATTAACAAGATATCCAATAAATTAAACTTAAATACGAAAAAAGAGAGCTACAGAAACTGGATTTATAACAATTCAGAAGTTATAAAAC
>Ga0209075_1002524_pt1 | contig 16083 bp, 11 predicted proteins | sample Stecom2011_FD_187523 | JGI IMG/M metagenome (GOLD analysis project Ga0209075, IMG submission 187523) | Agricultural soil microbial communities from Utah to study Nitrogen management - Steer compost 2011 (SPAdes) (version 2) | ecosystem: Environmental > Terrestrial > Soil > Agricultural land...
TATGGAGTCCCAGTTACTACGCCGGTAGTGTTGGTGGTGCGCCTATTTCAGTGATACGCCAATACATCGAGCAGCAAACCCGACCCCATTAAGGAAGGCTACAGCCTTCCAGCGCTATCCTTCCCCGTACTTTTAGTGCGGGGCTTGTCGCGCATTTTGGTCAAAACCGGATTGCGCGGCATGGCTTCATGCGCCTGTAAAATGACCGGCTATTGCCTCCCGCCACAAAACTCCCACGCCTGCTGCGTGGTAAAGGGCCAGAACAGCTCGGCCCCGGTGTCCAGCCGGGCAAACACCGGGATGTGCACCCCATAACGCTCCACCCAGTCTTCACGCTCAACAATATCCACCCACTCGATCTGCAGCGGCAATACAGCCAGCAATGGCTGCAGTACCTTCTCTGCTTCTTCACACAGGTGGCAACCCAGGGTGCTGTATAAACGACATTCAAGCATGGCTCTACCTTTTATTGCAGGCATAAAAAAGGGGATGCAAGCATCCCCTTTTCCTGATGGTTGTCCAGAATCAGTTCTGACCTTCCATCTGCTGACGGATCAGATCACCAATGGTGGTCGGACCGGCAGCTTCGCTTTCCTGCTTGCGCAATTCGCGCATGGCATCCTTCTCGTCTTCAACATCCTTCGACTTGACAGACAGGTTGATAACACGGGACTTGCGGTCGATGTTGATGATCTTCGCCTCAACCTCATCACCTTCTTTCAGTACGTTACGTGCATCTTCGACACGGTCACGGCTGATTTCGGAGGCTTTCAGTACGGCTTCAACATCGTCTGCCAGAACTACGATGGCGCCCTTGGCGTCAACTTCCTTCACGGTACCGCGGACAATGCTGCCCTTCTCGTTCAGCGAAGCGTAATTGGAGAACGGATCGTCTTCCAGCTGCTTGATGCCGAGGGAGATACGCTCGCGCTCAGGGTCAACTGACAGGATGACTGTCTCCAGCTCGTCGCCTTTTTTGTAGTTGCGTACGGCTTCTTCACCCGCTTCGTGCCAGCTGATGTCGGACAGGTGAACCAGACCGTCGATACCGCCATCCAGACCGATAAAGATACCGAAGTCGGTGATGGACTTGATGGTGCCGGAGATCTTGTCGCCCTTGTTGTACTGGCTGGAGAACTCTTCCCAGGGGTTGGCTTTACACTGCTTGATACCCAGGGAGATACGACGGCGCTCTTCGTCGATATCCAGAATCTGGACTTCAACTTCGTCACCTACCTGTACCACTTTGGATGGGTGGATGTTCTTGTTGGTCCAGTCCATTTCGGAGACGTGTACCAGGCCTTCCACACCCTCTTCCAGCTCGGCAAAGCAGCCGTAGTCGGTCAGGTTGGTTACTTTGGCCATGACGCGGGTTCCCTCAGGGTAACGGGACTTGATGGCTACCCATGGATCCTCACCCAGCTGCTTCAGGCCCAGGGAGACACGATTGCGCTCACGGTCGAACTTCAGCACCTTGACGTCGATCTCGTCACCAACGTTAACAATTTCGCTTGGGTGTTTGATGCGCTTCCAGGCCATGTCGGTAATGTGCAGCAGACCGTCTACGCCGCCCAGGTCAACAAAGGCACCATAGTCGGTGAGGTTCTTGACAATACCCTTGATGGTCTGGCCTTCCTGCAGGTTTTCCAGCAGGGCTTCGCGCTCGGCGCTGTTTTCAGCTTCCAGTACCGCACGACGGGAAATAACCACGTTGTTGCGCTTTTGATCAAGCTTGATGACCTTGAATTCCAGCTCTTTGTTTTCCAGATGAGTGGTGTCACGCACAGGGCGCACGTCAACCAGGGAACCTGGCAGGAACGCACGGATACCGCTCAGGTCAACAGTGAAGCCACCCTTGACCTTGCCGTTGATAACACCCTTAACCACTTCTTCTGCGTTGAAAGAGGCTTCCAGAACCAGCCAGGACTCGGCGCGCTTGGCTTTTTCGCGGGACAGACGGGTTTCACCCCAGCCATCTTCAACCGCATCCAGCGCAACGCTGACTTCGTCACCCACGGCAATGGTCAGTTCGCCCTGCTCGTTGTAGAACTGTTCTACAGGGATGACGCCCTCGGACTTCAGGCCGGCATGTACGGTTACCCAGTCACCATCGATGTCAACAACGATACCGGTGATGATGGAGCCCGGCTGCATGTCCAGGGATTTAAGGCTTTCTTCAAAGAGTTCTGCAAAGCTTTCGCTCATGTTTAATCCTGCTGATTAAAGGATCGTATGACCCTTTTCCACATTCCAGACAATGCGGGTTTATGAATAAAAAGGCTGGAACGACGCTGTCTGGGTCGATACAAGCCTTGCTTTATAAAACGCTTACCCGCCAAGCCCGCGAGTGGTGGCTTCGGCCAGAATGCGTTCTACAACCTGTTCAACCGTTAACGTGGTCGAGTCAAGCACAATGGCATCTTCTGCCGGCTTGAGCGGGGCCACTTCACGATTGGTGTCACGCTCGTCGCGCGCACGTATTTCTTCCACAAGGTCGGGGAGATTAACAGAATGCCCGGCCTCCTTCAACTGCAAATAGCGCCGGCGGGCCCGCTCCTCCGCACTGGCCGTGAGAAAAATTTTCAAAGGCGCATCGGTGAACACCACGGTTCCCATGTCGCGTCCATCGGCAACCAGGCCAGGCTCCTGGCGAAAATCACGCTGTCGCTGCAACAGGCCCTCGCGGACACCTTCCAGCGAGGCTATTTGTGACGCATAGGTGCCTACAGATTCGGTCCGGATCGCGCGCCCCACATCGGCACCGCCCAGCAGGGTTTTTCCATCAACAAACTCCACCTGCAGCTGCAGTGCCATGGTGCGCAATGCGGCCTCGCTGGTCGGCGCAATGCCCGACTGCTCGGCAGCCAGTGCCAATACCCGGTAAATTGCCCCGGAATCAAGGACATTCCACCCTAGCTGCTGTGCAATCAGGCCGGTGACTGTTCCTTTTCCGGAACCGCTGGGCCCATCAATGGTAATGACTGGTATCTGGCTCATTCACCGACCTCCGCGCTGACGCGCATGCCCAGGCGGGCACAGAGTTGTAAAAAATTTGGAAAGGAGGTTGCCACATGCTGGCTGCCATGAATCCGAATCGGCAGGCCGGCACGCAGCGACGCGACACTAAATGACATGGCGATACGATGATCGCCATGGGCCCAAACCTCCCCGCCACCCATGGGACCGCCGTCAATGATAATGCCGTCCGGCAGGGTCTCCACCTGTACACCAAGAGTACGCAAACCATCGGCCATCACCTCAATGCGGTCACACTCCTTGACCCGCAGCTCCTCGGCACCGCGCAGAACGGTACGGCCTTCGGCACAGGCGGCAGCAATAAACAACACCGGAAACTCGTCAATTGCCAGGGGTACCAGCTCGGGCGGTATCTCGATTCCCTTCAATTGCGAGCCCCGGACACGAATATCTGCCACACGCTCGCCACCGACTACGCGCACCCGTTCAATGCTGATATCAGCGCCCATCAGCTTCAGAATATCTATCACGCCCGTGCGCGTGGGGTTGATGCCGACGTGCTCCAGCATTACATCGGCACCTTCTGTGATGCTGGCGGCAACCATAAAAAAAGCCGCCGATGAAATATCTCCCGGCACCTCAATATAGGTAGCAGACAGTTCATGACCGCTTTCAATCTTAACCGTCGACTCATGCACCTCGACCGGATAGCCAAAGCCCTGCAACATGCGCTCGGAATGGTCGCGGGTCGGCGCCGGTTCGGTGACCGAAGTGCTGCCCTCAGCATACAGCCCGGCCAGCAGCAGACATGACTTGACCTGCGCACTGGCCATTGGCATGTCATAGTGAATGCCGGTAAGCTTTTGGCCACCGCGAATAACCAGGGGTGGCCGGCCTTCTTCGGCGGTTTCAATCACTGCACCCATTTCGCGCAGCGGGTTGGCAATACGGTTCATTGGGCGCTTGCTCAGCGACGCATCCCCAGTCAAGGTGGCGTCAAACGGCTGACCCGCTAAAATCCCGGCCAGCAAGCGCATGGTGGTTCCCGAGTTGCCAACGTAAATTGGACCCGGCGGTTGCTGCAGGCCGTGCAGGCCAACACCGTGAATCACCACCCGTCCTTCAACGGGGCCTTCGATGACCACGCCCATGTCGCGAAATGCCTGAATGGTGGCCAGGGCGTCTTCGCCTTCAAGAAAACCATCAACCTCGGTGGTACCAATAGCCAGCGAGCCAAGCATGATGGTGCGGTGGGAAATTGACTTGTCACCTGGTACACGGATGTTGCCTTGGGCACCTCCGCCAGGCTGCGCTACGAAAATCAGTTCTTTATCCATGGTTTGCATATATGCCCGTTGAGCCAAAATCGTACTAAAGTGCTCCCGTGCGACCCGCGCACGGGTAAAAACACCCATCAGGAAATGTCCGTCACCCTCTGTTACCGCCTGCCGCAATGCCTGCAGGTCAGTATTAAACACATCCAGCTGTTGCAATACAGCATCACGGTTGGACAGAAAAATATCGTGCCACATTTGCGGGTCACTGGCCGCAATGCGGGTAAAATCACGAAACCCGCCCGCTGCATAACGGAAAATATCAAGATTTTCATCCCGTTGTGCCAGTGAATCAACCAGGCCGAACGCCAGCAAATGCGGCAAGTGGCTGGTTGCCGCCAACACCAAGTCATGCTGCTCAATACCCATGTGCTCTACGTCGGCACCGATTCGCCGCCACAGCTCACTGACCAGCTCCAGTGCTGCAGGGTCAGTATTGGCATGGGGTGTCAGAATAATCTTGTGTTGACAAAACAGCCGCGCATCGGCTGCGGTAACCCCACTGCGCTCAGAGCCCGCTATCGGGTGCCCAGGTACCAGTCCTGGCGGCAAGTTGCCAAAGGCCTGCTCGGCAGCACGGGCAAAAACACCCTTCACGCTGCCAACATCGGTAATCACTGTTTTCGAGGTGTCAGGGTCTGCAGCCAGCTGTTGCAAAATCTTGCCGGCCGCCAATACCGGAACTGCCAGCATAATCACATCAGCATTGCGGCAGCCTTCCAGCAGTCCGGTTTCCCAGCGGTCGATCACCCCCATGTCCTGCGCCGCACGGCACACGGACGAATCGGTGTCAACACCCACAACCAGGCGACAAAGCCCCTGCTCGCGTGCCGCCCGGGCAAAAGATGCTCCGATCAGGCCAAGGCCGACAACAGTCAGCTGGCCCGTCAGCGGAGCGGCTTTTGCCTTAGGCATGATTGGGCAGCACCTGCTTGAGCACACTCAAAAAGCGTGCATTTTCTTCGTGTGTACCGATCGAAACACGCAGGTACTCCGGCATGCCATAACCTGCTACCGGCCGGACGATTACTCCTTTTTCCAGCAGGGCCTGATTAACCGTGCCAGCATCTGGACCAAAGTGCACAGCTATAAAGTTGCCTTTTGAGGGAATCCACTCCAGGCCCAGCGCTTCCAAGCCAGACTCGAGTTGCTCCATGCCCTGGTCATTGGCCAGCCGGCTGCGGAACAGGTAATCCTCGTCCTCCAGTGCGGCACAGGCCGCAACCAGTGCCAGGCTGTTTACATTGAACGGCTCGCGCACGCGGTTGAGCACCTCTGCCACCCGGGGCGAAGACAGCGCATAACCAACCCTTAGTGCAGCCAGGCCATAGGCTTTGGAAAAAGTGCGGGACACAATCAGGTTCGGGTAGCGTGACAGGTACTTAACCCCGTCCGGCAGTTCGCTGCCGGATGCATATTCGATATAGGCTTCATCCAGCACTACCAGCACTTTTTCTGGTACTTGCTCAAGAAAGTCTTCCAGTGCACTGATATCAAACCAGGTTCCGGTCGGGTTGTTCGGATTGGCAATGAATACGATACGGGTGTTGGCATCAATGGCAGCCAACATGGCCTGCAGATCGTGGCCATAGTCTTTGGCAGCCACTTCGCGGCACTCGGCACCCGCCGCCAGCGTGGCAATAGGGTACACGGCAAAGGCGTGCTGGCTGAACACTGCATTGCGACCCGGCTCCAGCCAGGCCTTGGCAACCAGCTCAAGCACATCGTTGGAGCCATTGCCCAGCGTTATCTGCTCCATTTCAAGGCCATAATGTGCAGCCAGAGCCTGCTTCAGGGCATAGCCATTGCCATCCGGGTAGCGGGTCAGCTCCGGCAGTGCCTTTTCGATTGCTTCCAGCACCTTAGGGCTGGGCCCGAGCGGGTTTTCATTGCTGGCCAGCTTGATGATGTCGGCCGGATTCAGCTCCAGCTCGCGTGCCAGCTCTTCTACCGGCTTTCCGGGCACATAAGGGGACAGCTGTTGTACCGGCGCACGTGCCAGTTGTAAAAAATCACAGCTCATGCAAATTCTACTCCTGCTTGAATACAGCTTCAGGCCTTAAAGTACCGCCTTAGGATAAGACCCCAACACCTTGACCCCAGTAGACTGGTTGACGATTTTTTCCAGCACGTCTTTCACCAGCGGGTCATCCTGGTGCCCCATGAAGTCGATAAAGAATACATAGGACCATTTGCCACTGCGTGAAGGCCGGGTTTCGATCCGGGTCAGGTCAACACCGTTTTCATGGAACGGAATCAGCAGCTCGTGCAACGCTCCGGGCTTGTTGCTGACAGAAACAATGACCGACGTCTTGTCATCCCCCGAGGCGGGTACTGCGCGGCTCCCAATGATCAGGAAGCGGGTTGAATTATCGGGCCGGTCTTCGATTTTTTCAGCATGAATCGTCAAACCATACAAACTGGCTGCCATATCACCGGCAATTGCCGCACTGCTCCATTCCCCCTTGACCCGCTTGGCCGCTTCGGCATTGCTGGCCACGGCAACCCGCTCAACATTCGGGTAGTAAGCATCCAGCCACTTGCGGCACTGGGCCAGTGACTGGGCATGCGAATAAACGCGGGTAATGTGATCAGTCTTGGTGTTTTCGCCCACCAGCAGATGATGGTGAATGCGCAGCTCAACCTCGCCACAGATGACAATATCGTGCTCAAGAAAGCTGTCCAGCGTATGGTTGATGGCACCTTCGGTGGAGTTTTCTACAGGCACCACGCCATAACTCACTGCGCCTGCGGCCACCTCGCGGAAAATTTCGTCAATGGCCGCCATTGGGCGTGCCTTCACCGACTGGCCAAAGTGTTTCAGCGCGGCAGCATGCGAGAAGGTTCCTTCCGGGCCCAGGTAGGCAACCTGCAACGGCTGCTCCAGTGCCAGGCAGGCAGACATGATTTCGCGAAACAGGCGTGCCATCTCTTCGTTGTCCAGCGGACCCTGGTTCAGGTCCATGATGCGCTTGAGCACCTGGGCTTCACGCTCTGGACGATAGAACACGGCGGTCTCGCCTTCGGCAAGCCCCTCTACCTTCACCCGGCCCACTTCCTGTGCACAGCGCGCCCGCTCACTGATCAGCTCGAGGATTTTGTGATCCAGAGAATCAATGCGTACCCGCAGTGCCTGCAGTTCCTGTTCGCTCATTAACCCTGCTCCTTCTCGAACTCTTTCATATAGTCTATCAGCGCATCCACCGCAGCCATCGGTACTGCGTTATAAATGGAAGCACGCATGCCACCCACCGAACGGTGCCCCTTCAAGTTCAGCAGGCGGCGCTCTTCTGCGCCGGCCAAAAATGGCTTGTCCAGCTTGTCACTGGCCAGGCGAAACGGGATATTCATCCAGGAGCGGCCGCTACGGCTGACAGGATTGTCGTATAGTTCGCTGCTGTCAATGTAGTCATATAGCTTGCGCTGTTTCTCTTCATTGAGGCGGGCCATGGCAGCAACCCCACCCTGCTCCTTCAGCCACTTGAACACCAGCCCTGACAGATACCAGGAAAAGCTTGCCGGAGTGTTGTACATGGAGCCATTGTCCGCCGCCACCTGATAGTTGAGCATGGTCGGACAAGAAGAACGGGCACGCCCCAGCAGATCCTCACGGACAATCACCACTACCAGACCACTGGGGCCGATGTTTTTCTGTGCACCGGCGTAAATCATGCCGAACTTGCTGACATCGACCGGGCGCGACAAGATATCGGAAGACATATCCGCCACCAGGGGGATATCACCCGTCTGTGGTATCCAGTCAAACTGCAGTCCGCCGATGGTTTCGTTGGTGGCATAGTGCACGTAGGCTGCATTCGGATCGAGTTTCCACTCGTTCTGGCCCGGAATGGCAAAATAATCCAGCTCCTTGGCACTGGCTGCAATATTTACCCTGCCAAAGTGTGCGGCCTCGTCGGCACTTTTACGGGACCAGATGCCGGTATCCACATAGTCTGCGCTGCCGCCCTCCGGCATGAAGTTAAGCGGAATCTGGGCAAACTGCTGACTGGCGCCACCCTGCACAAACAACACCTTGTAGTTATCCGGCACCTGCAGCAGGTCACGCAAATCCTGCTCAGCGGTTTGCGCAATTTGCACAAATTCGTCACTGCGGTGGCTCATTTCCATGACCGACAGGCCGCGCCCCTGCCAGTCCAGTAGCTCGGCTTGCGCCTGTTCTAGCACCTCTTGCGGCAATGCCGCAGGTCCCGCACAAAAATTGTAAGCTCTTGTGGTCATGGGTGTTTATTCCTGGTTTTCAGTTGGTTCATCGCTGTTGTTGCTTTCTGCCTTTGCAACCTCTGCTTCAGCAACACTAGCGTCAATTTCTTCTTCGCCATCACCGGAAGGCTCCTGCACACGCTCGATGCCCACCAGCTGTTCGCCCTTGGTCAGGCGGATCAGGGTCACGCCCTGGGTGTTGCGTGACTGGCTGGATACTTCGTCAACCCTGGTGCGTACCAGGGTGCCCTGGTCAGTAATCAGCATGATTTCTTCGCCATCCTGTACCTGTACCGCCCCCACCAGCTTGCCGTTGCGCTCGTTCTGTACCTGGGCAATTACGCCCTGGCCACCACGTCCGCGCAGCGGGAATTCAGCCAGCGCTGTGCGCTTGCCATAGCCGTTTTCGGAGGCAGTCAAAATCCAGGCATCGCTCTCGGGAATCAGCATGGAAATCAGCTGCTGGCCATCCAGCAGACGCATGCCGCGTACACCGCGGGCAGTACGGCCCATCTGGCGCACTTTGCTTTCCTTGAAGCGGATGACCTTGCCACCGTCGGAAAACAGCATCACGTGTTTGGAGCCATCGGTGATGGCAGCGGCAATCAGGGTGTCGCCCTCTTCCAGACGCAGCGCAATCAGGCCGGAACTGCGTGGGCGGCTGAACTGGATCAGCGGAGTTTTCTTCACCGTGCCATATGCTGTGGCCATAAAGATGTAGGCACCGTCGGCTTCGTCATACTCCATGCCGTCATCCGCTTCATCGTTTTCAACCTCTTCGGACACATCGGCCAGCTCTGGCATGTCTTCGTCATCCAGACCTTCGGCCTCCGCCTGGGCGTTGAGCGCCTCCAGATCGATTTCCAGCATGGCAGTAATGCGCTCGCCCTCTTCCAGCGGCAGCAGGTTGACCATTGGCCGGCCACGGGAGGCTCTAGACGCCTCGGGAATCTCGAAGGTGCGCAGCCAATACACCTTGCCCTTGCTGGAGAACAGCAGCAGCGTGGCATGGCTGTTGGCGACCAGCAGATGCTCAACGTAGTCCTCTTCTTTCACACCAGTGGCCGAGCGGCCACGGCCACCACGGCGCTGGGCCTGATAATCTTCCAGCGGCTGGCTCTTGGCATAGCCACCGTGGGAAATGGTTACCACACGTTCTTCTTCAGGAATCAGGTCAGCAATGGTCAGATCCACTTGTGAGGCAACAATATCGGTACGGCGGTCATCGCCATAACCTTCTTTGACCTGCTGTAATTCTTCGCAAATCACTTCCAGCAGGCGCTCTTCGCTGCCCAGAATTTCCAGCAGCTCACCAATCAGCTGCAGGATTTCCTGGTATTCGGCCAGCAGTTTTTCATGCTCAAGGCCAGTCAGACGGTGCAAACGCAACTCAAGAATGGCCTGGGCCTGCTCGGGCGACAAGTAATACAGGCCGTCACGCATGCCGTACTGCTCATCAAGCTCGTCAGGGCGGCAAGACTCGGCACCAGCACGCTCGACCATCGCCGCAACCGCGCCCGACTCCCAGCCAGTGGCGATCAGGCGCTCTTTGGCTTCAGCAGGGGTTGGCGAACTCTTGATCAGCTCGATAACCGGATCAATATTGGACAGCGCCACTGCCTGGCCTTCCAGGATATGGCCGCGCTCGCGTGCCTTGCGCAGCTCATAAACGGTACGGCGGGTCACCACTTCACGGCGGTGACGCACAAACACCTCAAGCATGTCCTTGAGGTTGAGCAGACGCGGCTGGCCATCCACCAGTGCCACGCTGTTGATGCCAAACACCGTCTGCATCTGGGTCTGGGCGTACAGGTTGTTCAGCACCACGTCCGGCACTTCGCCACGGCGCAGCTCGATCACAATACGCATGCCGTCCTTGTCGGACTCGTCACGCAGCTCGCTGATGCCCTCGATCTTCTTTTCCTTGACCAGTTCGGCGATTTTCTCGATCAGTCTCGCCTTGTTGACCTGGTAAGGGATTTCGGTAACGACAATCTGCTGGCGGTTGCCGGCCTTGTCGATGTCTTCAATTTCGGCACGGGCCCGGATATACACCCGCCCACGACCGGTACGGTAGGCCTCGATAATGCCGGCACGGCCATTGATGATGCCATGGGTGGGGAAGTCTGGCCCGGGGATGAACTTCATCAGCTCATCCACCGTCAACTCGGGGTTCTCGATCAGGGCCAGACAGCCATCAATCACTTCACCCAGGTTGTGCGGCGGAATGTTGGTCGCCATGCCCACGGCAATACCGGAAGAACCATTAACCAGCAGGTTGGGCACCTTGCTTGGCAGCACCTCGGGAATCTGTTCGGTACCGTCATAGTTGGGCACCCAGTCCACGGTTTCTTTTTCCAGGTCGGCCAGCAGCTCGTGTGCCAGCTTGGCCATGCGCACCTCGGTGTAACGCATGGCGGCAGCGTTGTCGCCATCCACCGAGCCAAAGTTGCCCTGCCCGTCCACCAGCATGTAGCGCAGTGAAAACGGCTGCGCCATACGCACAATGGTGTCGTATACGGCGCTGTCACCATGCGGGTGGTATTTACCGATGACATCACCCACCACGCGGGCGGATTTTTTGTAGGGTTTGTTCCAGTCGTTGCCCAGCTCTTTCATGGCAAAGAGCACGCGGCGGTGCACCGGTTTCAGGCCGTCCCGGGCATCGGGCAATGCACGCCCTACGATCACGCTCATGGCGTAATCAAGGTAGGACTGGCGCATTTCGTCTTCGATGCTGATCGGCAGGATTTCTTTGGCGAGTTCACCCATGGAAGCTGTGTTCCTTTCTCAGTCAAGGGGCTTGAAGTGGCCGAATTGACCATTTCCAGAATCGCCGGATTATAGCACAAAAGCCCCCACCTGAGCAGGCGGGATTTTGCATTGGCAAGCGCGTCCGGCCTGCATTAAAAATCAGTTCTTCGCTTCCCGTACAAACTCTGGATGCTTGATAAGCAGCTTGATCTGGGGGCGGCAGCTCCGGGAAGGCTGACCGTCCTTGCTGGAACGGGGTTGCGGGTACCAAGTCCTTTTGCTACCCGATTATGCAAATAAAGTTCGTTTTGTGCCTATAGCCCTAGCTTTGCCACCAGTTTTTCCATATAGCGATCGTCATCATCAGGGAACAGAATATTTTTATCCTCCATACTGGACTGCGTTTGCCCCCAAATACTTTCCATCACTGCCAGCCGGGTCTGAGATACCAAAAAAGAATGCAACCGTTAAGTTTTTCTATATCAACAGGGCTTTCATCTGCCTCGTACTCACCTTCTTCTTCTGCTGCCTCGGCAAACCATTCGGTAATCCCCCATTTTTAATGGAACTCAGAAGTAGAGTCAGGCGTGGAAAACCAGGCGCTCTTGAACGTTCTTGTCATAGCCATATAATCGCTGAAGAATCATCCACCCAGGGAGGGCGTGTCATGAGCCATGATACCGGCTACAAGGAATTGTTCAGTCACCCGGAGTTTATCGAGGCATTACTCGATGGCTTTGTCCCGCAGGACATCAGCAGCCTGCTCGATTACAGTACGCTCAACAGTCACCCCGGCAACTACATCACGCCGTTGTTTGAAGAAAAAATCGAAGATGCCGTCTGGTCGCTGCAATTCAAATCCGGCGGCAGGCAGGGCAACCGTGCGCGGTTGTACCTGTATATCCTGCTGGAATTTCAGTCCGGCGTAGACCAGAACATGCCGCTGCGCATGCTGCATTACAGTGCTGCTTTTTATCATCAGCTGCTCAAGGAAGGAGGAGTTACTGCCCGGCAAGGGCTGCCACTGGTGTTTCCGCTGGTGCTCTACAACGGTGAGCGGCGCTGGACACCACCCACCAACATGCTGGATATGCTGCATCCGGCACCGGCAATCTTGCAGCATTATCAGCCACAACAAGAGTATTTTTTGCTCGATGTCAGTCACTGCACCAACAACCGCAACAGCGGTGACAACCTGCTACAGCTGGTGTTTAATGTAGAAAATGCCCGTACCGCCGATGATATGCAGCAAGTGGCCTGGCAGCTGGCCAACAGCATCCGGCAACACCCCAAGCGCGAGCGCATCGACCGGGTATTGACTCGCTGGTTCAAGCGCTTTTTACACCACAATAGAATTAACATTGATTACGCGGCAGTAGAAAAACTGCAGGAGATACCACCCATGTTAGCTAACCGTGTTGAAAGCTGGTTTGAAGAATGGAAACAACAAGGCCTTGAAGAAGGCCGTGCGAAAGGTCTGAAACAAGGTCTGGAACAAGGTCTGGAACAAGGTCTGGAACAAGGTCTGGAACAAGGCCTGCAAAAAGGTCGTGCAGAAGGCCTTACAGCCATGTTGGAAAAGCAGTTGCGTTTGAAGTTTAACGACCTCGACGGCCCACTAATTCAACGCCTGTATAACGCCAGTCCCGAAGAGTTGGACTGCTGGGCCGAGCGCGTACTTTTTGCCAGTACGCTGGAAGAAGTCTTCCAATAATGGACAAAAAGCATCAGAGCTGCCAGGTTCATTGTGCTAAATGGGCCTGGCTCTTTAGCTCAAGGGCCGTCCAGTCACTGGCTAGGCTGCCTATCCACAGACCCTGTGGATAACCTCGTGGATAAACTGATGGCAAACAGGGCCACACTCCCGTTTTAAAGGGATCCACACAAGCTGGTTGTTTTTTGTACACCCGCCACCAGATCAAGTAAAATCAATAACTTACAAAGGCGGGCGGGTTGGTTCCGGTAAGCCGTCAGATCAACTTAAAGTAAAGCTTCAGCTTTTTTTGCCATGTGCACAAGTGCTGCCCTGCTATCAGCTTTTCAGTCTCGGGTCCAGCTGCCTTTACGATAAACTGCTCCCCGCCAGCCAGGCCCGTCAGCCCTTGCTGTTTTTTATTCCGCCTGCCTGTAGAGCTGGTGTCATATTGCTTATATACTGCGCGCTTTTGACTTTGCGAAAACTGGCATTATGGCAAACACGCTTACTACTCCCTATTACCTGATCGACAAGTCCCGTCTGCTCCAGAACATGGAGAAAATGGCGTATGTGCGCACACACTCGGGTGCCAAGACTCTGCTGGCGCTTAAATGCTTTGCCACCTGGTCGGTATTTGACCTGATGCGCGAGTACATGGACGGCACCACCTCGTCTTCCCTGTACGAAGTGAAACTGGGCCGGCAAAAATTCGGCGGTGAAACCCATGCCTACAGCGTGGCCTACGCCGATGACGAAATCGACGAAGTGCTGGCGCACAGCGACAAAATCATTTTCAACTCGATCAGCCAGCTGACCCGCTTTGCCGCTGTCTCGGCCAATCATGTGCGCGGATTGCGCATCAACCCGGGGCTAAGCACTTCGGAGTTTGCCCTGGCCGATCCAGCCCGCCCGCACAGCCGTCTGGGTGAGCACGACCCAGCCAAAATCGAAGCCGTACTGGACAAAATCTCCGGCTTTATGCTGCACAACAACTGTGAAAATGACAGCTTCGAGCGTTTCGATACCATTCTTGGCCAGATCGAAGCCAAGTTTGGCCATCTGTTCCATAAGGTTGAGTGGATCAGCCTGGGTGGCGGCATTCACTTTACCGGCGAAGGTTACCCCCTGGAAGCCTTCTGTGCCCGCCTGAAGCAATTTGCCGAAAAGTACGGCGTGCAGGTTTACCTGGAACCGGGCGAAGCCGCCATTACCAACAGCACCAGCCTGGAAGTGACCGTGCTGGACACGCTGTTCAACGGCAAGCATCTGGCGATTGTTGACTCTTCCATCGAGGCACACATGCTGGACCTGCTGATCTACCGCGAAACCGCCAAGATTCAGCCCAACACCGGCGAACATGAATACATGGTGTGCGGCAAGTCCTGCCTGGCCGGTGACATCTTTGGCGAGTTCAAATTTGACAAGCCATTGCAGGTTGGCGACCGCCTGTCCTTTCAGGATGCCGCCGGCTACACCATGGTGAAGAAAAACTGGTTTAACGGCGTGAAAATGCCGTCAATTGCTGTAAAGCAGCTGGATGGCCGTATCGAGCTCGTCAAGGAGTTTGGTTACGGCGACTTTGTCGACGGGCTCTCCTGAGCCCCTAACCCAAAGAACCTGTTGGCGCTGGCTGCTTGCAGCCCTGCCCAACCCCGGTTCAGCTAGACGTGGAGTCTGAATGTAAATGAAAAAAAACGTTTTAATAATTGGTGCAGGGGGTGTTGCACAGGTAGTGGCGCACAAATGTGCGCAAAATAATGTGGTTTTGGGCGAGATTTCCATTGCGTCACGCACGCTCGCCAAATGTGAGGCCATAGCCGCCAGTGTGGAGGAGAAAAAATCCTGGCAGCAGCCCGCCAAATTGCATTGTTATCAGCTGGATGCGCTTGATGTGGCGGCCACCGCTGAACTGATCCGTGCAATCAACGCACAAATTGTTATTAACGTGGGCTCCGCCTTTCTCAACATGTCGGTCCTGAGCGCCTGTATCGAAACCGGTGCCGCTTACCTGGATACCGCGATTCACGAAGATCCGGCCAAAATCTGCGAAACCCCGCCCTGGTACGGCAACTACGAGTGGAAGCGCCTGCAGGAATGTGCCGACAACAAGGTCACCGCCATTCTGGGTGTCGGTTTTGACCCGGGCGTGGTCAATGCCTATGCGGCGCTGGCAGCCAACCACTACTTCGACACAATCGACTCCATCGATATTATCGACATCAACGGCGGCGATCATGGACGCTACTTTGCCACCAACTTCGACCCGGAAATCAACTTCCGCGAATTTACCGGTCGTGTCTGGACCTGGCAAAACAGCCAGTGGCAACAAAACAAGATGTTCGAGATCAAGCGTACCGATGACCTGCCCGTGGTCGGCGAGCGCACCAGCTACCTGACCGGCCACGACGAGATCCATTCGCTGTCAAAGAACCTGGATGTGCCCAACATCCGTTTCTGGATGGGCTTTAGCGATCATTACATCAACGTGTTTAACGTGCTGAACAATCTGGGCCTGCTGTCCGAGCAGCCGGTGAAAACCGCTGAAGGGCTGGAAGTGGTGCCGCTGAAAGTGGTCAAGGCCGTGTTGCCCGACCCCAACAGCCTGGCCGCCGGCTACACCGGTAATACCTGCATCGGTGATCTGGTCAAGGGCCAGAAGGACGGCAAGGAGCGCGAAGTGTTCATTTACAACGTGGCCAGCCACGAGGAAGCCTATCGCGAAGTGGGCACCCAGGGCATTTCCTACACCGCCGGCGTACCACCGGTTGCCGCCGCCCTGCTGGTCGCCAGCGGCGAGTGGGATGTGGAAAAAATGGTCAACGTGGAAGAGCTGGACCCGCGCCCCTTCCTCAACCTGCTGAACAAGATGGGCTTGCCCACCAGCATCCGTGACGAACAGGGCGACCGCCCACTCAACTTTGAGTAAAACGAGCTGTGAACGACACACCCGCCAACGGCAAACGCCGCTGGCGGGTTTTTGTTGCGTGCATTGGCCTGCACTTCGTGCCATGCTGGTAGCCGCAACAACGTAACCCACCTGGAGAACACATCATGGCGACCAAAGCAAAAACTGCCAAAGACACTGAAAAAGACTCCATCGTT
>Ga0209075_1002525_pt1 | contig 16078 bp, 13 predicted proteins | sample Stecom2011_FD_187523 | JGI IMG/M metagenome (GOLD analysis project Ga0209075, IMG submission 187523) | Agricultural soil microbial communities from Utah to study Nitrogen management - Steer compost 2011 (SPAdes) (version 2) | ecosystem: Environmental > Terrestrial > Soil > Agricultural land...
GAAGCAACCGAACGTACACTTATCGAAGTTATAGATAGTAAGCAAGATACTAAAGATGCAAGACGTATTTTAATGCGTTATATCATAAACAGCTAATCATTTTTATGTTTATTACAATCAGTTTTTTTAATTAAGTAACTAGGTATTTTTGTTAAACGAAAAATTTTGTATTTTTGAATTTATGGTTGAAAACACATACATATTCAAAAAATTTGAAAATAATTCTTATAGTGACTATACAGAAAACCTTGTTACTGTTTCTTATCAACCTTTACTATATTTTACTGATTTAGAGGATAAATATAATTTCATATACACTACATCTCAAATTCCGGAAAGGACATTAGAACTTCTTAATGAATTATTAGAATATTATCACGCGAATCAATTTAGGGACGAATTTACTTCTTTATTAGTGTTTTTACAATCAATGTATATTGATTTTGAAGAAACTTTTTGTGAGGAACTTATAGAAACTTTTGTAGAAGAAGACAAAGAATATAATAACCTCTTAAACATCATTGAAAAATATTTGTTTGTTGAGAATAATAAATTGCAAGCAATTACATTTAAATTTTTTCAAAATGATGTCAATATTTCCCCTATCAAGAATCCTATAGTAATAGAAGATATTTTTAAGTCTATTTGTAAAAACTTGGAGATAGATAAAAACAATTTTTACGAAAAGAAAAATGAAATTACTGAAGACTCTAAATTAATACGACAAGATAAAGGAGGAGACCATGTGAGGATGCTTGTTGTGAATGCATTATTCAATTTTCTCAAATCCAATATTATTTATAAGTCAGAAAGTCAACTATTAAAATTCTGTGGATACTTCTTACATCTCTGCCAAATACCATATAATCAAAAGATAACAGAAATTCAAATAGAAAACTTACAGGATGGGCTAGATAGTATTGAACCTCCAATTCTTAGGAATTTCATAGAAAGACCAAATCAGGTCTTTACAAAATAAACTCTTTGAAACAGATTTTGCCTAAAATTTGAATTTTTCTGTTTCGTCCTCCATAAACCACTCATTCTATCTTTGCCATATAGTTTAGAAAAATCTAAATTTTTATGGTACCAAGATTTCTCTAAATCATTTCCTTTCCTAATCAAGGAAAGAGTTTTTAATAATTTAAAAAATGAAAAAAATGAAAAAAAATATTTTAAGTTTTAGAGAGGCTTTAGTTTATTTGGATGTGAGCGAATCCTTTTTGTACAAAATGACTTCAAACAGAGGTATAAGTTTTACTAAACCAAATAATGGTAAACTATATTTTAAAAGGTCAGACCTTGACAAATGGATGCTTACAAATGAATACAGAAGCAAATCTGAAGTGGAAAAAGAGGTATTAACAAAAATCAAAGAAAATGGACAATCCAAATAAAGCAGTAAAAAGAAAGTTATTGGGAGATAATCTATATATAAGATTACCTATAAACCTCCAAACAATAACAGAACCATTTACCGGTAGAGAACGGGATATTGTTTTATTGTCTGGATTAGGAGTCTTAAGTGCCTGTATTCCTAATGTTTATGGAGTTTATGATGGAGATGTTACTTATCCACATTTGTATGTGGTAATTATTGCTCCCCCAGCTTCAGGAAAGGGAGTAATGAATAATAATAGATTACTGATTGACAGAATTCACAAAAAAATACTTGAAATCAGTAAAGAAGAAAAAAAGAAGTGTGAAGAAAACAAAAAAGAAAGTAAGAGTTCTGAACCTTGTCCAGAGTTAGAAATTAAAATTCTACCTGCAAATATTTCCACAAGTGAAATGTATGCTTTTTTAGGACGTTCAGAACACGGACTTTTAATTATGGAAAGTGAGGCGGATACAATGTCAAATATGTTGAAGAATGATTGGAGTAATTATTCTGATGTTTTACGCAAAGCATTTCACCACGAATCTGTTTCAATAAGTAGAAAAATAGAGCAGATCTTTATGGAAATTGACGAACCAAAATTAGCAATGGTTATAAGCGGTACGCCAGACCAATTGCAACCTTTGATTAAGTCAAGAGAAAATGGATTGTTTTCAAGACTTATGATATACAACTTTGATGAGATTTCAGATTTCAAAAATGTATTTGAACCTAAATCAAGAAACATCAAGGAAATATTTCAGAATGTGGGAAACGAAATCTTTACAATGTACAAGGTTTTAAGGACGTCAGAAGAACCAATAGAATTTCAATTTGATAAAACTCAACAAAGAAGATTTTTAAAAAAATTCGGTTTTATAAGAACTGATATTATTGAAAATCATTCTCAATCCTTTTTATCTAATATGAATCGGTACGGACTGATAATGTTTAGAGTTGCAATGATATTAACTGTTTTAAGGAATATCAACAATCTGCAAAATCAATCCGTTCTTTTTTGTAGTAACAAGGATTTTGTAAATGCTTTATATGTTACGGAACTTCTTTTGAAACATTCTTTGTATACTTTTAACACTATTGACAATAATTATCTTTCGGTTTTGGAGGAACAGATTTATGATGATTTAGACTCTACATTCACACGAGAACAAGCTGTTAAAGTTGCTGAAAAGCACAATATGCCGAAAAGAACATTAGATGATAAACTTGTTCAATGGATGAAGAAGAAAATCATCGTAAAAGTAAGTAAGGGAAATTATAAGAAGCCCATTGTAAGAATGTAAAACTTGCAATTCATGTAATAACTGCCCCTAACTCTCGGGGCAGTTTTAATCAAATTATTTAACGTAAATATTTATGAGCAATACAAACATAAAAATTGTCATTGGAAATAAACCTATGTCCGATGGTAATTACGGAATCTATTTAAGAATTACCAAAAACAGAAAGAAAAAAGAAATCAGTCTGGGTATCAGATGTAAATCCGGACACTTTGAAAATGGCGAATTAACCAAGAAACATAAGGATTATAAAATTGATAATGAAGTAATATTTGAACTCAAAAGAAAAGCATATTCAATCGTTAGGAACTTTCAACGTGATAGTTACAATTTTTCATTAGAGGAATTTGAAAAAAAATTCAGAGGAATTGAAGATGGAGAACAAAAGATTGATGTTATACAATTCTTCGATGAAATTATTACTGAATTAGAATTTTCAGAAAGATTAGGAAATGCAAGAGCTTATAAAGAAACTAAAGAAGCATTGATAAAATTTGCAGAGAACAAAATTTTGTTTGAAGAAATAACCTTTACATTTCTTGAAAAATTTGAAGCCTATATGCGGTCACGTGGAAACCAAGACGGAGGAGTAGCTTTTAAAATGAGGCAATTAAGAGCTTTATTTAATACGGCTATCAAAAGAAAGCTTGTTAATCAGGATTTGTACCCATTTGGAGAATACAAAATCGCAAAGCTTAAAGCAAATAAAAACAAAAGAGCGTTAAGTGTCGAGGATTTCAAAAAAATCCGTGATGTGGATTTATCAGAAAGACCTGATTTATTAGAAGCATATCATTATGCTATGTTTTCTTTTTATACAAGGGGTATGAACTTCGTTGATATGATGAAATTAAAATGGTCAGATATTCAGGATGGACGAATTTATTATATACGTTCAAAAACGAAAGGACACTTCAATATTGAGGTAACCGACAAAGTTCTAGAGATTTTGAACTATTACAAATCCCAAAATAGAACAACAGAATATGTTTTTCCGATTTTGCTTAAAGAGGATTTAACACCACGACAAATAGCTTATAGAAAGCATAAGGTTTTGGGACGTTACAACCAGAAGTTAAAAAAGATAGCAAAAATAGCTAATGTAGAAAAGAATATTTCTTCTTATACTTTTCGGCATTCATTTGCTACGATTCTTAAACAAATGGGTACACGCACAGATGTTATTTCTGAATTGATGGGACATAGTGACGTTCAAATCACAATGACTTATCTGAAAGAATTCGACAATGAAGTTTTAGATAATGAAAATCGTAAATTATTAGATTTATAAAAGGTCAGTTTCAATTAGAAATTGACCTTTTTCATTTTAAGATGAAATCATTTACACTAAATAATTAACTATTAAATTTTAAAATTATGGAGTTTCAACTCAGACAATCAGAAAGAAAAAAAGCAAAGATTAAAATGGCTTTACAAGGCAGTGCCGGCTCAGGTAAAAGTATAAGTTCATTACTACTTGCTAAAGGATTAACTAATGACGACTTTACAAAAGTAGCTGTCATAGACACAGAAAATGGAAGTGCAGATTTATATGCCCATTTAGGCAATTATAACGTACTTTCACTTACACCACCTTTCACACCTGAAAAGTACATTGAAGCTATTACTGTATGTGAAAAGGCAGGAATGGAAGTTATCATTATTGACAGTATTTCACACGCTTGGGATGAGTTACTGGATTTTCATTCCAAATTGGCAGGAAACAGCTTTACTAATTGGGCAAAGGTAACTCCAAGACAGAAAGCGTTTACAGATAAGATTTTGCAATGTAATGCCCACGTTATTGCCACTATGAGAACCAAACAGGATTATGTGCTTAACCAAAAGGATGGTAAATTTATTCCTGAAAAAGTAGGTCTGAAAGCTGTGCAAAGAGATGGTTTAGATTACGAATTTACTTTGGTATTTGATATTGACATAAAACACTTTGTAGTCAGTTCCAAAGACCGTACAGGTCTGTTTATGGGAAGACCAGAGTTTATTATTAATTCAGGAACAGGGAAGCGAATTTTGGACTGGTGTAATGAAGGCTCTTTACCAGGAGATTCTTATAATAATCTATCCAAAGAACAAGTATATCAAAAAATTCAATCTTGTAATAGTACTTCTGAATTATTAGAACTGTATAAACAATATCCCGAATTTCAGAATGATTTAAACCACGCTTTCTTAGAAAAGAAAAATTTCCTGATGCAATTAACCAATCCTAACAACTTCTCACAAAATGGATACACTAAAAATTATTAAGTCTGCTTCTGCCGAAGAAGCTTTTGATTTAAGACCAGTAAACAATTCTCCTTCGATAAATTACCAGGAACGTAAACTTACTATTGAATATGAACCTCCTGGTAATACAGAAACTCCGACAAAACCACAAGTCGCTAAAAAAGAATCCCACTCGAAACCTTTTATAGAAGCCAATACAGAGGAAATAAACCTTCAGCATCTGAAAAATGATTGTATCATACCTGTATTCTCAAAGGATAATGAAAAAACGATAGCTCACCAGGAATTTATTGAAATAGTACAGAATAGTGTGGCAAAAGCTTTCCCGTACCAAAATTTGAAAATTCCCGAAATCAGGGTAAGTCATCAAATTAAAGGAAGAACTCCGGAAGCCATTCATAAAAACGTGAAAGATTTATTAGATCACGAGAAAACTATTTATTACGAAAGAATGGCATTTATTATTAGGATTCCTGGTATTCACGATACCATTAACGGTAATGATCTTTCCTTGACAATTGGCGGAGTTAGAGCCTACAATCAGGAAAACCTGTACAACAAAAAGAGTTTTGAGAAATTCAAGTTTTTTATCGGATTCCAGAATTTGGTATGTTGCAATATGTGTGTAAGTTCTGATGGTTTTGTTTCTGAAATGAGAGTTACTTCTTTTCAAGAATTACAAGCCAAGATTTTAGAGGTTATTCAAAATTATCAGGCAGAAAATCATTTACAGACAATGAGAGAGTTTACAAATTATTCTCTAACAGAACATCAGTTTGCACAGCTTATAGGAAAAGCAAGGTTGTACAATCATTTGCCTAAAAAGCTAAAATCTGAAATTCCAGAGTTAGCCTTTAATGATGGGCATTTCAATTCTATTGCAAAGGATTATTACCAAGATGAAAGTTTCTGTAAAGATGATAATGGAAATATCAATCTTTGGAATGTCTATAATTTATTCACTCAAGCCAATAAGAGTAGCTATATTGATACTTTTTTGGAAAGAAACCTGAATGCTTTTGAGTTTAACAAAGGTATTCAGCAAACTCTCAATGGTAATTCCGATTATCATTGGTTTTTGAGTTGAGGAGAACCCAATCTCTAAATTAATAGAGGTTGGGTTTAAAATTAATCAACCAAATTATTTACTTTTGTTAAAATCTTTACAGTATGGATGGTTTGCAAATATTAGAGCAAAAGGTTAATTATAAAGGGCTTATCAATAGTATTGATATTAAACCTGATGAATTTCTATTGCCTTTACACGAAGTAATAGTAAATTCTATTCAAAGTATTGAAGATAGAGTTAATCCAACCAATAAAGGGTCAATTATTATTAAAGTACATAGAAACTTTCAAACAAAATTAAATTTGGAAGAAGGGGAAGAAGATTATAACCCAATTTCTGGCTTTACAGTAATTGATAATGGAGTTGGCTTTACTAATAAAAGAGAAACGGCATTTAGTACTCCATTTACAAATTTTAATTATAACAAAGGGGGAAAAGGAATGGGGAGATATACTGTATTAGCCTGTTTTGGCAGTATGGATATTGATAGCTCTTTTGTCGATAATGATAAGGCTTATAATAGAAAATACAGGTTTGACAATGTAAATGGATTACAGAAATATCCTGAGAAAATTGAGGATGTGAGTGATGATTTTAAAAGAAGTACAACAATAAAATTGAATAATTTCTTACCTGAATATTATGAGTTTGCAGAAAAATTAAAGGTTAATATTAAAGATATTGCAGATAGTATAATTCAGCATTGTTTATTATTTTTTATCGGTAATGAAAATTCACCAACAATAAGGATTTTACACGAAGAAGATAATATTGAAGATGCTATAGTTTTAAATGACATTTATAAATCCGTAATAGAAATCGAAAAAACGGAGAGAAAGATAAAAATTGAAAATATAAATGAAACCTTTGATTTAAGCTATATTAGGAATTATAATGGGGTTCATTCTCATTCCATACACTTATGTGCAAATAAGCGAGAGGTGGGGAAAAAACAATCTTTGACCAATTATTTACCATCATTCAAAGAATTATATAATAATGATAATAGAAAATATCATCTTTCTATTTATGTTGAGAGTGAATTCCTAAATACTAAAAATCATCCTCAAAGAAATAAAATTATGTTGCCAGAAAACTCATCAAAAAAGAATGATTTTGATGAAGTTTCATTAGATGAACTTTTTAAGCATATTTCAGAAAATGTTAGAAATAATTACTCTCAATACATTGAGGAAGCCGAAAAAGAAAAAAGTGAAAGGATAGAGAAATATATATTAAATCCACAGAAACCAAGATTAAGATACAGACACTTGTTAAATGTAAAAGATGCTTTTTCAGATATTCCAATTAATGCTTCAGATGAAACATTAGAGGCTAAATTGCACGAAAAAGAATTTAAGTTAGAGCAAAAGAGAGAAAAAGTATTTGATAAAGTGTTCAAAAAAAAGGAGTATGATAAAGAAGAATTCGGGAACATTGTTAATAATATTTTAAAAGAAGAAGCAGCGTTTTCAAAGGATAAATTAGCAGATTTAATGATTAAAAGGAAGTCTGTAATAAAATTGTTCCAAAAATATTTAGAGTGGAGAGAAGATGGTAATTTTATGCTTGAAGAAGATTTGCATAATATTATTTTCACAATGGGTGCTGAAACAGATAATATGCCTGTTGAGTATCATAACTTGTGGTTATTAGATGAAAGATTTACATTTCATACCTACACATCTTCTGATATAAAGACTAAAAGCAACAAAAATCTTGAAAGTGATGGGAATAAAGAACCTGACGTGTTAATTTATGATGTGCCTTGGGCTTATTCAGATAATGTAGACAAAGTTAATTCTTTAGTAGTTTTTGAATTTAAAAAACCGGGCAAAGAATTAGGCAACAAGACTAAATTAGATGATTTAGTTATAAAATATTTTGAAGATTTAATGCAAAGTAAGGCACGAAGCAAAAAAGGCACTTTGCTAAATATTGAAGATAACACCCCGAAATTTGGATATGTTATTTGTGAATTAAATAAAGATATAATAGAATATAATACAAAATGGAACGGATTCAAAAAAACTGCTTATGGACATTTATACAAAATCAATCCTGACTTAAATCTACATATTGAAGTAATGACTTATGAGCAAATGCTTGATTTTGCAGAAAAAAGACACCATACTTTCTTCAAAGCATTAGGGGTTGATTCATTATAAATCACAATTGATTAATTAAAAACATCATTATACTCTTTTAGCATTTGTTGAGAAAACTGATGCACTTGACTATAATTTATATTAGGGATATAATTATTTTCTATTAGGTTTATTTCCTCAATAATATTCATTATTTCGTTGTCTCTGTTTGATTTTTCCTCATTCTCGTATAGTGCATTAATAATTAAGACGGCTCTTATTAGTAATACCTTCTCAAATGATTTATTCCACGATAATGAACCTTTATTAAATGGTTTTCTAATTTCTGCAAATTCATTTTTTAGTTTCTTTTTAAGCTTTTCTAAAAAATCTTTTTTTATCTTATCATCAACTATATTTAAAGACCATCCTGTTATATCAATAATGCCAGAATAATTTTTGTGAGATTCTATATTATTTACAAGTTCTAAAAACTTAAAAGACCACAGTTGAAATATTATATCAGTTGAAATCTTAAACGTTTCTACTAATGGAATAAATATTTCTCCATTTACCTTTTTTTCGATTAAAGGATAATTTGAATTAATCACTTGATTAAAAAATACATCAAGCCTTTCTTTTGTAAAATTTGTATCCAAAAGGTTAAAAATAACGGATAGAAAATCCTTCTCCAAATCAGATTCTTTATGCCTATTGAACTTGTGATTTAATAATCCTATTGTAAATACACTTAGTGCTTCATCTGTAGATAAGTTTGTAGAGAATAAATCCTGAAATTCTTTAAAGTCAATACTTTCTTTTTCATTTATCACATTAATTATTAAGGATGAACAAGAAATAGCTTTTATAATATTATTTTTACTTTTTAAACTTTTATAAATAATCTCTTTGTTATCACCATAAAATAAGCATTTATAAAAATTAGAGAATATTATTGTAGTTAATTTTAATAATGGAGTGTTTGATAAATCTGTATTAATATTTTTCTTAAACTTACCTTGTATAAATTGAACGAGTTTAAGAAACTCACTAAAATCTGTTTCTAATAATAATTTACTACCATAATAAGTACCCCAGTTGCCATAACTGTATGATAAATGAATATGACCTTCAAGTGAAAGACTCGTTTTTACTGTTTCATTAAAATTACTTCTGAAAAGAAATTGAAAATCATTTCTTTCATATCTTTTCTCATCCTGAAAACCTAGTGGATATTTTGCTGTAATTGAAGATTCTAAATATTCTCTAAGATTTTTAGTAAAATCTTTATTTATTTGTTTTTTTACTTCTAATAGTATTTTGTAATCAAAATGAGTATTGGCAAGAAAATGCCCAAAGGTAGACCAAAATTTAGCAAATGATTTATTATCTGTTTTTGAATTGTTTGAAATTAAAACATTTATTAATTTACTATTTATAGATTCTTTTGTTCCTATTTCTTTTTTTAATTTATCATATAGAATTTTGTCTGCGATTTCTTCTTTCTGTATTTCTTTTGGGCTATCATTTTTTTTATAATCATATAAAGACATAATTTCTATTTCACCATTATTTTCAGTTTCTTTAATGATCCTGTTAAGATGATTATTCACTTTTTGAAGGATGTTATCAGGAATAAGAGTTATTAATAACGGATTCTTTTTTGTTGCTCCTTGAATTGAATTGGAAAGATGAAACCCCTTTCTTAATTCACTTTCTTCAAAAATTAAAATATACCTGTCATGCAAAATATTCTTATCACCTCCTCCACTACTTCTTAAGTCATATACATTAAGTTTTAAGGAATCAAATAAAGAAGAATTAGATTTTATAAGATTTCTTATTCTTAATGCCCTATTGGGTTCAGTTTGATTAGTATTTTCATTATTATCATCCAATGAATTAATTTGTGTACACGTAAGAATTACAAATTCTGTTTTAGCGTTTGTAGTTCTTGCTAAAAATTCTAACCCTACTGTATCATAAAAAGGGTCTTGAATAACAACTTTTTGAGCATTTCCAGTGATTTTTTTAAACCATTCTAAAAATGAAATTGCACCATGAGAATTTTCTTCATAATCCCATCCTTTTGAGAAAAATTCAGCATCAGATTTTTCAGGGAGTAAAGAACTTACTAATTTTGAAAATGATTTATCGCTTGCAACCCAAGGATCTAATTTATAGTTTCCTATACTCATCTTGTTATAAGATGCTCTAGAAATATTTTCAGCTTCTCGGATTTTTTCTTTTGTTTTACTATTGGATTTTTCAATTGTACTTAACCAATCTGATTTTACAGTTCCTGAAATCCCCACCACACCAATATTAGAAACTATTTCTCTAAGTAAATTAACTGAATTTCTATACCATATTTGAAAACCTATTGCTTCTTCTCTCCATATACTTATTAATATATCGCTGATTTGTTCTTGGCTTTCAAATTCTATAGTTATTTCCTCTTCAGTATGAAAAACCTTTTTACATTCATCAAGTATTACTTGCTGCCCATTTTTCAGATAACAATTAATAAGTAAATTTTTATTACAAGTATTAGTGTTTGGTTTAATAGTTATTTTTATTTTTTTACAGCTAATTTCTTTCTGATAATCAATCTTGACCTCTTCTTTTATATTTTTATGTTCAACATAGTGTGATTCAAACTCATTTGAACATTGAGTATTTATAAGTTCGATGTTACCAAATCTTGTACATCCTGAAGATGTGAATGGTAAAATAGTTTCTTCTTTTAAATAGTTTAAAATGGCTACTAAAGAATTACCATCTTCTACAATTTTTTCTCTATTTAAGTTTATAATTGACAAAGTAAAAGAGGGGACATCTTTATATGGACTAGTTAGTATATTTTTTTCATATTTATTACGGGATATAAAACTATTGGGTTCATTAAATATGATTGGTCTTATTATTATACTATCTTGCTCTTCAATAGTACAATAATTTACATCAAAAAAAAGATTACTTGTGTTAAGCTCTAATTTAGTTGCTATAGTTTTTAAAGTTTGATTTTTTAACAATCCATTTATTAATTTAGTAATTACTGGAGTATAGTTATATATGCTAACCTTAACAATTGAATAAATTATTTTTTCAGATTTAGAAACTTTCTTGAATTCTTTATTACAAAATATTTCATTACTCACTTCTTCTTTTGTTGTCCTTATACACCAACCATAAATAATTTTATAATTTTTAGCTCTTGTTGGTATTATCTCTTGTTTCAAAATCCAAAGCTGTAATAATAATTTTGAATCTTCCTCTAATAAAGGGTACAGGCGTGGGTCAGTAAATATTTCTTTATTCATATTGGATATACTATGTTTTTCTTATATTCGAGAGAATAGTTTTTTTAATAAATGCATCTCAAATTTAACTAATTAATCCTCCTAACCTACAGAAATATTAATGATATTTTTAGTTTTTTTTTCAAAAATTATCAAAGATTAGTAAACACATAAACTCCCCTCAAAAGTTAACCCACCTTCACTTATTATCGGAAAGTACCCCGCCACCTTTTAATAGAAAAGAAAAATTTTCAGACTGATTTAATAAATTCAAGGTGATAGCTGTAATTTATTTCAGTTGAGATTATTCATTTTCTGAAAGGTATATTTTTAACTCAAAAACTCAAAATCAATGGTAACAATTATCAATTTTAAAGAACGTATCAAAGAAGATGGAACATCATTCTTTGTGTTGGAACTACAAGGCGGAATAGAATTAGCCCAAAGTCAAAAAACAGGTCAATTCTATGCAACTGCCAAAAAAGCCTACATTCCTTCAACCTTTGATGAATCAATTTGTAAAGCCTTAATCGGTACACAAATGCAAGGTTCAATAGAAAAAGTGGAATGTGAACCTTATGAATATACGGTACAGGAAACAGGAGAAATTATTATCCTTTCACATAGATACCAGTATGTTCAGGAGGAAGCCTCTAAAGCAGATTCCATACCAGGAAAGTTAACTCCTAATATAGGCTCATTTTCAAAGAATGGTAAGGCTGAAATGGCTTTTGCTTAATACCAGTAGACAATAATAAAATATCCGAATTTTACTGTAATAAATCTCAAATACGGTAGAATTTGGATATTTTACTTTACTCAATTTTTCCTTTTTTATATATAGTAATATGGAAAAGTGAGTAATGAAGATTAAATATGATAGTAAACATTCTTTATTTTAGAGTTCTTTAGTAAAACACGAAAGAATACAGCTTTAACAACTTCCTGGTAAAATGTAAATATTTAAAAAGTTTCAGATTAATATTAATAGCGTTTTATTATAAATCATTTATATCTAAAAGTTCTTTTACCGAAACCTCTAAAGCAACTGCTATTCTATAAAGTGTAAAAACAGTAGGATTAGTTCTACCTGCTTCTATTCTTGAAATATTAGTTGTGTCAATTTCACCCTCAATTTTTCCTACTAAATCTACTTGGGTTAAACCTTTAGACTCTCTAATTTTTTTAATATTAGAACCAACAATTCTTAGCAATTCAACTTTTTCCATACTTGACATATTTGACAAGTCAAATAAAGTTTTATATTTGCTTTAGTTCAATGTCATATATGGCAAGTTTTATTTAATATTGAGATTATACTATAAATAAAAGAACATTAATCCTTTTGTATGAATAATCATTTTTACAAATAAATTTCAATACTAAACAGCAACAAACTTAATTATCAATGGAAGACAGCTCAAAACTATCTATCCAATTTGAATAAATCATTCAATGGTAAGCTTTGATTATAAACACAAGAAAACAAGTTAAAACAAATAAAAATGACTGAACAGAGAATAATTAGTTTGGGAAAAACGTCTCAATTCATTTCCCAGTTTTTTCGTCTTATTGTAATTGCGATTCTGTTCTCTATCTTTGGTATAGGAACGGCAGGTATTGGAATAGTTATAAGTCTGATTATAGGATTCAGTATCTTTAAATTAATCCCATTTAAAACTTCAATTTATACTGATTTTTTAAAATTAAGTCAACAGGAAATAGATAAAAATGTTTTCAGAAATCAATTTAGAAAGAAATTGATATACAATATTATAATTTTTATCCTTACGGTAATTCCAGCGTATTTTACTTTCTCGGATGAATTTATTTATAGCAGTAACATAATAATTATTCCAATATTAGTATTTGGCGTTATGATTAGTTCATTGATATTTCAGTTTTATTACTTCAATATCGTTAATGGATTTATTAAGCATTATGAGGTGACTTTTATACAAAAACCTATATCTACAATTGACAATATTGTTGCAGAATATGAAAACCCTGAAAATTTAGAAAATGAACCTATTAAAATTCAAAGCTTTGATACAGAAAATATTGAGAAACAAGAGAGAGTCGATTATACAGAGTTAGTTAAAAATAAACTTACTGATTTAAATAAAGTTCTTGAAAACAGCAATATAATTACCAGAATTTCAAAAAAAATAAAAACTTTAAATCCTAGTGAAATTATTATTTTATCTGTCGCAATTGGGGCATTTGCTTTTATAATTTTAGGTTATGGATTTGCCGACATAGAAAAATTTGGATACGTTGATGGAGAGAAATACTACGTAAGCCGAGATGCTGAATATTCGGATTTAGAAACAACAACAAAATTAAATTACGGATTAGCCTTCCCTGGTTTTATAATAACAGCAGGGATTTCCTACCTGTTTTTAAATTCTAAGAAAAAAGGTCAAAATAATAATAACGGTAATTATGGAAATTAAAACTATTCTATTCTATGTACTGGGAATAACACCAACTATTGTTTCTTGTCAACCGAATATAATATAAAAAAGGCGTATAGTGAGAGTTATTATTTTTTCAACCAAAATGAAAAATTAACACTAACGTTGGTAACTGATTTCCTGGTGCAGGGAAAATTACAAAAAGCACTTGATTTATCACTTAACACAATTAGTTTTAAAAATAAGAAAATGAAAATGATGACATCTGAAAAAATTAGCATACTGAAACGAGTACTCACTTATATTCTCCCCACTTTATTATTCTTTTCTTGGATTGGTTTTTATCTAACTAAAAAAACATCTTCAGAAGAAGCCGTATATTTCCATTTAGATATTCTTGAGAACAATCGTTCCAAAGTGATAAGTTATTCATCATTTTTTGGAGTATTTAAAGATTCTTATAGCTCACATATCCCTTTTGGCAGTACTTATAAAGCTAAAGAAATTGGTTATATTAAGTCGTTAAATGATAAATGCTTAAACTCAAAAGCATTAACTCAAGATGAAAAAAGTCTTCTGAGGGACTATTTATGGAACATCCAACTTTCACACAAACCTCTTGGATATACATATAATGCTGAAGCTGATATTTTAAAAAGTACAGGTGTAGCCTTTTCTGTTATTTTGTTAATTGTGTTATATTTATTGACAAAAAGAATAAAAAGAGAGAAAATCAGAAAACCTGTTAGGTATTATCTAATCTTGATATTTTTAGTAAACTATTTTTTTGCTTTTTCTAATAAGGAGAATTTGTATAGTTTAGAAAAAAAATTATTTGAGTGTTCTCAATTTTTCTTATAAAATTTATAAATAATTATTTATTAATAATATTAGAGAATTATGAAAAAAAATGAATTCCCAAAAGAAGAAGCCCATGTATATTTTGCAGGAGGAGCAAACCAAAAACCAATTTCTGAAAGTACTAAAGAAAAAGCACGGAATTATGTAAATAGTGTGAAATCAAGAATAGGTAAGGAACCTACTTTTGAAGATATGATTGTTAATTTAATTGAAACCTCAGGATATGAAAGAGCAGAGAAAGCTTTTAATGCGTATGAAAAGTTCTTTAGAGCTATAGGTTTAGATACTACAAATAGTGGTATTATTTACAATAAATACTTTAATGCAGCTTCTGTATATGATACCTGTTTAGATGAACATTTTGAAGAAGAAAAAGAAATAATAGAAGTTTATAAAGAGGAAAAAGAAATGAGTGCTGTTGAGCTTCTTTTTAATGAATCAAAATCATTTATAAAGTATGCTTTAAACCCAATTTTAGCACATTATAAATGGTCTAAAGTACAAGTTTTAGATTTTCTATTGTCTCTTATACCTTCAATTATAATTTTATATTTTTTAAGAAATGAAATGTTACTATTAGCGAATTTGGATGGTTCTACAATAATACCAATGAAATGGTCTATTATAGGTTTTACAACCTCCTTAGGATTGTTTTTATTTTATAAAATTAATACATATTTAAAGGATGTTAAAAACATATTTTTTGATATTTATAAACCAAAGGAGACAACTATTATTTGGAGTCTTTTACGCTTATTAATGGGAACGTCATTCTTATTAATGTACATTATATTCTTTTTAGGTATATTCTTAGCGTTACCTGTATTGACAGTAATATTCTTTTTTTATTTTTTAACAGTTGTTATAAAAGAAATGATAACTAAAAAAAGTATAAGTGATTTACCTCATCTATTGTATTTACTAGGAATGTGTTTGCCTGGATACTTTTTTTTCGGCAATATTATATTTGGAACTAACTTAGATACAATTTAAGAGTTGAAGAAAGTTGTAATTAAATCATATACTTAATAACAATAACAAACTTCTAAATTATGATAAAAACATATTCACTATCGGATTCCGATATTTCAAAGAAATTATACCCGTTTTCTTTTAGCGAAAAAACAGTTTATTACATCAGTAACGGAAAAACAGATTTTTCAGAAGAGTTAAATCAGAATCTTAGCTTTTTTGAATCACAATTAAAAAACAGAGATTTTGATTTAACTCAGATTTCTTACAGTGCTGTTGATATAGAAAAGTTGCTGAATGTTTATCAATACTATAATCCTGATTTTAATTTACAGAAAGTATATCGAGATAACAAAAATTATTTTGAGCATTTGCTTGGGGTATTTGAAATAACTGAAAAGACAGAAGATATTTTTGTTGTATTTACAGGCGATAACAAATTAA
>Ga0209075_1002526_pt1 | contig 16076 bp, 11 predicted proteins | sample Stecom2011_FD_187523 | JGI IMG/M metagenome (GOLD analysis project Ga0209075, IMG submission 187523) | Agricultural soil microbial communities from Utah to study Nitrogen management - Steer compost 2011 (SPAdes) (version 2) | ecosystem: Environmental > Terrestrial > Soil > Agricultural land...
GATCGCCGAGCATATGATTGCCTCCAAGGCCACCAGCCCGCACGCCTATACGATCCATGAGGTCGACTTCTCGCGGGTTGTGGCGGCGCGAAAGGCGCTCAAAGCCGAGTTTGCTGAGCGCGGCGTGAAGCTGACGTTCACCGCCTTTTTGATCAAAACCATCGCCCAGGCGCTGGTGGAATTCCCGATGATCAACGCCGCGCTGAGCGACGAGAGCGTGGTTCTTCGCGGCGATATCAATATCGGCATGGCGGTCGCCCTGGAGCAGAGCCTCATCGTTCCGGTGGTCAAAAATGTCGATGAGCTAAGCCTTCTGGGGGTCGCGCGCGCGGTCAATGATATCGCCGAGCGCGCCCGCACCAAGCGTCTTAAGCCCGAAGAAGTCCGCGGCGGCACCTTTACCCTGTCGAATCACGGGGTTTTTGGCCCCGAATTCGGCATTCCGATCATCAACCAGCCCCAGGCCGCGATCATGAGCACCGGGGCGATCAAGAAGCGTGTGGTGGTCGACCAGAAAACCGACGCCATCATGGTACGCCCGACCTCGCTATGGTGCTTATCTTTTGACCACCGCATCATCGATGGGGCAAGCGCGGATAAATTCATGCTGCGCATGCGCGAGATCATCGAGAATTGGACGGTCTGAAATCAGCGCTCGAGCATGCGCAGTGGGTAGTTTGAAACCCTTTGGCGCGCTCGGCATCAAATAGGTTGAAGTTGCCCGAGTGGGCGCTGCTTTCAAGTTTAAACGTATATCCGTCGAATCATCCGATTAACTTTTCAGAGAACCCGGAGGACATCATGTCTGTTTTTGAAATCACCGCAGAGAACTTCGATAAAGAGGTCGCGCAGAGCGAAATCCCGGTCATTGTCGACCTGTGGGCGCCCTGGTGCGGGCCGTGCAAAACGCTGTCGCCTGTGCTGGAAAAACTGGCCGCCGAGTATGATGGCAAAGTCCGGGTGGGCAAGGTGAATGTGGACCAGCAGCCCGATATCGCCCGCGCCTTCAACGTGTCGAGCATCCCGATGCTCGTCGCCCTCAAAGGCCAGGACGTCACCGCCCATCAGATCGGCTTTAACGGCGAAACCGCGGTCCGCGAGCTCTTCGATAAGGCGGCGAAGTCCTGAGTGTCGTCACCCCCCGCGTCATTGCCGGGGCCTGCGCTGTCTGCGGCGCGTGAGCGCCGCGCCGGAGGCCATGGCATGAAATAGCAACCCGGCTTTTAATGTTCTTCGTTTGGATACCCGGGGTGCGGGCTTTTGGCCCGCGCTCCGGGCGGTGCTATTTCACGGCTCGGTGAGGAAATTATGTCTGGCTTTGACCCCGCTTCGATCGCCCAATCTCAGGATGTTGACTTACCCGAGCGCGACCAAAAAACGTTGCGCGCGGTCTGCGCGCGCCTGCATGAACTGGGCGCGGCCGACGGGTCGGACGACGCGTTTGCATACCTTGATGACACCATCTACGAGCTTGAGGAGGCCGGCCAGGCGCGCGGGTCCAAGCTGCTGCGCGGCGCGCTTTATTTTTTGCGCGCCGAAATGATGCTCGATGTCGGTGAGTTTGACGAAACTGGCGAGAATATCGAGGTCGCGCTCAGCGCCGGGTGGCGAATCCCGGAGGCCTTCGATGTCGCCGGTTGGGTGCAATATGTCGATGAGCGCCCGGCGGCGGCGCGCGATTATTTCAACCGCGCGCTGAGCCGCAATCCCGACCTGATCTCGAGCCTGCGCGGGCGCGCGTTGGCGCTGGTGGATCTCGACGAGCTGGATCACGCGCGCTCCGATCTCACCCACGCGATCAACCTCGACGGCCAGGACGCGGAGCTCTACGCGCTGCGCAGTGATATCTTCGTGCGCCAGCACCAGCTCGAGCAGGCCGAGCGCGATATTCGCCAGGCGCGCGAGCGCGATGCCGACCCGGAATACGCGCTTCAATACGCCCGACTCTTGCTCATTCAGGGGCGAAACGAGAAGGCCGCGCGGATCATCGAGGAGGCTGTGCAGGCCGATATATCGCTGGAGGCTCTGCTGCTGCGCAGCCACCTTCACCTGACGGGCGGACGCCTGAAGCAGGCGCGCGCCGACGCCATTCGCGCGTCGAATATCTACTCCGATGACGCCTTTGCCTTCGTCCAACTTGCCCATATTCAATTGGCCGCAAAGAAGACGACCCAGGCGCTTAAAGCCGGCGAGCGCGCGGTGCAGCTCGACCCGAGCCTGTCGGATGCGTATCTGGTGCGCGGGGCTGCGCGCCATCTTGATGGGCAGAGCGCGGGGGCGCGCGAGGATTTTGAGCGCGCCCACCAGGCGCCCGCCGAGCTGCCGCACTTTCTATTCGGCCCCTGCTATGAGGTGCTCGGCGCGCCCGGATTTGAGCGAATTTTGGAAGAAATTTCGGCCCAATATACCCGTGTGAGCGTCGCCCCGGTGCCCAGGCCCGCCCCCAAACGCCCCGCTGCCGCCTCGCCCACCCCAAAACCGACGCCTTCGCAGCCAAAGACGCCCGAATCCGGCGCACAAACCCCCCCGCCGGGTCCCACGATGCCCCCGGGCATGGAAGATTTTGACCCGATGACCCTGCTTGGCCAGATTTTTGATGACTCGGGCAATATCAAAAAGCGCTTCAAGCCCTTTTTGAGCATGGCGATGAAAAATGCGCCGAGCATCCTGAAAAAAATGCCCCCCGGCATGCTCCCCAAGGTCGATGGTTTTGACCCCGCGACCCTCGAAGGACTCGATTTCTCGCAGATGTCGGCCGAGCAAATGGAAGAGCAAATGCGCGAGTTCTACGAGAAAATGCAATCCGGCGAGGATCCCTTCGGGGGCAATTCTTCGGGTGGCAAACCGCCCGAGAAAGGCGAGTAGTTCTCCAGATTTGGGTGCCCGCCTATTTTCTAGGGCGCTGGACAAATACGAATTCATCCTCCATATCAAGCGGTCAGACGCAAACCGGGTCCCCGCCCAACGGGCGGTGTCGGGCCGGTCGCGGTCGATTCCACCGTATCAAAAGTCCTTGTATTTGAGAGCGTATCCGCATGTCGAAACTCGTTATTGTCGAGTCGCCCGCTAAGGCGAAAACGATTGAGAAATATCTTTCTGGTGATTACCGTGTGCTTGCATCGGTGGGTCATGTTCGCGATCTGCCCGATAATGCCAGCCAGATGCCGGAGAAATATCGCTCCGAGCCCTGGGCGAAGCTTGGGGTGAATACCGAAGATGATTTCGAGGCGGTCTATGTCGTCAAGGACGCCGGCTCCAAGAAGGCCGTCGCGGCGCTACGAAAAGAGCTTAAGGATGCCGATGAACTCTACCTGGCCACTGACGAGGATCGTGAGGGAGAGGCGATTAGTTGGCATCTGGTGGAGTTGCTCCAGCCGAAAGTTCCCACCCGGCGCATGGTCTTTCACGAGATCACCAAGTCTGCGATTCAAAACGCGCTGAGCGCCACCCGTGATATCGATATGGATCTGGTCCAGGCGCAGGAAGCGCGCCGGATTCTGGACCGTTTGGTCGGCTATCCGTTGTCGCTGCTGGTCGGCCAGAAGATCAAATACGGCCTGTCCGCCGGGCGGGTGCAATCGGTCTCGGTGCGTCTTCTGGTCGAGCGCGAGCGCGAGCGCCGCGCATTTCGCACCGGTTCTTATTGGGATATCGACGCCGAGCTGGCCAAATCGGGCGAAGGCTTTACGGCCTCGCTGCGCTCCATCGACGGCACGCGCCTTGCCACGGGCAAGGACTTCGACAAGGACACCGGTAAGATCCTCGACGATAAAGACGTGCTTTTGTTGGGTGAGAAGGAGGCGAAGAGCCTGCTCGACACCCTCAAAGATCGTCCATGGGAAGTCATCTCGGTCAAGAAGACGCCGTTTACGACCTCGCCGAAAGCTCCGTTTATCACCTCGACCCTGCAGCAGGAGGCGAGCCGCAAGTTGGGAATGTCGGCGCGCCAGGCGATGAGCGTCGCCCAGCGCCTCTACGAGAGCGGGCGCATCACCTATATGCGAACCGACAGCACCAACCTGTCCACCCAGGCGCTGAGCGCCGCGCGCACCGCCGCCACGGCGCTCTACGGGGCCGAGTATGTCAGCGATTCGCCGCGTATTTACGCGTCGAAATCCAAGGGCGCCCAGGAAGCCCACGAGGCGATTCGCCCCGCCGGTGAGTCCTTCGTGGAGCCCAAGAATACCGGGCTTCGCGGCCAGGAGCTCAAGCTCTATGACCTGATTTATAAGCGCACCATTGCCTCGCAGATGAAGGATGCCAAGAAGACGCGCACCAGCGTGGACTTTAAGGTCGAGGTTGACGGCCAGGAGCTGATCTTTCGGGCCAACGGGCTGCGCACCGACTTTGCCGGCTTTATCAGCGCCTATCTGGAGAGCAGCGACGATCCCGAGGCCGAGTTGGCCGACCGCGAGCGCCATCTTCCGCAGATGAAAGAGGGCGATTCGGTGGATTGCACCGGTGTGGCGGCCAACGGGCACGAGACCCAGCCGCCCGCGCGCTATACCGAGGCCTCACTGGTCAAGGCGCTGGAGGAGGCCGGAATTGGTCGCCCCTCGACCTACTCCTCGATCATGAGCAAGATTACCCGCGACGAGCGCTTCGCGCGCAAGAAAGGCAAGGCCCTGGTGCCGACCTATACCGCCTTTGCAGTGATCGAATTATTGGAGACGCATTTTAGCGATCTGGTCGACCTCGACTTCACGGCGAGCATGGAAGACGACCTCGATGAGATCGCGCGCGGCTCGCGCAGCAAGGTCGATTATCTGCACTCCTTTTATCGCGCCGAGGGCGCCTTTAGCGACCAGCTCAAGGCCGGCGAAGATGGGATCGATGTGGGCGAGGCGCGCATCGTGAACCTGTCGGATTTCGACGCGGTGTTGCGTGTGGGCAAAAACGGTCCCTACGCCGAGTGGGAGAGCGACGGTGAGGTCAAAAAGACCGATATCCCCGAGGATATTCCCCCCGCCGACCTGCAGATGTCGGACCTTGAGAAGTTATATTCCGAGCGGTCGCAGTGGCCCAAGGAACTGGGCGAAGACCCCGAAACCGGCAAAACGGTCTTCGTCAATACCGGGCGCTTCGGGCATTATTTGCAGCTTGGCGAGGTCGAGATTCTTGAGCCCGAGGACCCCGGATTCTATAAGAACGGAAAGCCCAAGCCGCCGAAAAAACCCAAGACCATCAAGCCCAAGACGGCGTCGGTCCCCAAGCATCTTCACCCCGAGGAGATTACCCTCGACGAGGCGCTGTCGGTGCTGCGCCTGCCGCGCGTAATCGGCGCGCATCCCGAGGATGGTGAGCCGATTGAGGCGACCATTGGGCGCTACGGGCCGTATTTGCGCCATCTGAAGAACTCGCGAAGCCTCGAGAGCGCCGAGCAGGTCTTCAGCCTCAACGTCGCCGATGCGGTCGCCATCCTGAATCAGCCCAAGGCTCGCCGCGGCGGCCAGAAGGTCTTGAAGGAAGTGGGCGCAGATCCGGAAACCGGCGATATGATCAACGTGCTCGACGGGCGCTACGGTCCGTATGTGAAGCTGGGAAAAATCAATGCCTCGCTTCCCAAGGATATCAACGCCGATGATATTACCCTGGAGCGCGCGCTTGAATTGATCGCCGAGCGCCGCGCCAAAACCGGCAGCAAAGCGGCGCCCAAAAAGGCGAAGGCGGCGCCGAAAAAGGCCGCAAAAACCACCAAGAAGAAGCCTGCAAAAAAGGCGGCCCCGAAGAAAAAGGTGGCCAAGAAAAAAGAGTGATTCGCATCCCCAAAAACGCTTGATGCGACCTCTGTGAAAACAGAGAATCGCGTTTTGACCCCGAGGCATCAATAGCTGCTAAGTTATTGATGCCTCTTTGTTTTCTTGGGGTTTTTCGGGAGGCCCAGAAAAATATTTTGCCCATTTACGCAACAAAATGCGCACTTTTGTCGAAAACAATAGGTGAGGCACTTGGATGCGACTCTATTTGAATGGGCATAATCTTGAAGATCGATCAGGACGCGGCGGCGCATCGAAGCGCGCAAAAAAATGAAGATGAAAAGGACGTAAAGAAAGCGAAAGCGCTGGACCCGAGTCATGACAACTTCAAGGCGTTGCTCGCGCGCAAGTCCGGTGTGACCCCTCAGGGTTCTGCGCGCGGCGAATTCGGAGCCAAGCTTCGGGATGGCCGGGTGCAGGTTGGTGAGCAGGCCGAGGCGTCCTTGCGAACCCGCGCGGAGCGAGAAATTGGGGAGGGACGCCAGGAGCAGCGCATGGAGCGGCGCGAGCTAGCCGGGCATGCGTCGCGGGTGGGGCGCGAGGCCCAGCAAGGCGAGGGAGCCCAGAAAATGCGCCAGATCGGCGCGACGATCGAGACACAGACGCAGCAGAAGATGGAGCAAAAGGGCGTCGCAGGCGAGGTCGATAAAAAGATGGAGTTGGGCGGCGCGCCTTCTCAAAAAGCGCCGGGTTTACAAAAACCGGCGCTCGCCGAGGGCGCCACGCCCGAGAATACGCCGGGTGGGTCGAGTGCGGACATCGGCGGCATCGCGCCGACCACCGGGCGCGCCGAGGCGGCCAAGGCGCCTGCTTCCGATACGGCCCAGCGCCACGCAGAGGTCGCAAAGATCGCCCGCGAGCTCGTCGACAAGGCGCACCTGGGGACGGATAACTCCGGGCGACAGATCATGATGCTGGAGTTGGAGGTGCCGGGGCGCGGCCAGATTCGCGTGCGCCTGCGCCGGCGCGGCGACGGCTTTGAGCTTCGAATGCGCCCCCAGAACCCGGAACTCGCCCGGGACCTGCGCCAGGAGCGCCACCATTTTCGCGAGGCCGCCGCCGGGCGCGGTGTGACATTTTCGAGCATTGAGATCGTCTGAGAGCCTTCGTGTCGGTCGTCATTCCCAGAACCTTTACGCATGAGTCCGTCGTGATGAGTCATACCCATATTTCTCCGCCCCGCTCACTTTCGCGCGCGCAGCGCAAGGTGATTCATCCTCTTGGCCCGGATGCTTTCGAGGTGCTGCGCGCGTCCCAGGTGGCCTGGGGCAATCGTTTGCTGCGCCTGCTGGGCGCGCCGATCCCTGGTGAGCGCACGCTGGATGTGCTGGCCGACCAGATGAAGAGCATAATTGGCGAGCCCTACGAGGTTTTTTTCCATTCGGCGCGAACCTTCGCCGGGTCGGAATTTATCGGGCCCGACGAGGGGCTTTTCTCGACGACCTTCGTCCTTGAGCCCGATACGGATATGGGGCTTATCAGCGTGGATTTGAATCTTATTCAGGGCTGTCTTGAGGCACTTCTGGAAGATGAGCCGACCGAGATGCGCATGATCGCCCCGGTGACGCCGCGCGACTTCGGGCTGATGAACTTCGTATTTCTGGAGATCATAAACTGGCTCTGCGCGCGGGGATTGCCGCCGATAAGCATTCCGGCGAGCGCGGCGGACCCGCGCATCATTGCGCGCCAATTTCACAACCAGAGCGAAATCGTGGAGTTGGTCTATGCGCTCAGCAGCGCGACCAGCGCCGGGCTTGTGCGCATCTTCGTGCCGGCGGTGCTGGTGCAGACCATGGAGATCTTCGTGACGCGCGGCACGCATCTTAATCGCCAGCGCCGCCGGCTCATCAGCTCGCGCCTGGGGCCGCTTCGCACGCGCCTGAGGGTCGAAGCGGCGCGCGTCAGCCTGGGCGTCGAGGATTATCAATCGGTGGGCGTCGGCGATATTTTAATGCCGCAGCGCCACGGGTTTGAATTGAATGATGGGCCCACGGAAGATGGTGCGCCCACGGCTTCCAAGGCGCGAGACGCCCCGGCGCAGGCGAGGATCTATTTGAGCGGACTTTCTGGCGAGTATTTTCCTTGCCGGATTCGCCCGCACGCCGAGCACCCATGGCAGATCGAGTTCTGCGCGCGCCTGCCGATAACCGACTCCCGACCGTCCGTCGCAACTTCGTCCAAAACCACCGAGCCCCACACAAATATTATGGAAAAATCAATGCCCTCCGAAGAGATTCAGAAACAGCGTGAAAATGCCGCCCAGATGGGCCCGATTCTGCAAAAGACCCAGGTTGAGGTTCAGATCTCGGTCGGTGAGGTGATGCTCTCGATGTCTGAGTTGGCTCAGCTGCAGTCGGGATATGTGCTCGAGTTGCAGCGAAGCGTTAAGGACGGCGTCGATCTTTATGTTGACGGAACCCAGGTCGGCGTGGGGGAGCTGGTGCTTATTGAGCAGCGCCTGGGCGTGCGCGTGCGGTCGATCGAAGCCTGATTTGCCACCACCGCACGCGCCGCTCGATTCGACGTCTTAGGCCGCCAGCCCCTCGCCGGTGCGAAGTTGTTTGGACGCCGTATGCAGGGCGTCGATAAGTTGGTTCATGCTGTTCGGGTCCAGGTCTTGCCAGCTCCAGTCGGCGCTCAGCCGAACCCCGAGCGCCACGCCGTTTTGGCGCGGCTTGAGGTGGAGCGCGCGCAAAAATTCGATGTCTCGATCGCCGAGGTCGTCGGCGTGGGCGCGCCAACAGCGAAGGTGTGCGACCGCACGCGTTGGAATACTCCCCGTCAGCGATTGCTGCACGCGGGTCCATTCCTGGTGGGCGCTCGCTGACTCGAAAAGCGTCGCCATCCAGGCACCGGCAGCTTCTTCCAGGCATAAAATCTGTCCGCCACTGACCGCAAATGGGTGCGGATAAACGATCTTCGGGCGCCCCGAAGCCGAGATTTCGAGGACCGAAAACGCCTGAGCAAGGCGGCGCCAATAGTCGGCGGGCAGGTCGGACTCCGCGGGTGAAACGAGCCCACCGGCGCGTTGATGCCCCGCGGGGTAGCTTGCGGGCTCGCAGATCACGTAGGCGTCCTTGTCGCAAAGCCGGTGCTTCGCCGAGCGGACGCAATGATTGAGCATCAGCAGATTGCCGCGCGCGCGCATATATGCGTGTCGCGCAGGTCTTTTGCAGCCGCCGGCTTCGCGGCTCCATTTCGAGGCTTCCAGGTTTAACTGACTCAAGATGCTTACGACTATATCCCGGGGAATCGGCAGCGCGCGCGGCGCCGCCAGAAACCCCCCCGCGTCAAAGATTCGCCACCCGCCGACTTCGCCAAGCTGCGGGCAGGCGCCGGATTCAAGCGCATGAACGTCGAAAAATGCGTCGTCATAAAGTCTTCGAAGACGCACCACCGGCTGAGGCCCGTCACCATGATGGAATCCCAGCGCGGGCTTTCGCTCCATCACTTCGTAGAGCTCCCAGGTGGACTCGGCGAGCGCAGGCAGATAGGCGCGCACCTCGGGCGGGAGCGCATCGGCTTCGTGCAGCGCGCACTCGACCAGGGTTTGGCCGCGCGAGTTTCGAATCGCGAATGCCGCAAATTCGTGCTGAGATGCTCCCAGCCGCAGCAGGTTTGGCGCGTCGGCGTGCCACGTGTCCCGCGCGCATTCAATCTGTCGGATCTTCGCCGGCGGCATGCGAACCAGGTTCGACGCGCCCTGGCGCGCCAGCGCGCGGGCGCCGAGGCGTCGAAATTGCGCCATGATTTCGCAAAAATTCAGGTGCCAACTCGCGTCCGGCGTGCTAGCGAGGGGGCGATGAGGTGCTTCGAATTTCGAAGCAGATAGCGTCTCGATATCGCGCATCTTTATATCTCCATGATTCGGTTTTATATTCGAGGTTTCGGGTGGCCAGTTCAGACCGCCCGCTACTATTGTTTTCGACAATTTCTCGAAAATGTTTCCTAATGAATGGAAAATCGCGCCCGGAAACTCGCTCAGGCGAGCTTTGCTCTATTTTGCGCCGCCTCAGATTATGGGTAGAAGACCGTGAGTGATCAGACAGAAAAGCCGACAGTGAACCTTGGGAGCTTCGCCAATACCCGCCTTGAGCCGGCGCATGTCGACCACCTGCTGGCCGCCCCAGACCTGGGGGCCGGGCAGATTCGCGCGTTGCTCGGCAGCGGCGCGCCGAATATCGATCTTCTATTATATATCGCCGAGCATCCGCTGCTGGCGCGCCTGGAGCGCGATAATCGGCTTCCAGAAGAGCTTGAGACCTTGCTGGTGCAGGCATTTTTTAGCGCCATGCCCCACCTGGGGATCCGCGCCTATGGCCCGCTTATAAGCCTCAGAGTGCGCGCGCGCGCGCGCCTGGATGCGGAGCGGCGCAAGTATCAGTTGCTGGCAGAATATGTGGAGCGCGCTTCGGCGAAGCCCGCGGCGGCGCTGCGTTTGCTGCGAAATTATCTTGAAACCGACCCCGCGCCCATCTTTATAAGCGCGGTGCGCACCCGGTGGCCGGCGTGGTTGAGCCAGGCCGAAGATGCGCGCGCGCGCGGTGAGGGGCTCGATATTTTGCTGAGCTCTGCGGCGCTGATCGACGCGCTCGGCGCGCCGCAAGGGGCGGCGCCGGCGCGCGTCGCCGAGGAGTTGGCGCGGCTTATGGCGGCGCTACTCGAGGTGGTCGGGCAGCCGGAGGCGGCCGATCTGCTGCTGCGCCGGGCGCTAAAAAGTGGTGCGCCCCAGGCGAAGCTTGTCGCCGCGGCGCTTGCGACTTTTGGCGGGCGCACCGACCTCGTCCAGGATATTCTGGGCGTCTTTTTGTCCGGCGCGCCCCAGGCTCCGCAGTTTGCGGTCATGGCCGCGCGCCTCGCCCCGCTGATGGCGCGCAATACCTTTGCCCAATATTTGGTCGATATCGCCGGGCAAAATCCCGAAGAGCCCGAGGCAAAGATCACCGCCGCGCGCACCCACACGATTTTGAGCGCCCGCAGCGTGCTGCCACTTATCGGAAGTCCGCTGGCCGAGATGAGTGCCGAGGAGTTTCCCGACACCGAGGAGTTTGCGCAACTGCGTCAAATTCCGGCAACCGTTGCGGCGACGTGGAAGATGTGGCAGGCGGTCGCGGGTGCGGCAAGTCCGGAATCGCTGCACTAGACGCTGGGAAGCTCACCCAGATTGTCCGCGCACAAACGCTCCTCATCGATCCGCAAATACGTCTCGCCGCGGATGCCGATGAGCTCGAGCATCTCACCGATATTTTCCGCCTCATAATCCCAGAGAAAGATATTCGTGCCGTCGAGTAAAAGGGCGATAACCGCCGCGCGATCGACGAGTTTGCGGTCTTCAAATTCGCCGTCTTCGCGGCGCACGAGCAGGCGAAGCTGGGCGACGCGCCCGCTCTGCTCGTCTGCGCGAAAATGGGTGGCAATATAGGTGTTTTTCTCTTCCATCGGCCCGCTCCTGGGGTGGGAAAGTTCTGTGTATGAAATGCGCGGAATTCAAAAATCCGTTGCCTCCTATGCAACGCGTAGAATTAAAATACCAGCCGTGAATTTATACCGTCAGAGTACGCGTTTGGTCGGTTCACTTAATTTGGAGCCGGCCCCTCTGGGGCTGGCAAGCAAATGACCCTCTGCGAGGCCCAGAGCCTCGCGCCGGCTAAAAACGTCGCCGGCGTTGGTTTTTCGTAAGCCAACTGAACGCTTACCTGTCAGATATGCGATAGGGCGGCGAGGCGTTTTTTTATGAGATTTTAACGTGCGAAATGGGCCGGAGTGGTTGATAAATAGGGCTTCAACGACGTGGGCAGTGAGAACGAGCTTTCCCGAAAAACTCCTTTGGGATGCTTTCAGATGCCGTTTCTCATGGGGTTATCAGCTATGTCCAAGTCATGTTGTTGAGGTGAGCAACGCCTCGGTTTGACAACGGCTCAAACCAGTGACGGCGTAGAAGATTCAGGCGGAATCTGCTATATTTGTTAATCTTGGAACACGGATAGCCATAACTTATTTATTTATGTTTTTTGAAATAAAATAAGTTTGCTGGGGAGGTAATAGTGGATGCTCTCGGATCTATTAAGGAATAAAGTCGTTAATCCATCATGAATATGACTTCAAATACGCCCTTGATTTTATGCATCGAAGACGACCCGGATATGCGCGAGATCTTGCGCTCCTTGCTGGAGGTTGGTGGTTATCGGGTTATGGAGGCCATGGCCGGTGAGGAAGGGATTCGTTGCGTCGCAGAACAACATCCCGACTTGATTTTGTTGGATATGTGTTTGCCGGATATCTCCGGATTAAAGGTCTTGAGTTATCTGCGCTCCTGGACGACCACCCCGGTGCTTGTGGTCACCGGGGAGGACTCCCAGGCGTCCAAGGTCACCCTGCTGGACGCCGGCGCCGATGATTATCTGACCAAGCCCTTTGGCGCGGCGGAGTTATTGGCCCGGGTGCGCGTCGGCTTGCGCCACGGGGCGCGCCTGCAGCCCGATGCGGCGGACGCTGTCTTCGTCAATGGCGCGCTGCGGGTTGACCGCGCGACCCGGCGGATTTTCCTGGAAGATGATGAGATCAAATTAACGCCGATCGAATACCGACTGCTTCAGGTATTGATTCAGCATGTCAACAAGATTCTGACGCATCGCGAAATTCTCGAAGAAGTCTGGGGCAAGGACTGTGTGGGTCGGGACCATTATGTGCGGGTTTATATGGCCCATTTGCGCCGAAAGCTGGAGAAGAACGCAGCTGATCCGGCCTATCTGATTACGGTGCCGGGCGTCGGCTATCGTATGCGGAGTGTTTCCTGAGCAGCGCGGCAACAGGTGGCGTGGGTGTGAAGGTTCTGGGGTAAATGGCCTAGGCGGAGAAGAATTCCATGGGATTGCAAGCCGACAACACGAAGTCTTCAGGTCAATCGTTGGAGAATTCGGCCATTCGTGTATTGGTCGTCGACGCCAATGCGCGCCAGGCCGCGGCGACGCGCCGCGCGCTCAAGGCGCCGCCGACCCCATTTGTCGTCTCGCCAGCGCGCCAGCTTTGGTCCGCGATTCAGATCCTGTCGGGAGTGCCGATCGACGTCATTTTGCTGAGCCTGGACCTGGCGCGAAGTGACGCCGAAGCAGCTGACGATGAGGAGGCGTCGGAGTTTCCGGGGCTTAAAAACTTGCAGAATAATGCCGCTGACCGACCGATATTGGTGCTGGGAAATGACCGTGAGCGCGGAGCGCGCGCGGTGCAAGCCGGCGCGGCGGACTTCCTGGTTACCGGTGCCGACCAGTGCTCCGAAACGCTGCGCAAGCGCACGCAGGCCGCCGTGGAACGCCGCCGGGCGGTCAACCTGGAAGCGGCGGCGCTGCACGCGCTGCCGGCCGCCGCGCCGATGCGCATTCTTTTGATCGATGAGGACGCGCTCGTGCTGCGACTTTTGCGGCGCAACCTTGAGCGGCGCGGCCACCGCGTCACGTCCTATCAGTCGGCTCATGAGGCGATTGAATTCGCCAAAAGTGCGAGTTTCAGCTTCGATTTACTTATCTGTGACGAGCGCCAGGGCGGCATGGAAGGGATGCGGCTGAGCCAGATTTTGCGCCGCTACGCCCCGGAGCTTCGTACCCTGTTTTTTTGCAATCAGCCGCTTGCGCCGGGTGGAGCTGCAGATTCACCCATGGCGAGCATCTTCCATCTGGTAAAGCCCTATACTCTCTCGGAATTTGGCGACATCCTTGAGCGAATCGAAGCCAGATACCCGTGGCCCGGCAATCTCGGGGGCGCGGCGTTCTCCAATATCCACTATCCCTTATAAGCCCACGGGTTCCAGAAGTTGCAAAAGCGAGACCGGCGCGCGGCTCTTGCCGAGCATGACCGAGACACCCGACTCGCTGAGGTCGACGCGCCCCGCGCCGGCCGGCGCGACTAATTTCGCCTGGGCACAGGCGCCGATGAGATCGAAAAGATCCTGCTGATTTAAATAGCTGAGCGCCCCGAAGGTCGAGACCTGGTTCAATCCAATGCGCTGCAATTGCGGGGATGTCGACCCGCGCAGCATCGCGGCGACCCGAATCGGTGTCGCGTGCTGGCGCGCCCGAGCAACCCCGCTTAGGACCTTGCGAATCACGGTCTCGGCCGAATCTTCGGATTGGGCGCGCCCGCCGCGCGCCCGCCCCACTTTCAAATGCCCGCAACAGCGATCGCAATGCCCGCAGCCGCCCGCATAGCTCGGCGTGCTATTAAAATAGCGCAGCAGGCTGGTCTGGCGACACCCGCGCGCCGTGGCGTATTTATGCATCTCAGCCGACTGGTGCTTGGCGAGCTTTCGCTGGCGCTCCAGGCGCTCCCAGTCGACCCGAAGCTCGCCGAGGCGCGCGCGGTCCAGTACCTCGACCCACGCATGGGCGCCCTGAGGTCCATCGCCCGAGAATCCGCTGCGAAGATGCCCGGCTTCCTCCAGCCACTGCAGTACCGTTGAAATGCCCCATTCATGCACGCGCGACGATTTTCCGGAGCGATTTAAGTGATCGCAAATCTGGTCGGCGCTCAGCGCGTGCTGGCCCAGGCCGCGCTTAAAGAGGAGCAACCAGACCCGCTCGACGAGTTCGCGCTCTGGAAAGGAATTGTCGGTGAAGAAGTCGTGAATGCGCCCGTCGCGCCGATTATAAAGCAGCACGCATTCGGCGGGCTCCCCGTCGCGCCCGGCGCGCCCGGCCTCCTGATAATAGGCCTCAAGACTTCCCGGAAGATTATAGTGGTAGATGGTGCGCACATCCGACTTATCCACGCCCATGCCGAAGGCGTTGGTCGCCACGAGGATCGGCAGATCCCCGGCCATAAACCCGTCCTGAATCTCGGCGCGCGCCGCGTCGCTCAACCCGGCGTGATAGCTTGCGGCGAGCCATCCGTGGCTTTTGAGGCTCTCGGTGACCTCGGTCACCTGGCGGCGGGTGGCGCAATAAATAATCACCGTCTCGCCGCGGCGCTTGTGGAGCAGGCGCTCGATCTGGGTGACCTTTTCCTCGTGACCGCTCGCCTCAACGACCTCATAAAAGAGGTTGGGGCGCTCAAATCCCGACACGACCCGGCGCGCGTTTGGGATGTCGAGCTGCGCGACGATATCTTCCTGAACCTGGCTGGTCGCGGTCGCGGTCAGCGCGATGGTCGGCGGGAAGCCCAGTTGCTCGCGCACCGCGTCGAGGCTCAGGTAATCGGGCCGAAAATCATGTCCCCACTGGCTGATACAATGCGCCTCATCGATGGCCAGAAGGCCGACCGAAATCTGGGCGACGGCGCGGCAAAACTCAGCGTTTCGAAAGCGCTCCGGCGCGACGTAAACGATATCGTAGTCGCCCGCGATCATGCGCTCCAGCCGGCGCACTTGCTCGGGGTAGGGCACCGAGGAGTTGATCTGGGTAGCGGCGACGCCGGCCTGCTCCATCGCGTCGACCTGGTCTTTCATCAGCGCGATCAGCGGCGAAATCACAAGCGCCGTGCCCTCGATCATGCAGGCAGGAAGTTGGAAGCACATGCTTTTGCCGGCCCCGGTCGGCATCACCGCCAGCACGTCCTCGCCGGCCAATAGTGCCTGGACCACCTCAAGCTGACCCCCTCGAAAGTTGTCGAACCCAAACCGCGCTTTGAGCGCGGCCTGGGGGGTTTGTTTTTTTACGGCCGTCGCAGCATCCATGCGCGTTTGGCTCCCTTCGCGTTGACCGATATGGTCGCTCTCACACGATTTGCTCGCGTGACTTGTTCTCTACCCGAGTTGCTCACTCGGAATTCTTTCCCGCTCATCCTGGCTCGCATGATTATCGTGCCCGGGGTCTAAAATTCAACACTGATTCCCGCCACCGGCGCCACCGTAACGCCGCTTAAATTGCGTCGGGCGTCGATAATCATCGGGGTAAAAAATGTGTACATAACCGTGGCTTCCAGGTGAAGCCAGATCCAGTCATAGCCGACCATCAGCCCGGCGGTGCCGCCCAGATACAGGATATTCTCGTCCTGAAAATACTGTTCGGGGCGGTATTGCTGATATTCCTCGGGGATCAGCGCTTCCAATTCCGGGCTGATGACCGGCTCGACGGTCAACCAGGAATGCAGCATGCGCGGGCCGCCGTAGACCCGAAAATATTCCGAGGGTTGGTGGCCGTACATCACGGCGACATCGAGGTCTAAGCGACTAAATTCGGACCAGGTAATATATTTGAGGCTCGAGGGGCCAAGGCCGCCCGCGCGCCCGAGGCCAGCGCTCACCGAGACGACGGATTCTTTGTCGTCGGACTCCCAGACGCGCACCTTCGCGTCGCCCTTATACATCGACATATTATAGCGCAGGCCCAC
>Ga0209075_1002527_pt1 | contig 16074 bp, 14 predicted proteins | sample Stecom2011_FD_187523 | JGI IMG/M metagenome (GOLD analysis project Ga0209075, IMG submission 187523) | Agricultural soil microbial communities from Utah to study Nitrogen management - Steer compost 2011 (SPAdes) (version 2) | ecosystem: Environmental > Terrestrial > Soil > Agricultural land...
TATAGTGGGCTTTAGAATTATACTTTTTCTACGATTAAGCTGCCGATCGAGTAGCCAGCACCAAAAGAGCAAATAATACCTTTTTCGCCGGTTTTAAAGTCATCTTGGTATTTATGGAAAGCGATAACAGAGCCCGAGGAGGCGACGTTAGCGAATTCATCTAGTATGACAGGAGCTTCGTCACCTTCTGGTAAGCGGCCAATAAGCTTTTTGACCGCAAAAAGGTTCATATTGATGTTCGCTTGGTGCAGCCACATGCGTTTTAGGTTTGATGCTTCTAAGTTGCACTCGGCTAGTTGTTCTTCAATAAAATTAGTTACCAGCGGTAAAAGTTCTTTAAATACTTTACGACCTTCTTGTTGGAAGTAAGGACGTTCGTAAGGTAAGTCATCGAAGCAATGGTCGGTATAGCTGCCTTCGCAACGAATATTGTTAGAGAACTGTGTGAACTGTTTGGTGTTTAAAATCTTAAATGCGTGCTCGCTAGTGCAAGTGTCGGCTTTTTCAATAATACAGGCCGTGGCACCATCACCAAAAATAAAATGGCTGTCGCGCGACTTAAGGTTAACCTGTGGTGTTGCAAATTCAGGGTTAACAACTAGAGCACACTTAGCAATGCCAGACTTTACAGCGACGTAGGCATTGATTAGTCCGAAGGTCGCAGATGAGCAAGCGACGGTCATGTCATAGCCAAAGCCGTTAATACCAAGTTGCTGTTGCACTTCGATAGCCGTTGCAGGGTAAGAGCGTTGAACGTTCGCCGTAGCTAAGATAACTAGGTCAATGTCTTCAGCAGTTTTGTTTGCACGAGCCATCGCTTCTTTAGCCGCTTCAACACTCATGGTGACGGTTTCTAGAGTGTTGTCGTTATCCGCTGAGCAAGGCTCAAAGACAGGCTTCATGCGATCAATATCAAGCATGCCTTCTTTATACATGGCGTAACGAGATTTAATGCCAGATGCTTTTTCAATGAACTCGCTGCTGCTAATAGGTAAAGCGTCAATTTTACCTGCTTCAATGGCGGTAGCGTTTTCTTTGTTGAAGCGTTCAACATAAGCATTATAGGCGCCCACAAGTTCATCGTTAGTAACCGTGTGCGGTGGGACGAATAGGCCGGAGCCAGAAATTACGATATCAGACATAAATAATAACTCTTACTTTTTTATCATTGTTACCACAAACGGTACTGCTTCAAAACTTTTCTTGGTTAATTCAGTAATGCCTTGAAAGCAATTATTACACTTTTTACCTTAAAATGCATAAGTGGTAGTCCAGTAAAACGGCATGCAGTACATGTGCTCTATATAAAGGGCGCTAGTAACGAATCAGTCTAAAGCAGAACGTTATTTGCGCCTATTAGGCTTTTGTCTGTTATCAAATTAACGTTTTAAGTTTGATAAACCGGCTTTTGCTTGTGGGTTTCGACGCAACAATAAGGCCGTATTGCCTATTTGTTGGGCAAGTTCAGACCCAGTAAGTTCTATGATTTCAGCGATAACTTGTTTTTTGACATCTCTATCGCCGACAGCAACTTTAATTTTAATTAGTTCGTGGTCGTCTAGGGCACGGTTAAGTTCGTCAATTACCCCTTCACTTAAGCCGTTGCCAGCAACGGTAACAATGGGATTGAGGTCGTGACCAATAGCGCGTAAGGCTTTCTTTTGGGTGTTCGATAGAGACATAAATATATAAAACTCATTCAAAAGTATTGTGTGAACAAAGGCAGGGTTGAATGCAGTGTTCTGTTAAGAGCACCTGAAACATTCAGCGCACGCATCCGTTCAATGGTAGAATGCCCCTATTGTAAAAGAAAAAGCTTTAGTTAGCAGTAAACTTAATTAGAGATGGTGATATGGCTCGTTCAAAAACTAGTGCAGCATGGCTAAAAGAACATGTGGATGATGTTTGGGTGAAAAAAGCGCAACAAGATGGCTACCGTACGCGGGCGAGTTATAAGTTAATTGAACTTGATGAAAAAGATCAGCTCATAAAACAAGGAATGACCATCATCGATTTAGGCGCGGCGCCAGGTGGGTGGTCGCAGGTGGTGGGGCGAAAACTTAACGGTAACGGTGTCATCATTGCATCAGACATTCTACCGATGGATCCAATCGCTGACGTTGAGTTTATACAAGGTGACTTTACCGAACAGAGCGTATTCGATGATATTATGGCCGTGGTGAATAATCGCCCAGTTGACCTTGTAATCTCTGATATGGCCCCCAATATAAGTGGTATGGCTTCAATAGATCAGCCTAGCTCGATGTATTTAGTTGAGTTAGCGTTAGATATGGCACAACAAGTGCTAAAGCCGAAAGGTAATTTTGTTGCCAAGGTTTTCCAGGGCGAAGGCTTTGATGAATATCAGCAAGCACTTAAGCAATCTTTCGATAAAGTAATAATCCGAAAGCCTAAGGCTTCAAGGCCGCGCTCAAAAGAAGTGTATATTGTTGCAAAGGGTTTCCGTAAACTATAATAGCTTGTTAAGCTTGCTAATAACGGTCGTGTGGCCGCAAGATAAAAGATGAAGAGGTATTGCCAAATATGGCTAAGAATTTCCTGTTATGGGCAGTGATTGCCGCCGTCTTAATGATGGTTTTTAACAATTTTCAACATGCAACACAAAGTAAAGAGCTGTCATATTCAGATTTTATCACTGCGGTTGAGACTAATCAGGTCGAAAAAGTAACCATTACTGGCCAAACCATTGCCGGTACAGAGCGCGGTGGTAATCGCTTTGAAACCATTTTACCCGCCTATGACGATAAATTAATTGATACATTATTAGCGCATGAAGTAGAGATTAAAGGCGAAAAGCCTGAACAACAAAGCTTTCTTGCGCAGTTAATTATTGCCGCTTTACCAATCCTTATTATTATCGCTGTGTTTATGCTATTTATGCGTCAAATGCAGGGTGGCGCTGGTGGGCGTGGTGGCCCGATGGCGTTTGGTAAGAGTAAAGCGAAGCTATTAAGTGAAGACCAAATTAAAACCACTTTTGCCGATGTCGCTGGTTGTGATGAGGCAAAAGAAGACGTAAGAGAGTTGGTCGAGTTCTTGCGCGATCCAAGTAAGTATCAACGCCTAGGTGGTAAAATTCCACGCGGTGTATTAATGGCAGGTCAGCCTGGTACAGGTAAAACCTTGCTCGCTAAAGCTATTGCGGGTGAAGCCAAGGTTCCTTTCTTCTCTATTTCGGGTTCAGACTTCGTAGAAATGTTCGTGGGTGTAGGTGCTTCACGTGTCCGCGACATGTTCGAACAAGCTAAAAAACAAGCTCCGTGCATTATATTTATTGACGAGATTGACGCGGTTGGTCGTTCTCGTGGTGTTGGTATGGGTGGCGGTAACGATGAGCGTGAGCAAACTCTAAACCAGTTACTGGTTGAAATGGACGGTTTTGAAGTAAATGACGGTGTCATTGTTATTGCTGCAACCAACCGCCCAGACGTACTAGACCCAGCCTTACTGCGCCCTGGCCGTTTTGACCGTCAGGTGGTTGTCGGTTTGCCCGATATTCGTGGGCGTGAGCAAATTCTTAAAGTGCATATGCGTAAAGTACCAGTCGATAAAGACGTTGACGCCTCTATTATCGCCCGTGGTACTCCTGGTTTTTCTGGGGCGGACTTAGCTAACTTAGTAAACGAAGCGGCACTTTTTGCTGCACGCTCTGACCGTAGCCTAGTAACGATGGAAGAGTTTGAGCAAGCAAAAGATAAGATTCTGATGGGTGCTGAACGCAAAAGCATGGTTATGTCAGAGAAAGAGAAAGAAAACACGGCATACCACGAAGCAGGACACGCTATTGTTGGCTTGATTGTGCCTGAGCATGACCCTGTTTATAAAGTATCTATTATTCCTCGTGGACGTGCTTTAGGTGTCACAATGTTCTTGCCTGAAGAAGATCGATACTCAATCAGTAAGCGTGGCATTGAAAGTAGTATTTGCTCTTTATACGGTGGTCGTATTGCTGAAGAAATGACACTGGGTAAAGATGGCGTCACCACAGGTGCTTCTAACGATATTGAGCGTGCTACTAAATTTGCACGTAACTACGTTACTAAGTGGGGGTTATCTGAAAAGCTAGGTCCACAATTGTACGCAGAAGAAGAGCAAAACAGTTATTTAGGCGCCGCTGGTGGCGGACAGATGTCGCACTTATCGGATGAGACTGCACGCACTATTGATAGCGAAGTATATGAGCTACTAGACCGCTGTTATAAGCGTGCGTATCAAATACTAGAAGATAACCGCGATAAGCTAGAGTTAATGAAAGATGCATTGATGGAGTATGAAACCATCGATAGTGATCAAATTGACGATATTATGAAAGGCAATAGACCTCGTCCACCTAAGTCTTGGAGTGATAAAGACTCAGGTTCAGGCTCAACCGCGCCAGCGGAAGAAAGTCAGGATATGGCGAAAGAGTCCGAAGCTGATGCCGACGGTAAGCCAGTAGGCGATGCCTAATAAGAGTAGTTTTACTCAATGATATAAGCTAAGAGGCGACTTCGGTCGCCTTTCGTTGTTTAGTGATAACTCGTTTATCAATAATTTCAATCAAGCAGACACAGTTAAGCACCTAATGAATCTTCAATGCGGAAATCGCACACTTAATCTTGAAATGCCCCAGGTTATGGGGATCTTAAACGTCACACCAGATTCTTTTTCCGACGGTGGGCGTTTTAGTGACTTAGATCGAGCCTTGTATCATGCAGAGAAAATGATAAGTGATGGTGCGTCTATAATTGATATCGGTGGTGAATCGACACGACCGGGTGCGCAGCCAGTCACTATCACTCAAGAGCTTGATAGAGTTATTCCTGTTATTGAAGCATTATCTCAGCGTTTCGAAGTGGTTGTTTCCGTCGATACCAGTACGCCTGAAGTGATGACTCAAGCAGCAGCAGTAGGGGTGAATATTATTAACGATGTTCGCTCGTTAACGCGTGAAGGTGCGCTCAAGGCTGCTGCTGAAACTGGTCTTCCTATTTGCTTGATGCATATGAATGGTGAGCCGCAGGTGATGCAGAATAACCCGCAGTATTCTGTCCCTGTCGAGCAAGCGGTGTTGGCTCAGCTTGCAGAAAGTATTGAGCGTTGCGAACAGGCAGGTATTGAGCGTAGTCGTTTGATTGTTGATCCTGGTTTTGGCTTTGGTAAAAATAATCAACATGATTACCGATTATTAAATCGACTAGAAACACTGCAAACGTTAAAATTACCTATACTTACAGGATTATCGCGCAAGCGCATGATCGGTGCGGCAACGCAGCAAGGAAATGCTGCAGATCGAATAATTGGTAGTGTTAGCGCCGCCGTGATATGTGCATTAAAAGGCGCAAGAATAATAAGAGTACATGATGTCAAAGCAACTGTTGAAGCCATGCAGGTAGTCTCAGCAACATTTAAGGAAAGTAATGTCTAGAAAATATTTTGGTACAGATGGCATTCGAGGGAAGGTTGGTCAAGCCCCTATTACTCCAGAGTTTGTTATGAAGTTAGGTTGGGCAGCCGGTAAAGTGTTTGCCCAAAAGGGACGCGGTCGTATTTTGATTGGTAAAGATACGCGTATTTCAGGCTATATGTTTGAGTCAGCACTAGAGGCAGGGTTATCAGCCGCAGGGGTTGATGTTAGCTTACTTGGCCCAATACCGACTCCAGGTATTGCCTACTTAACACGAACGTTTCGTGCTCAGGCAGGGATCGTAATTAGTGCATCACACAATCCATATTATGACAACGGAATTAAGTTCTTCTCGGCGCATGGTGAAAAGCTTCCCGATGAGATCGAGCTAGAAATAGAATCATGGTTAGACCAGCCAATGACCTGTGTCGACTCGGCAGAATTAGGTAAAACTAAGCGAATTCATGATGCCGCTGGTCGCTATATTGAGTTCTGTAAAGGAACAACTAATAACTTAACACTACGCGGTATGAAAATAGTCTTAGACTGTGCTCATGGTGCGACGTATCAGATAGCCCCAGCGGTGTTTTCTGAACTAGGTGCAGAGGTTGTCAGTATCGGTGTAGAGCCCAATGGCATTAATATTAATGCCGGTGTCGGTTCAACAGAGCCAGAAAGCTTGCGTCAGCGAGTGCTCACAGAGAAAGCAGACTTAGGTATTGCTTTTGATGGAGATGGTGACCGTGTAATGATGGTGGACCATATGGGCGAGCTAGTCGACGGTGACCAGCTGCTGTATATCATGGCTGCACATGCGCGTAGTCAAGGACGTTTACGTGGTGGGGTGGTTGGCACCTTAATGAGTAACTTAGGCTTAGAAGTCGCCCTTAAAAAACTAGGTGTGAACTTTGTACGTGCTAAAGTGGGCGACCGTTATGTGATGCAAGCATTGCAGGAAAAAGGCTGGCGCTTTGGGGGTGAATCTTCTGGTCACCTGTTGGCGCTCGATGCCAATACAACCGGTGATGGTATTGTTTCTGCATTACAAGTTCTGCAAGCGCTGAGTGACAGTGAAGTTTCATTGCATGACTGGCAAAAACGCATGGTTAAAATGCCACAAAAGATGATTAACGTGAAACGAAATAAAGACGTTGATGTGATGTCTCTGCCAGAAATTACAGAAGCCATAGCTGCTGCAGAGTCACGCTTAGCCGATGCAGGGCGAGTATTATTGCGCCCATCGGGTACAGAGCCTGTAGTTCGAGTGATGGTTGAGGGTGAAAACATAGAGCAAGTCGATAAAGAAGTGACCGAATTAGCACAAGTAGTAGAAAAAGCGCTGACATAGTGCATTGCTCTCTTGTTTATCTTGGTCTTCTTCGCTAGTATTTGCGCTCTTTAATTTTTAGGATTAAGCATGCGTTCTTTGTTGGTTGCTGGAAATTGGAAGATGAATGCCTCTGTTAAGCAAACAGAAGCGTTGGTTTCTGCTATTGCAGAGTCAGATTTATCGGTAGATGTTGCAGTCTTTCCACCTTTCCCATACTTGGCACAGGCGTTAGCTGGGTCTGTTCGTAGCACGTTGCGCGTTGGTGCTCAGAATGTTGCTGAGCATGAATCAGGCGCTTACACCGGTGAGGTGTCTGCTCCTATGTTGGCTGACTTGGGCTGTGCAATGGCTTTGGTTGGGCATTCAGAACGTCGTACACTGTACGGTGAAACTGACGAGCAAGTGCTAGCAAAAACGAAACAATTATTGGCCAATGGTTTAACCGCTGTTGTTTGTGTTGGCGAAACTTTGTCAGAAAGACAGGCGGGTCAAGAACAGGCAGTGGTTCGTAAACAATTATCGCTGCTGCTAGAACAGTTAAGCAGTTATGATTGGCAACAAATAGTAATAGCTTATGAGCCAGTATGGGCAATAGGCACTGGTGAAACTGCTACACCAGAACAAGCACAAGCTATGCATCAATATATTCGTAGCTTGCTGCAGCAGAAAGATGAAAAGGTTGCCGAAACAACCCGTATTTTATATGGCGGAAGTGTTAAGGCAGCAAGTGCGGCTGAGTTGTTTGCTCAACCAGATATTGATGGTGGTTTAGTCGGTGGGGCTTCCCTCGATGCTGCTGAATTTTTAGCCATATGTAAGGCATAAGTTATGGAATCTATAGTAATTACCGTTCATATCGTTTTAGCATTTATTATTGTTGGATTGATTTTAATTCAACAAGGCAAGGGTGCTGAAGCGGGCGCATCATTCGGTGGTGGTGCATCCCAAACAGTATTTGGTAGTCAGGGCAATACAAGCTTTTTAACTCGTGCGACTGCAGTGTTGGTAACCGGTTTCTTTGTAACCAGTTTAACCTTAGCAATGTTTGCACGTCAGCATGCCGCTGGTTTGAGCGATGTTGGTATTCCAAGCGAAGAAGTTCAGAAAGCACTTGAACAGCAGCTAATGGATGTGGAAGAATACGCAACTCCAGAATTAGACGCTTCTGATTCTGATGTGCCAATGATAGACAGCGCTCAATAAGATTTTTTGCGGATGTGGTGGAATTGGTAGACACGCCATCTTGAGGGGGTGGTGAGCATAGCTCATGCGAGTTCAAGTCTCGCTATCCGCACCAATTATGTTATACTGCGTAAGCTTTTTTAGCGAAACTATTAAAAGCCCCTCAAGTTAGGGGCTTTTTAGTAACTGTTCGCTAGGCAACAGTACCTGTTTAGTTGATCTAAACAGTAGCAAACTGGGCATAAGGTGCCCGTTTTTTGTTTTTAGAGAAGGTGATTTTTTGGCAAAAGAAACACAGCTTACCAATTTGATACAACCCGTAGTGGAGTCCCTAGGCTATATTTTTTGGGGATTAGAATATCTTGCGGGTGGCAAACACATTACTTTGCGCGTTTTTATTGATAGCGAAGAAGGCATTAGTGTTGACCAGTGTGCAGAAGTAAGCAGACAGCTAAGTGCTGTTATGGATGTTGAAGATCCAATTACTCAAGAATACACCCTAGAAATTTCGTCTCCAGGAATGGATAGGCTTTTGTTTACTCTTGAGCAATATCAGCAATACGCCAACCATATTATAGATGTGCGTCTGCGCCTTCCATTTGATGGCAGACGTAAATTTAAAGGTCAATTACTAGGTACTGAAGAACAAGACATAGTAATGGTCATAGACGAACACGAATATTTATTACCCGTCGAGTTAATTGAAAAAGCTCGAGTGGTTCCCCAATTTGAAAAATAGCAACAAGAGCGAGGCTAGCAGATGAGCAAAGAAATTCTTCTGGTCGCAGAGGCGGTTTCTAATGAAAAGGGCGTTTCAAAAGAAATTATTTTTGAAGCCATTGAATTAGCCTTAGCGGCAGCAGCAAAAAAACGTTACGAAGACGAAGGTGGCGAGCCAACTGTCGAAGTTAGAATTGACCGTAAAACCGGCGAATATAAATCCTATCGTCGTTGGAACGTAGTTGCCGACGATGAAATGGCTGGATTAGGTAACGACTTAACTCTTGAGGAAGCTCATGAGTATGACCCACAGCTAAAAGCGGGTGACGTTTACGAAATCGAAATCGAAAATCCAGGCTTTGGCCGTATTGCTGCACAAGCTGCTAAACAAATCATTGTACAAAAAGTACGTGAAGCAGAGCGTGCACAAATCGTTGAAGAATACCAAGAGCGACTTGGTGAGCTAGTAAACGGTAGCGTTAAAAAAGTAACACGTGACAACATTATTGTTGACTTAGGTAATAACGCAGAAGGTCTGCTACCAAAAGATCAGCTGATCGCTCGTGAGATCTTCCGTTTGAATGATCGCGTTCGTGCAGTGTTGCATGAAGTTCGCCCTGAAAACCGTGGTCCACAATTAATACTTAGCCGTTCTTGCCCTGAGATGCTAATTGAATTGTTCCGCATTGAAGTACCTGAAATTTCTGAAGAAATTATCGAAATTAAAGGTGCGGCTCGTGATCCAGGTTCACGCGCTAAGATCGCCGTTAAAACCAACGATAAGCGCATAGACCCAGTGGGAGCTTGTGTTGGTATGCGTGGTGCCCGTGTACAAGCGGTAACCAACGAATTAGGCGGTAGCGAGCGTATTGATATCGTTCTATGGGACGATAACCCAGCGCAATTAGTAATTAATGCCATGGCACCTGCAGAAGTAGCGTCTATCATTGTAGATGAAGATGCTCACACAATGGATGTTGCAGTTGTGGAAGAAAACCTTGCACAAGCAATTGGTCGTGGCGGTCAGAACGTACGTCTTGCTTCAGAATTAACCGGTTGGACTATCAACGTGATGACCGAAGAGCAAGCGACTGACAAACAAAGCGAAGAAAACCAGGCCTACATCGATCTATTTACGGAAGCGTTAGATGTCGATGAAGATTTGGCCGTTTTAATGGTGGAAGAAGGTTTCAGTTCACTGGAAGAAATTGCCTACGTTCCGCTAGAAGAAATGCTTGAAATCGAAGCATTAGATGAAGAAATCGTTAATGAATTGCGTAGCCGTGCCAAAGACGTATTGCTCGCTCAAGCATTGGCAACGGAAGAACAGTTGAGCAAAGCAGAACCTGCAGACGACTTGCTTAATATGGAAGGTATGGAACGTCACTTAGCATTAGTGTTAGCAAGTAAAGGTGTTTGCACTATGGAAGACTTAGCTGAGCAATCCATTGATGAATTACTTGAAATTGAAAACATGACCGAAGAAAAAGCCGCTGAACTCATCATGACAGCACGTAAGCCTTGGTTTGAAGACGAAGCTTAATTTATTTTTTCGGCATAGGAGGAACGTAACGTATGGCAGATGTAACAGTTAAAGAGCTTGCCGACGTGGTGAAAACCAGCGTAGATAATTTACTTGTACAAATGAAAGAGGCTGGGTTAACCCAAACAGCCCCTGATCAGGCTGTAAGTGAAGAAGAAAAGCAAAAATTGTTATTACATTTAAAGAAAAGTCATGGTGCTACCCCAAGCACCAAGAAGATTACTTTAAAGCGTAAAGAAACAAGCACCTTGAAAACAGGTGGTAAAAAATCCGTTGCTATCGAGGTGCGTAAAAAACGCACCTACGTTAAGCGCGATGATATTGAACAAGAAGCGGAAGCTGCAAAAGCTGAAGCGGCACGCTTAGCTGCTGAAGAGCAAGCACGCATAGAAGCTCAAGCAAAAGCCGAAGCAGAAGCTAAGGCGAAAGAAGAAGCTGAAGCAAAAGCTAAAGCAGAAGCTGAGGCTAAAGCGAAAGAAGAAAGCGAAAAGAAATCGACTGAAAAGCCTAGCGCGAAACCTAAGGCTAAGCCTGCAGCGAAAGCGAAAGAGTTAACGGAAGAAGAAGACCTTGCTCAAAAACGCGCTGAAGCAGAAGCATTAGCTGCACGCCAAGAAGAAGGGCGTAAAAAAGTACATAAGTCCGCTGATAAAAAACGCACTGAAAAGCGTGATGACAGCAGATTCCAAGATAAAAACGAAGTGTCGACCGAACGTCGTCCACGTCGTAACAATCAAAAAGGCAAGCTGAAAGCGAATAAGCAACAGCAACGCAATAATGAGCACGCCTTCACTAAACCAACAGCACCAGTAACACACGAAGTTGAATTGCCAGAAGCAATTACTGTGGGTGATCTTGCTGCTAAAATGGCTGTTAAAGCGGGTGAAGTGATTAAGACCTTAATGGGTCTAGGTGTTATGGCAACCATTAACCAAACTTTAGACCAAGATACAGCTACCTTAGTTGTTGAAGAAATGGGTCATAAAGTAACTAAGTTAATTGCTGAAAACCAATTAGAACAAGACGTTACAGAATCTGTATCTTACGACGGTGAAGAGGCATCTCGTGCGCCTGTTGTAACGGTAATGGGTCACGTTGACCACGGTAAAACGTCACTACTAGACTACATCCGTCGTACGCGCATTGCCTCTGGTGAAGCCGGTGGTATTACACAGCATATTGGTGCATATCACGTTAAAACAGACCACGGTATCGTTTCATTCCTAGATACCCCGGGTCACGCCGCGTTCACATCAATGCGTGCTCGTGGTGCTCAAGCAACAGACGTGGTAATTCTAGTTTGTGCTGCCGATGACGGTGTGATGCCGCAAACAGAAGAAGCTATTCAGCACGCTCGTTCCGCTGAAGTACCTATTGTTGTTGCAATCACTAAAGTCGACAAAGACACAGCCGACGTTGAACGTGTTAAAAACGAATTAGCGCAACGTGATGTTATTCCAGAAGACTGGGGCGGTGACGTACCATTCATTCATGTTTCGTCTAAGACCGGTCAAGGTATTGATGACCTACTTGAAGCGGTACTTTTACAAGCTGAAATTCTTGAGCTAAAAGCCTATGCAACAGGTCCTGGTCAAGGTGTGGTTGTTGAATCACGCTTAGATAAAGGTCGTGGTCCAGTGGCAACTTTATTAGTACAAAACGGTGTGCTTAAGAAAGGCGATATCGTACTAGCAGGTACCTGTTATGGACGTGCACGAGCACTGCTTGATGAAAGCAGTAATCAGGTTGATGAAGCAGGCCCTTCTATTCCGGTTGAAATCTTAGGCTTAAACGGCACACCAGAAGCTGGCGATGAATTTATGGTCGTTGAAAGCGAGCGTAAAGCACGTGAAGTAGCTGAGTACCGTGAAGCTAAGATGAAAGAACAAGTTCAACAGCGTCAACAAGCCGCTAAGTTAGATGCGCTATTTACCCATATGGGTCAAGGTCAAGCCGCTAACTTAAACATAGTGGTTAAGACAGACGTGCGTGGTACCTTAGAAGCAATCGTTAACTCATTGCATAAACTAGGTACTGACGAAGTTAAAGTAAACGTGGTGGCTTCCGGTGTTGGTGGTATTACTGAAACAGATATCACTTTAGCGGTCGCAGCAGAAGCTGTTGTCTTTGGTTTCAACGTTCGTGCCGATAACGCAGCGCGTAAGCTTGTTGAGACACAAGGCGTTGATATGCGTTACTACAGTGTTATTTATGACCTGTTAGATGACGTTAAACAAGCTATGGCTGGTTTACTGGCTCCTGAGCTACGTGAAGAAATTGTTGGTATCGCAGAAGTACGTGATGTCTTTAACTCACCTAAGTTTGGCCAGATTGCTGGTTCTATGGTGATTGACGGTACTGTATACCGTAACAAGAAGATCCGTGTATTGCGTGACAACGTAGTAATCTACGAAGGCGAACTAGAATCCCTACGTCGCTTTAAAGACGACGTGGCAGAAGTACGTCAAGGTATGGAATGTGGTATCGGTGTGAAGAACTATCAAGATGTTCGCCCTGGTGACCAGATCGAAGTCTTTGATGTTAAAGAGATCGCTCGTACCTTATAAGATCTGAATGGGCGTACCCTTGGTGCGCCCATGCTTGCAGATTTTTGAATCTCAATTAGCGGATAACGAATGTCAAAAGAATATAGCCGTACCGTGCGTTTAGCTGAACAAATTCAGCGTGAATTAGCACACAAGATACAGTTCGAAATGAAAGACCCGCGCTTAGGCATGGTCACTCTAAACGAAGTTAAAGTAGCCAGAGATCTAGGTTATGCCGATATTTACTTTACAGTGATGGGTGCTCGCGGTGAAAGCGATGAAGAAATTCGCCAACAAACCAGCGAAATATTAAACGATGCAGCTGGTTACCTACGTTCTGAATTAGCCAGAATACTTACCACTCGAATTACTCCCTTATTGCGTTTCCATTACGATGGCACGTTGGAACGCGGTATGCATTTAGACAGTCTGATTCGTCAGGCCACTGCCTCAGATAAAGCTCGTCAACCTGATCAAGAATAATCTCTACATTATGGCCAAACGTAAAAAAGGTCGTGCAGTTAATGGCATCATAGTCGTTAATAAGCCGATTGGATTGTCTTCAAATCAGGTGCTGCAACGTGTAAAACGTTTGTTTAATGCTCAAAAAGCAGGGCACACAGGTGCTTTAGACCCTTTAGCAACAGGTGTATTACCTATTTGTTTAGGCGAGGCTACTAAGCTTTCACAAGTCCTACTCGATGCTGATAAAGCCTATCGCACTACAGCTACCCTTGGTGAAATACGTACCACAGGAGATGCCGAGGGCGAAGTTGTTCAGCAGTTTCCTGTACCTGAAATAGCAACCGAGCAGCTTGCTGATGTATTAGAGCAGTTTCGTGGTGAGGTTGAACAAATACCTCCTATGTTTTCAGCCCTAAAGCTTAATGGTAAGCCACTATATGAACTCGCTAGAACGGGCTTGAGTACAGAAGAAATGCAGGCGGTTGCAGAAAAAAAACGTCGCATTATTACGATTCATGAACTTTTGCTTGAAGACCAACGGCCCACAGAATTAGATTTATTTGTCTGTTGCTCTAAAGGTACGTACATCAGAACATTGGTTGAAGATATTGGTCAAGCTTTGAACTGCGGTGCTTATGTGAGCATGTTGCATCGCACAGCTTGTGGTCCTTTTAGTAGTGAGCAAATGCTCACTCTAGAAGAACTAGAGCAGCACCTTGAAGCCGGTACGCTTGATGACCAACTGATGCCGGTTGAAAGTGCGGTGCCACATTGGCCTCAAGTAAAATTAGACCCAGAAGAAGCCAATAAGATGCTCTTAGGTCAGGCAGTAAATACTAGCCTAGAAGACCAACCTTGGGTACAATTATGGGCTTTTAACGAAACTGTCCAACAAATGTTTGGAATAGGTCGTATAGAAAGTGGATACGTTAAAGCGCAAAGACTGTTCCAGTTACCCCCTTTTTAGATTCACTTTCAACTTACTTTCAGTCAAGTTGAGCTGCAAAGCTGACTTTTCTGTGGGTTACCCATCGTACTGTTAATGTGCACGGTGCCGATGGTTTTATTAGCGCACATTCATTGGAGAAAGAAAGATGGCATTATCTGCTGCTAAAAAAGCTGAAATTGTTAAAGAGTACCAAATTGCTGAAGGCGATACTGGCTCACCAGAAGTTCAAGTAGCTTTGTTAACCTACAACATCAAAGGTTTACAATCTCACTTTAAAGAACACGGTAAAGATCACCACTCACGTCGTGGTTTAATCCGTATGGTAAACCAACGCCGTAAGTTGTTAGACTACTTAAAAGGCAAAGACTTAGGTCGCTACGCTACCCTAATCGGTCGCTTAGGCTTACGTCGCTAGAAAGAAAAACGGGGCCCTACGGGGCCTTTGTTATATATTATAAAACCTGCTTATGCGTTAAGACGTTATAACAGACTGTGGTGCCAACCCCACACATAAGCTTTGTGGTGGTGCTTCTACATATAGGCTTTACTAAAGAACTTATATGTAGAAGTACCGACAGTCAGCAGGCAACATTACATAAAAGGAAATACCATGAGTAACTTACCTGTTGCACATACTAAAACATTCGAATTCGGTGGAAAGACCGTTACATTAGAAACGGGTCGTATTGCCCGTCAAGCCGACGGCGCCGTGTTAGCCACTATTGGTGATACTCAAGTATTAGCAACTGTTGTGGCAGCTAAGAGTACGAAAGAAGGTCAAGACTTCTTCCCGTTATCAGTACATTATCAAGAAAAAATGTATGCGACTGGCCGTATTCCAGGCGGATACTTAAAGCGTGAAGGTCGTCCTTCAGAGAAAGAAACACTTACTTCACGTTTAATCGACCGTCCTATTCGTCCATTATTCCCAGACGGTTTCATGAACGAAGTTCAGGTTATCTTAACCGTTATGTCTGCCGACAAAGTTAACGACCCAGATATCTGTGCAATGATTGCTACTTCAGCAGCACTAAGTATTTCTGGTGTACCATTTAATGGTCCTATTGGTGCAGCACGTGTTGGCTTCACAGATGATGGTGGTTATAGCCTAAACCCAACGTACCAAGAGCTAGAAACCTCATTGTTAAACATGGTTGTTGCTGGTACTAAAGATGCGGTTCTTATGGTTGAGTCAGAAGCTGACGAACTGACCGAAGATGAAATGCTAGGCGGTGTGTTGTTCGCTCACAAAGCATTCCAGTCGGTTATTACTGCTATTGCAGAGTGGAAAGAAGAGCTAGGCGTTCAGAACTGGGAATGGACTGCTCCTGAAAGCGATAAAGCTTTATACGAAGCAGTTAAAGCAGAAACGGCAGAAGCGATCAGCGCAGCTTACACAATTTCAGACAAGCAAGAGCGTTATAACCAGCTGAATGAAATTACCGCTAATGCTGTTGAAAAACTAGCAGCGACTGAAGAAAAAGAAGGCTTCGACGAAGGTGATATCAAAGACACCATCGAAGAACTTAAATATGAAATTGTTCGCCAACAAATTATTGATGGTAAACCACGTATCGATGGCCGTGACAACGACACCGTGCGTGCGCTAACCATTGAAACTGGCGTGCTATCTAAAGCACACGGTTCTGCAATTTTCACCCGTGGTGAAACCCAAGCAATCGTTGCAACCACTCTAGGTTCGGCACGTGATGCGCAAATGGTTGACTTCCTTCATGGTATGACTGAAGACCCATTCCTGTTCCACTATAACTTCCCTCCATTCTCTGTTGGTGAAACGGGTCGTTTAGGTACACCTGGTCGTCGTGAAATTGGTCACGGTCGTTTAGCACGCCGTGGTATTCAATCAATGATGCCAACATTAGAAGAGTTCCCATACACCATTCGTGTTGTATCAGAAATTACTGAATCTAA
>Ga0209075_1002528_pt1 | contig 16071 bp, 13 predicted proteins | sample Stecom2011_FD_187523 | JGI IMG/M metagenome (GOLD analysis project Ga0209075, IMG submission 187523) | Agricultural soil microbial communities from Utah to study Nitrogen management - Steer compost 2011 (SPAdes) (version 2) | ecosystem: Environmental > Terrestrial > Soil > Agricultural land...
GCTTTTCCCACGTCATCTTTTTAACCCTTCAATATTTAAAATAAAAACTCGGGTTAATCCCGATATCCTCGTGGAAAAGATGAAAAGTGAGAGGCTTTTTTGCTTTTACAGAGGTTTATGTTTTTTAATTACATCCTTTTTTCTGATTCTCTTTCCAAATATTATATCTGCTGCGCAAAGTCTTCCGACTTTGAACATTTATTTCCCACTAGCTCTAGAATTTTTCTTGTGCTATTATAAATTATTGTTCCAAGGAGCTTTTCCTTAATTGTAGTTGTGTAATCTTTTACTTCGCTCAGAGAGCATGTTCCGCAAACTAACAAGTTGGCTTTGGAAGGGGTAGAGCGATTTTTCTGCTCAAAATCGGATGGTTGAGTTTTACAGTATTTTTTCAAGAAACATCTTTTCTTTCCTCTGACTTCTCTTCTCTAAAAACCAATAGTGTTATAAATTTCTAAACACAATTTATACTCCTACTTGTTTTATGTAACTTTAAATCCTTCTAAGAACCCTTAAACAATACCTATGAGAAACATTTATACAGTTTTAATACTGCTATTATTTACAGCAACTTTACAAGCACAAATCACCATCTCTTTCGAAGAGGAAGAGAGCTATGAATTAGGAAGTTTACATGATCAAAATGCTTGGGAAGTTACCGAATCTCAAGGAGAGGGTGTTCTTGCCAATCAGGTGGTAAGCAGCGAAATGGCAAGCGATGGATCGTTTTCTTTTAAGAATGCTTATGAACCAGATTATGATTTTCAATGGTTACCCATATTTGGCGCAGCCAAAGCTTTCGACACGCCTTTAGATCATACGGATTTTACTCTTACTTATGATGTTTTGGTTACCGATACAATGGGAGCAGATTTTGAGTTTGCTATCTATACGGTTGTTGATGATGAGTACATGCCTGTTGCTGGGGTTGGTATGGAGTTTACCGGTGGCATGTATGTTATAAAAAACGAAGACTATCAAAGCGATCCTATCAATGCCGAATGGGAACCAAATACATGGGTGACAGTTAAGATAGAAGTGAATGAGGAGGAAATTATGTATTATGTAGAAGAGGAGTTAATGTACACACTTGATAATTTTTCGCAATCGGATATCTATGGAATGAACATTCTTCACAATAATTATGGGAACGATGCGTACTATGATAACATTAGAATCACAAGTTCTACGCTTGGAATAGAAGAACAAGAATTTGAGAATATTAAATTATATCCGAATCCAACTTCAGACTTTATAATCCTTCAGTTACAAGGAAATCAAAATCTAAAAGAAGTCACGATATACAATATCATTGGAAAAGAGGTGTCTACGCAAAAAAACAACAAAGTGGACTTAAGATTCCTCCCTTCTGGAACTTACATTCTAAAAGTATCTTTGGCAGACGGACAGAGCTTCATGCGGAAAGTAATTAAGAACTAAAGCAATACAAACGGCGATTTCATTTATTGAGATCGCCGTTTTCTTTTGAGCTATGAGCCTTTCTTTAATAGGCTTAGAATTAGTTATCTTTGGCAGAATTAAATTTATACTATGCTTTTTGATAAAATAAAGAATCGTCGTGCTGTTTTCCCTGAATCTTTTGCAGAGGGAGCAATTTCTAGAGAAGAAATACAAAAGCTGTTAGAGGCTGCCAATTGGGCGCCAACTCATAGGCGCACAGAGCCATGGCGTTTTAAAGTCTTTCATGATGAGGTCGTAAAAGAAAAGCTAGCAGACTTTATTGTGGAGAAATACCAAGAGAGTGCAGGCAGGCCCTCTTCCGTCGGAGCTCGTATCAGACGTGATAAAGTATTGCGATCTGGTGCTGTAATCGCTATTTGTATGCAACGCGACCCAAAAGAGTCTGTCCCAGAGTGGGAGGAGATAGCATCCGTAGCGATGGCAGTACAAAATATGTGGTTGATGACGCAAGAGTTAAGCCTTGGTGGTTATTGGTCCTCTCCAGTGAGCATACATCAAATGGGGGAGCTTATACCTTTAGGGGAAGGAGAACGTTGTATAGGACTCTTTTATCTAGGTAGATTAAAAGAAACTCCAGAGGCAGGTACAAGAGAAACTAGCATAGAGGAGAAAACTACTTGGGTAGAGTTGTAAAAGGTTTTATTCTTTTATACCGTTTATGGGCGGAAAGCACTAATCTTGACTCTTGTACTGCCTAAAGTATATGTTTTTCAACTAAATTTGTATATTTAGTACTATGCATATTCTTTTATGAAATATTTTTACCTTTTGCTGATAGGATGTTTAATGAGCTCTTGCGATTTTTTTCAAATGGAAAAACGCACGAGCTCCGATCTTATCTTGGAAGAGGAGCTACATACTATTAACTGGCAAGAAGTAGATGCTTATCCGGTTTTTCAAAATTGCAAGGAAATTACCGATTCAGATCCTTTGGAGTGCTTTACCCAAGCTTTGCATAATAAAGTATTACATGGAATGCGGCGGTATGCCCAAACAAACGAATTGGATAGCCCAATGGAATTGGATATTCTAATAACCATTGATGTGGATAAAAATCTTAGGTTTACCATCAACTCGGACACTATAGCTTTTAAATCGCCAATAGGCCTTAGTCTTTTAAGGAAAAGTATTCAAGAAGGATTAGACTCCTTGGTGGTAGTAGAGCCAGCTTTTAAACGTGGCATTCCAGTGACCACAGAATTTGCATTGCCGATAATCTTCACTCAAGAAAACGAATAATAGACGTATCTTAGCCCGTATGAAACAGGAACGAATTATTTTAGGAATAGATCCTGGAACCACGATTATGGGTTTTGGAGTGATACGTATAGTGGGTAAGGAAATGTCTTTTGTTCAGCTAAACGAATTGCAACTGTCCAAATATCCCAACCATTATGTGCGACTTAAGCTTATTTACGAAAGAACCATCGAGCTTATAGAAACCCATTTGCCAGACGAAATTGCCATTGAAGCACCTTTCTTTGGTAAAAACGTACAATCTATGCTTAAACTTGGAAAAGCCCAAGGAGTAGCAATAGCAGCAGGACTCTCTCGTGAAATTCCTATTACGGAATACGCGCCTAAAAAAATTAAGATGGCCATTACAGGCAATGGAAATGCAAGCAAAATGCAAGTAGCCAAAATGTTACAAAGCTTGTTGCACTTAAAAGAGCTTCCCAAAAACTTAGATAGCACCGATGGCTTGGCAGCAGCGGTATGTCACTTCTTTAATAGTGGCAAAGTAATTGGCGGTAAATCCTATACAGGTTGGGGTGCATTTGTAAAACAAAACGAAGATCGAATCGTATAAGCCTATGTTTGGTATCTATATCCATATTCCATTTTGCAAACAAGCTTGTCACTACTGCAACTATCATTTCTCTACAAGCCTCAAGCATAAAGAACGCTTAATACAAACTATAGGAAAAGAATTGATTTTAAGAAAAGACGAGTTAAAAGGGGAAGCGAAGACCATTTATCTTGGTGGCGGAACGCCAAGTTTGTTGGACGAGGCGGACTTGACTTATTTATTTCAAATCATTTTTGATCACTATACGGTAGCAGAGGACGCTGAGATTACTATCGAAACCAATCCAGACGATTTGAGCGTAGAGAAGCTAAAAGTACTTGCCAAAACACCGATAAATCGTTTGAGTATTGGGGTGCAGTCCTTTTTTGAAGAGGATTTAACATGGATGAATCGAGCACATAATGCGAAGGAAGCACTGGAGTCATTGCACTTAGCAAAAGAATATTTCACCAATATCAGCATCGACCTTATATTCGGCATCCCGCAAATGGACAATGCACGTTGGGAACAAACATTGGACATAGCTTTTCAACTTCAAATCCCACATATATCATTCTATGCGCTAACGGTGGAACCGAACACTGCCCTAGAGCGTTTTATCGAAAAGAAGAAAAGCCCACCTGTAGTCGACGACCATGCATTTGCCCATTATAGAATTCTACAGCGCAAAGCAAAAGAAGCAAATTATCAGAACTATGAGTTTTCTAATTTTTCCCAAACAGGTTATTATTCACAGAACAATATGGCCTACTGGTCAGGCAGACCATACCTAGGAATAGGACCATCCGCACACGGGTATGACGGGGAGAAGAGATGTTGGAACATAGCAAATAACATATTATACGCTAAAAAAATAGAAGAGGGAGAGTTGGCTTTAGAATGCGAAGAGCTAAGTTTTGCAAATAAGTATAACGAGTACGTGATGACGCGTTTTCGAACCTTAAAAGGTATGTCTTTATCAAGCTTACGTGAGCAATTTGGAGAAGAGCTTTATAATTATGCTTTGGAGCAAGCTAAGGTCCATTTAGTAGGAAAAAGACTTGTTGTTTCTGGAGATTATATGCGCGTTACCGAATTAGGACGTTTTCAAACAGATGGGATGGCTGGAGATTTGTTTTACATAGAATGACAATTAATTTGCACTTATATTGTAAAATTGATTAAGTTTACTAGGAATTTTTAAATTTTTCGCCGTGAAAGCATCTATGAAATTAAATGGTTCTATTGTTACCGTAGATCTATCTCGAAATTACGATTTATCCATTCCATTACAAGCTTCTCCAAAAAACCCTTTGGTATGGGGTGCCAGTCAACCCATGATTAAACCTGTACAGCAAGGAGATTGGGTGGGCAAAGTTACCGAAGGTGCATCAGTTAATTTTAATACGATTCAATTTAGTCCACATGGGCATGGCACGCACACAGAATGCGTTGGACATATCACGCCAGAGTTTAACTCCATCAACCAACTTTTAAAAGACTTTGTGTTTTGTGCGGAAGTGATTTCAGTGGTTCCAGAAAACTTTGGGAAAGACTTTCGTATATCTAAAAAACAGATTCTAAGTGCGCTTAAAGATGTTAGACCAACTGCTTTGGTAATCCGAACCCTTCCCAATACAGCAGCGAAAAAAGAGCGTAATTATACCGGAACGAATTGGGCATATTTAGAGGAATCGGCGGCAGCCTATCTAGCAGAAATAAATGTAAAACATTTGCTGATTGACTTACCATCGGTCGATAAAGAAGACGATGGCGGAAAACTTCTTGCACACAAAGCATTTTGGCAGTATCCAGAAGACATTCGGTTTGACTGTACAATTACCGAACTGATTTACGTTCCCAACGAAGTAGAAGATGGGCCCTACCTGTTGAACTTGCTTATTGCACCATTCGAAAACGATGCTAGTCCTAGCAAACCTATCCTATATCCATTTCTGAAGAAGTCTAACTAGTAGAATGTAAAAGTCATTCCCAAAAGAGATTTGCTTAGCTTTGTAGAAATTTTCCTTTATGTTCAAAGCAAAAGAATTTTACAAGCAAGATTCTATACAATTTAAAACAGCACATAGCCGAGTACGCAAGCATTTGCTTAGCTTGAGTATAGCACGTTTAATAGTCTTTGTATTACTACTTACTGTAATTTTTGTCTTTCTAGATACACCACTTTATATAGCAGTATTTGGCGTGCCCTTGCTTGTTGTTTTTTTCTGGCTCTTGAACAAGTATAGCAACAAGAAAACCGAAGAGCAATACGCAGTGAAACGCATGCAGATAAATGAATTAGAGCTGCGTGCATTGGAGGGGGATTATAGTGAGTTTCCAACGGGCGATGTCTATCGAGATTCCAAACATGCTTATAGTGAAGATATCGACTTATTCGGAAGGCAATCTTTTTTTCAATACCTCACAAGATGTCAGACTAAGGAAGGCGAAACCTATTTAGCAAATCTGCTCAAGTCCAATACTACCGATAAAGTATTGGAAAAACAAGAGGCCATTAAAAACTTAGCCAAAAATCCAGATTGGCGAAATAATTATATGACCATTGCCTCTATGCTAGAAGCAAAAAACAGTGTCGCTAGTTTGACCACTTGGCTGGAGTCATATACGAAATTTTCTAAACCTTTTTTCCGATGGTTACCTAAAGTATTCTCTATCTTAAGTGTAGTAGTCCTTATTTTGTTTGCACAGGATTTTATCCATATCTATCTATTTTTAGGATGGTTGGCAGTAGGTTTTTTTATTGCCAATAAATATCAAAAACAAGTAGGGGAGTTAACACAGAAGTTAGGAGTAAGTCATGAGATGTTGTCGGGATATGCTAGGCTATTGGAGCAAATAGAAACCGCTGAGTTTACCGCCAAAATATTAAAGAAAAAACAAGCTAGTCTGCAACAAAAAGACGGAGTTACTGCCTCACAAGCTATTGCTGATTTAGCTAAGGGATTACAGAGCTTAGAACACAGCAGTAATTTGCTGGTAAAAGGAATAGGAAATCCCATGTTTCTTTATGATTTATGGGTGAGCTATCCGGTAGAGCAATGGTTGGATGAACATGCTGCTGAAGTTGCAGATTGGTTGGAAATTACCACCTATTTTGAAGCGCAAAACAGCTTAGCTAATTTGGCTTATAACCATCCGGAATATACCTATCCGAAGATAGCGCAAGACAACATCACCTTTAAAGCAACGGAATTAGCACATCCACTTCTGTTTGAAAAAGAAGCTATACCTAGCGACGTGCATATTGGGGAGTCGGAGTTTCTGATTATCACAGGAGCAAATATGGCAGGGAAAAGTACTTTTCTGCGTTCGGTGTCCCTTGCTATTCTAATGGCAAACACGGGGCTGCCCATTCGCGCTAAAGAGGTTTCTTATACGCCAATACCATTGATAACTAGTATGCGTACTACCGATTCTTTGGATCAAGAAACCTCTTATTTCTTTGCAGAATTAAAGCGTTTGCGATTTATAGTCGACAACCTTGAAGAACAGAAGTGTTTTGTTATTCTAGATGAAATTTTAAAAGGAACAAATAGTACCGACAAAGCTGACGGTTCCATACGATTCATTAAAAAGCTTGTATCTATGCAAGCAACGGGAATGGTAGCAACACACGATTTGAGCCTTTGCAGTATAGCAGATCAAATACCAAACATCAAAAATTTCTTTTTCGATACGCAGATTAAAGACGAGGAGTTGTATTTTGATTATCGATTAAAACCTGGGGTATGTAGTGATAGAAATGCTTCGTTTTTATTGAAGAAAATGAAAATTGTAGAGTAACATGGATTCGTTTACACAGATAGTTTTAGGAGCAGCAGTTGGAGAGGCAGCATTAGGCAAGAAGGTAGGTAATAAAGCTTTGCTCTATGGTGCTATTGCTGGTACTATTCCTGATTTGGATATACTGAGTGGCTTTTTTGTAGATACAGTTACCGCTTTGGAAATACATCGTGGATTTACGCATTCTATATTATTTGCGGTATTTGGAGGCATGTTCTTTGGGTGGTTGGTTTCGCTTTGGGAAAAAAGAGCGAGTTGGAAACAATGGTCTTGGTTGTTTTTTCTTGGTTTCATCACACATTCCTGGCTAGACGCACATACCAGCTGGGGAACACAGATTTTCTGGCCGTTTGGCTACCAAGTGTCTTTCCGAAACATATTTGTAATCGATCCGCTATACACCATACCTTTTGCAATATTTTTACTCCTTGCTTGGATCTCTCCAGTTGGATCTTCCAAACGAGCGCGATATAATTGGTGGGGAATAGGGATTAGTAGTGCCTATATGTTAGTGACAATTGTCTTGAAGTTTGTTACTTATGATAAGTTTGTACAAGCTTTGGACGAGCAAGGAGTTGTTTATTCTACCATCCAAACCAAACCTAGTCCTATGAATACTATCTTGTGGACGGCAAATGTACAAACCGAAGATGCGTTCTTAATTGGAGATTATTCCTTTTTCGACACCGAGCCTATCCAATTCTATTCCCATCCTAAGAATCATGAGCTTTTATCAGGGTTGAGGGATAACAAGGACGTACAGCGTTTGATTACCGTAACGGAAGATAAGTACACCGTAGTGAAAAAAGAAGACGGCATTTATCTAAATGACTTACGTTTTGGAATGATTAGCGTAAAACAGAACGGCGACAAATATGCTTTTAGTTATAAGCTGGAGGAGGTAGGAGATGAGATTATTATCACCGAAGAGGTAAAAGATAGAGAAGATGCCAAAAGGATGCTCTCCGACCTATGGAGTCGTCTTTTGGGAAGAAGAATTTAATGAAATAAAACTTACTATATATAAACCACTAACAAATATTTTTATGAGAACACTTTATTTAATTCTTTCTGTAGTTAGCATTACTTTATTCTCTTGCTCCTCGAACGATGACGATTCAATACGTATAGAAGAGTCTTTGATACATCCGCCAGATTGGATACAAGGAACATGGAGTAGTCGTACGGAAGGATCAGAATACGATAGACTTCGCTTTACTAAAGACGATTTTTTATTGTTTCAAGGAGGAGCGGGAATAAGTAATAAAGAGTTGGTAGAAGGCCATCGTAACGCAGGACTACCTGTAGAAATAGAAGAGGAGATAGAGGAGGATAGGTATAAAATAACCACACACTATTATGAAGAAGAGCCTACAACTTATACATTTCTAAAAGAAACGTCCACAGAAATCCTTTGGGTGGAAGCTGAGGTTACCTACGAAAGGTAATTGCAGTGCGTTAGACAATAAACTAATCGTCAAAGTCTACAATTCCAATAGGGATCTAATAAAAAAGCAGCTGTATTTTAATCAGCTGCTTTTTAGGTTTTAAATATTCTACTATTTTATTTCTTCGTCATTTCTGTGAAATGGTGGAAGAACTGTGGAATGGTTTCGATTCCTTTTAAGAAGTTCCATACACCATAATGCTCGTTTGGAGAGTGGATTGCATCGCTTGCCAGACCGAAGCCCATCAAGATGACCTTGCTACCTAGCTCTTGTTCAAATAAAGATACGATAGGAATACTCCCTCCACTTCTTTGTGGGATTGGTGTTTTTCCAAAAGTTTCTGTGTAAGCAGCTTCAGCAGCTTTATATCCAACATGATCTATTGGCGTTACATACGCTTGTCCACCGTGATGTGGTTTTACTTCTACCTTTGCGCCTTCTGGAACGATAGATTCAAAGTGATTTTTAAACAGTTCGGTAATCTTCTCCCAGTTTTGATTTGGTACTAAACGCATGCTAATCTTAGCGTATGCCTTGCTAGCAATCACCGTTTTTGCACCTTCGCCAATATACCCACCCCAAATTCCATTCACATCGAGTGTTGGTCGTACCGATGCACGTTCGTTAGTAGTATATCCTTTCTCTCCATATACAGCATCGATGTCTAGCGCTTTTTTGTAGTCCTCTAAAACAAACGGTGCTTCTGCCATTTTGGAGCGCTCTTCTTTACTCATTTCCTCAACGTCGTCATAGAATCCAGGAATGGTAATGTGTTTGTCCTCATCGTGTAGCGAAGCAATCATCTTGGTAAGCACATTTATTGGATTGGCTACTGCGCCGCCATACAATCCACTGTGTAGATCGCGATTTGCTCCAGTAACTTCTACCTCTACATAACTCAGCCCTCGAAGTCCAGTAGTGATGGATGGATGCTCGTTAGAGATCATGCCAGTATCGCTGATAAGGATAATGTCATTCTTTAATTTCTCTCTATTTTGCTCTACGAAGCCACCTAAGTTTACACTTCCTACTTCTTCTTCCCCTTCTATCATAAACTTAACGTTACATGGTAGCTGGTCGGTTTTTATCATATACTCTAACGCCTTCACGTGCATATACATCTGTCCTTTGTCGTCGCTAGAACCACGAGCATAAATCGCTCCTTCGGGATGTTGCTCGGTTTTCTTTATAACTGGTTCAAAAGGTGGGCTAGTCCATAGTTCTAATGGATCTGGCGGTTGCACATCGTAATGTCCATAAACCAATACGGTAGGAAGGTTCTTGTCTATGATTTTCTCTCCATATACGATCGGATGTCCTGGTGTTTCACAGATTTCCGTATGGTCACATCCAGCTTCTTTTAAACGCTCTTCCACAACTTTAGCTGCTTTAGCTACCTCTTCCTTGTATGCTGAATCGGCACTGATGCTTGGAATCTTTAACAGGTCGATAAGTTCGTCTAGAAAACGATCCTTGTTTTGTTCAATATAATCTTTTGCACTTTTCATAAATAAATTTTAAATCATACGAAGATACAAAAATGTCACGCCTTGTCGAAATATCTCATGATTTTTTGAGGAACTTCTGGAGGGTAAGCTTGCTATACAGACGTTTATATGTATGAGTCTTGTTATTTTAGGCTGTCTAGAGTAAAGGATAGATTTGGAAACGTTAATAAGGATTAAAATGATGGTATATAAGTGTCTGTTAATCAGTTGGATTTAGCGGTATATATTGTTTTCTATATTGAATTCAGATATAAAAGAGATTTTTCTTTATATATTTCTTTGCAGATGAAAAATCTTGGTGTATATTTGCCTCCGCTATGAAAAATAAAGGACTTAGTTTCTTTTAGATTCAATGCATAGAAAAAGTAAGCGGGCGTGGTGGAATTGGTAGACACGTTAGACTTAGGATCTAATGCCGCAAGGTGTGGGAGTTCGACTCTCCCCGCCCGCACAAGTAAAAAGCCGTTGTAGAGATACAATGGCTTTTTTTATTATCCCTGTCTTATTAGTCTTACTCCGTCCTTTGACTTTCTAACAAAGCTTTGCGAAGGAGCGCGTTTACCAAGATAAAAGCTAGAAACCCTCCTAAAATCCTAAAATCCTAAAATAAGAAGATTTTTTTATCAAGATTTTGTATATTGGCATGGCTGTTATTTTTATGTGGCAGCTACAGATAGTTTTCTAACTTTAATTACAATAAATATTGAAAAAGTCAACTTCTTCCTCACCTCAAATAGGGGTGGACTCCGAATTTCTTTTGCCTAAAATGGGGCAAAGCATTACCGAAGCTACTATTATACAGTGGCACGTAGAAGAGAATGCTAGTTTTAATGAAGGCGATGTGTTGCTCGAGGTTGCTACAGACAAGGTGGATAACGAAGTGGTGGCTCCTGCTCCAGGAGTACTAATCAAGAAGTTAGAACAAGAAGAAGCAGTGGTGCCAATAGAGCATGCCGTTGCTATTGTAAGATTTGAGGCTTCAGATAAGAAAGATGCAGAAGTCAAAGAAAAAGACATATCAAAATCAATTTCTTCAAAGAAAATAAAAAAGTCTGTTCCAACTAGTTTACCTAAGAGTTCAAGTACAACTTATACTGCCGAAAGCGACCGATACATTAGCCCGTTAATAGAACAAATGGCACGTGCACATCATATTAGTTATGAAGAGTTGGCTCGAATTCCGGCTACTGGCAATAAAGGACGATTGCGAAAAAGCGATGTACAGACCTATTTGGAGAAAGGACGTCCAGCACAATTTGCACAGCCAGTTGCGGCAGCTCCTGTAGGTTTTCAAGTACCGGATTTGAAATTTGATAAAGGCGAAGGAAAGATTGTCGAGATGGATCGTATGCGGCAAATGATTGCCGACCACATGGTCTATAGTAAACATACTTCCCCACACGTAACTGCATATGTAGAAGCCGATCTAACGGAAATGGTGCGTTGGCGCAATGCAGTGAAAGGACCATTCCAAGAGAAGTACAAACAGCGACTTACTTTTACACCATTATTTGTTCAGGCTGTAGCCAATGCAATTAAAGAGTTTCCTAATATAAATGCTTCCTTAGATGGGAAGAATATCATTGTAAAAGAAGAGATAAACATAGGAATGGCTACTGCGCTACCCACAGGAAATCTAATTGTTCCCGTAGTTCGCAATGCAGATAAGAAAAACTTAGTAGAACTTGCCACAGCTACGAACAAGTTGGGGGAGAAAGCTAGAGAAAATAAATTATCGGGCGACGAAATAAAAGGTGGAACCTTTACTATAAGTAACGTAGGAACCTTTGGTAGTCTTATGGGCACACCGATTATCAACCAACCTGAAGTGGCTATTTTGGCCACCGGAGTAATAAAAAAACGCGCTGAGGTTATAGAGAAACCAGAGGGGGATACCATAGAAATTCGAAGCATGATGTACTTGTCTTTATCTTTCGACCATCGCGTAGTCGATGGCTTTTTAGCTGGGTCATTCTTGCGTCGTATAGCGGATTATATGGAGGCGCCACGAGATGAAAAAGAATTTTAGTCAGTAAAGAAAACAGAAAGTATAAAATGAAAAATATAGAAATACAAAAAACAGACACCTCTCGCGTAAGCGAAATCGATTTTAATAATGTGCCATTAGGTCGCACATTTACCGACCACATGTTTATCTGTAGCTATGCGGATGGTAAATGAGGAACTCCAGAAATAAAGCCCTTAGAGTTAATCCCTACGCATCCGGCAGCTATGGCATTTCACTACGGACAAGCTTTATTTGAAGGCTTAAAAGCAACAAAAAATGAGGAGGGAGAACCACTTCTATTTCGTCCAGACCAAAATGCAAAACGTTTAAATTATAGTGCACGTAGATTGGGGATGCCAGAATTTCCAGAAGATCTGTTTGTAGAAGGACTGAAAAAACTAGTTGCCTTAGATAAAGCATGGATTCCTCCACAGGAAGGAAGCGCTCTATATCTTCGACCATTTATGTATGCTAGCGAAGCATTTATTGGAATGCGAGCTGCTACCGAGTATAATTTTATTATTATGGCATCGCCTGCCAATCCACTTTATAGCGGAAGGGTGAAGCTTTGGGCAGAGAAGAAGTATATTCGTGCAGTAGAAGGAGGTACAGGTTCGGCAAAAGCAGCAGGGAACTACGCTGCAGCTGTACTACCTACAGAACTTGCTAAGCAGAAAGGCTATGACCAAGTGCTATGGTTAGATGCAAAAGAACATTCCTATATAGAAGAAGTAGGAACGATGAATATCTTCTTCCATATTGGCGATACGTTTGTAACTCCGCCATTAAGTGGTTCTATTTTGAGTGGTGTAACACGCATAAATGTAATCGATTTTTTACGCCATAAAGGACATACTGTTGAAGAACGTAAAATCACGTTGGATGAGGTGAAGCAAGCTTCTATAGATGGAACGCTTAAGGAAGCATTCGGAACAGGGACTGCTGTTGGAATAGCTTATATTGAAACCATAGGTGATGAGTCTGGTGATATTCTTGTTTCCAAAGAAAGTCCTATGGGTAAAGAAGTCAACGATTGGTTAAACAAGTTGAAGATGGGGAAGGTGGAAGATGTGTTTAATTGGATACAAATAGCGGAGTAAGACGCTAGATTAAATGATAATAAATAAGTCAGAAAAAATTGAAGATAGATAAAGAAATTTTAAAAGCCGCTTATACCCATCTCGTTACTGCTATGGCAATGACCGATTTATATGAGCAAAATAGAGAGGTGACTTCTAAATATGTTCATGCTACTTCGCGTGGGCACGAGGTAATTCAGTTGGCAGTAGGAATGCAGTTGTTGCCACAGGATTATGTGTATCCATATTACCGAGATGACGCTATTTTGTTGGGAATAGGGATGACTCCTTATGATTTAATGCTTCAATTGTTGGCTAAGCGTGACGACCCGTTTTCGGGTGGGCGCACGTATTATTCTCATCCGAGTTTACGGGAGGACGATAAACCAAAAATACCACATCAAAGTTCCGCTACGGGTATGCAAGCTATTCCTGCGACTGGAGCTGCTTTGGGTATGAGGTACAAAGAAAAGATGAGTTTGTATGATTCCAATCTGGAAGCACCTGTATCGGTATGTTCTATTGGCGATGCATCGATGACCGAAGGAGAAGTAGCCGAAGCGTTGCAGATGGCTGCATTACATCAGCTTCCAATTTTATATGTGGTACAAGATAATAAGTGGGATATCAGTGCTTATAAAACAGAGGTTCGAGCACAAAATGCAGCGGAGTACGCCAAAGGATTTAAAGGAATTGAGGCGATAAGTATCGATGGCACCAACTTCGAAGAGTCATATACTACGTTACATAACGTATTAGAAACGATTCGTAAAGAGCGTCGTCCTTTTTTGATACATGCTACAGTTCCTTTGTTAAATCACCACACTTCTGGTGTGCGTATGGAATGGTATCGCGATGACTTAGACGAAGCTAAAGAGAAGGATCCTTATCCAAAATTAAGAGACTATTTGCTTCAGAATGAATTTGATGCTAAAGAATTAGATGAGATTGAAGAGAAAGCAAAAGCTTTGGTTGAAAAGGATTATCAGCGAGCATTACAAGCCGAAGATCCAACTGCCGAAGATTTGTATACTCATGATTTTGCTCCCACGGAAATTACCGAAGAGCAAGGTGTTCGAAATCCAAAAGGAGCCGATTCGGTAGTGATGGTGGATTCTGCTTTGTTTGCTATTGAAGAGATAATGATCGAACATCCAGAAAGTTTGCTCTACGGACAAGATGTAGGTGCAAGGCTAGGTGGTGTGTTTCGTGAAGCAGCCACCTTGGCACAGAAGTTTGGAGACCATCGCGTGTTCAATACCCCAATCCAAGAAGCATTTATCATCGGGTCTACCGTAGGAATGAGCGCGGTAGGGCTAAAACCAATTGTAGAAGTACAGTTTGCCGATTATATTTGGCCAGGCTTAAATCAATTGTTTACCGAAGTAAGTCGAAGTAATTATCTGTCCAACGGAAAGTGGCCAGTATCTATGGTGTTGCGCGTACCTATTGGTGCTTATGGAAGCGGTGGACCATATCACTCTTCCTCTGTAGAAAGTGTTGTGGCAAGTATTCGTGGAATAAAAATCGTGTATCCTAGTAATGGAGCAGACTTAAAAGGATTGATGAAATCTGCTTACTACGATCCGAATCCAGTAGTTATTTTTGAACACAAAGGCTTGTATTGGAGTAAAATGCCTGGAACTAAAAGAGCAACAACACCAGAGCCTTCTTCCGATTATAGAGTGCCAATCGGTAAGGCCAATATAGTACAGGAAATTTGGAAGCAAGAAGGGGAGGAGACATTGAGCATTGTAACCTATGGAATGGGCGTGCATTGGGCCATGGAAGCTACCAAGGAATTAGGATTAGAGAAGCAAGTAGAAGTAGTGGATCTCCGTAGTTTGCATCCATTGGACTATGAAGCCATCTATGCTTCGGTAAATAAAACAAACAAATGTTTGGTGCTTACCGAAGAGCCTACAGAGAATAGTTTTGCTCGTGCCTTGTCTGGATCTATACAAGAGGCGTGCTTTCAGAGTCTAGATGGTCCGGTAATGGTATTTGGAAGTGAAAATATGCCAGCCATACCATTGAATGCTACTCTGGAAGAAACTATGATTCCATCCACAAAAAAGGTAAAAGAGAAGATTCTACAAGTTTTAGCTTATTAATCCTTCAAAAGTATCGGTCGAAATAACCGATACTTTTGATATTTTGACAAAAGAGACTTCTTGAATCTATATAACTATTAAAAACATTTAAGAGGTTAATTTAACTCTTGGGTTTAAATAGCTTAGTCTTTAATTCCTATGTTTATAAAAAATCACTTCCATCATGAAAAGTAAGCTCACTTTTATATGCATACTATTGCTCACTATCTCTGCAAAAGCACAGAGCGATGTGGCAATAGATGTGTTCTTGCATACTCAAGAAAAACTGCAGAATGCATATTCATTAGCGTATAATGTAGAAACAAAATACCAGAATCGTGGCGAAGATAAAATAATGCATACGGAGTATAAACAACAAAAACTATCCTATGATCCATATACCGGCTATTCGTTTTATAAGAGGATAGACGACGATATAAAAATCTATTATCATTTTTTAGAGCTTGGCGTCATAGAAGAGAACAAGAATATGTTGAGCGTGTTTGACCACACCGAAGATCCAACCTTTCCAAGATATGTTAGTTCCTACTCCAATGATTTGGATAATCTATGGCAAGTAGCAAGCATTATGGAGAATAATAAAACCAATTTCTCCTATGAAGCCAGAGAGAATATCAATGGTAAAGAATATTATAAATATCGAATACAGAATTATTTTCTGTGGCTTGATGTTAAAACAGAACTGCCATATAAACTAGAGAGTTTAAACAGAAATGGGAGTGCGATGCAACGTATCTTCAAAAACATTCAGTTTAATAAAAGGATGGAGGAGTCTACTTTTACTTATCCGAAAGACCAAGGACATGTTCTGGTTCATCGCGACCCTAATCCAGAGC
>Ga0209075_1002529_pt1 | contig 16071 bp, 12 predicted proteins | sample Stecom2011_FD_187523 | JGI IMG/M metagenome (GOLD analysis project Ga0209075, IMG submission 187523) | Agricultural soil microbial communities from Utah to study Nitrogen management - Steer compost 2011 (SPAdes) (version 2) | ecosystem: Environmental > Terrestrial > Soil > Agricultural land...
TTAATATCTAACGTATATGTAACGTTGTTAGTAGTTTTTGTGTAGAATTTATAAAAATCTTTTTCTTTAACTATAAAACCATTATTTTCTAATAACAATTTATAGTTATAATAATCATTGATAGTAGCATCTTTAATTAAAACTTCAACTGAATTAACATCAAGTGAACTAGTATTAAAATATATAAATCTATTACCAAAGTTTATATCAGGAAGAATATTTAAATTATTGTTAGTATCTAAAATATCATTTATAATATTATTATCCCAAATATTATCTTCAATAATATCAGCGGTATCAAAATCATCAAGGCTAAAGACTAAGATTTCATTATCAATGACCCAATAATTTTCTCGTAATGAATGATAAGCATTCCAGTTATTATTGTTTCTTATATTCCATTTATTACCAATAACACCATCAATAGCATATAATCCATTAATATAATAATCATATGTATTAGTTCCAAAATCATCGATAAATTGTATTTGTGGATTAATGCTGTCCTTTTTTTGATAATAAGATTTTAAGCCAAAGTATGTATGTAGTTCATCAATATCTTTATTAATAAATTTAAATATTGCATTATCAACAATGCGTGCATTATTGTTTATTAAATTATTTTTATATTCAAGTAAAATATCATAATAAGTATCTATTTTTTGATAATCTTTTAAACCATAAAAATTATCAAAGAAAAATGCAAGAAAATTAAAATTATGTATTAATAAATCATTAGGAATAGAAGAACCATTTAAGCTTGTATTTAAAATAGTTTCTCCTTCTACTGAATCAGCAGAAGGAATAAAATAAACACCAGTTAATGTTTCACCATTGTAATAAACACTATAGTAATTTGAATTTGCAAACAACAAATTAGCAACATAAAAAGGAATTAATACATCATCATCATAATTAATAATATTAAAACCGTAATTCCCTAAGTTTAGCTCATAACCATTACTTTCTTGAAAGTGAGTTAATTCACTATTAAGGTCATAGTTAATATTTCTACTAAAGTTAGTAGTAGTTGATTCGATAAAACCTGAGAAATAACCAGAATCATTTGTTGATAAAACATTAGTGTTTGAATTGGCCTCTAAAACTAACTCAATTAATTCATCATTTAAAGAATCATAATAATTATATTTAAGTTCAAGAATACCACTATTTATATTACTAGTAAATTCAATATTTGGATCTATTAACCCCTTTAAAAAATGAACAAATTCAACAATTGATACATAAGGAACAAAACCATCTTCATTATGATAAATATTTAGGATTGTTGCTATAAGATTATATTCAGTAGTTAGATTTGTAAAAGGAACTGATTTAACATTTGTTATATCAATGTTTTCAGTTGTAGGAGTTTCAAACTCAAAATCATGACTAATTGAAAAGCCATTTAACGTAAATTTTCCAGTAGCAATACCAATATTGCTATTTTCAATTACATTGTTAGGTATTACAAGACCATCTTTTGTTATATTTGGTGATTTGAAAGTCCAAGTAATTGAACTATTATTAATTAAACCAGTAGTTGGTGTTTGAACTTCTAAGTTAATAACATCAATTGATTTAAAGGCTTTAATATCTTCTTCAATTAATAAATAAGTTTCATCAGCTAATAAATCATTACCAGTTCCAATTACTGTTAAATTAAACTTTTTAGTAGTTGAGTCATTTTTAATTCGAAGTGTTGCAGTTAAAGCTACTTTAATATCATCATTAGTTCTTGTTACTACACCGGTTGTTGTAATAACATCTAAGTTATCACTTTCCCATGTAATTGTTAATTCACTAAATTCTTCAAGGTTTTTTGGAAGATTAATATTTGTTCTTATTTCATCAAGACTATTATTATCTAAAAGATCAATTTCTAAAAGTTTTTTTGCTTGATTTAGTGGTGAATTAATATTACAACCAACTAAAAGAATTACACTAAATGATAATGTAATAAATAGTAATATTTTCTTTTTTAAATTTTTCATAAGTTGCCCTCTTTCATTAACTTTATAATATCATATCATAAAATAATATTTATTGGTCTTTATTAATAAGTAATGGTTTAACTTCAGTAGCAAGACTTCTAATAGTTCTAAGTGTCATATCCAGTGGAAGAGTACCAACAGTTACTTGAAGTAAGATTCGGTCAAGTTCTAATTCTTTTATGAAGTAATTCATTTTTAGAGCAACCTCTTTACTATTACCAACAATTAAAGGACCATTAAGGCCAATTGAACGGTTATAACTAACTTCGGTGTATTTGCTCCAACCACGTTCTTTACCAATGATATTCATCTGTTCGATACTTGCTTTTTTAAACATTTCTAGTTCGATATTATCATCAGATACAAAACCGTGAAAGTTTGCAGTAATATGCATATTTTTTGGATCATGTCCAAAATCAATGTATAACCTTTTATACATTTGTACAAATGATTTAAAAAATAAAGGATTACCACCAATAATAGCAAGCACTAAAGGCGTTCCATATTTAGCAGCTCTAATAATTGAATCTCTTGATCCTCCAACTCCAACAGAAATAGTTAAAGGATTTTCAATTTTCGGATAAATTGATACATTTTCTAAACTTTGAGTATATTTACCTTGCCAAGTTAGGTTATCTTCTTTATTTAAAAGATGTAATAATTCAAATTTTTCTTCAAACAATTCATTATAATCATTTAAATCATATCCAAAGAGTGGAAAAGACTCTATAAATGAACCGCGGCCAACCATTAGCTCAGCCCGGTTATTACTAATAATATTTAAAGTCCGATATTGTTCAATTAGTCTTACTGGGTCTTCAGAGGATAACACTACAACAGCAGAACCAAGTTTAATGTTTTTAGTAATGGTTGCTGCACCAGCAAGTATTGTAAGGGGTGATGATGCAGCATAATCACTACGATGATGTTCACCAATTCCAAAAAAATCAAGACCAAGTTTATCAGCCAGTTTTATTTCTTCTAATACATCATTAATTCTTTCATGATATGTTTTATTATCTTTTGTTAATTCAACAAAAGAGACAATTCCTAATTCAGTTTTTTTCATTTTATGCACCTCATAAACAATTTTAACATTTATTGAAGTGGGATAAATAATTTTGCATTAAATTATAGTGAATTTTAAACTCTTCATGATATACTAAAATTAATGAAAAATAAGGAGGAATTTTATATGTTAGAAAAAATGTTAAAATATCGAAGAGATTTACATGAAATTCCCGAAATAGGATTTGATTTACCTAAAACACATAACTATGTCAAAACAGTTTTAGAAAGCTTAGGCTATAAAATTAATATCTATGCTAAAACTGGAATAGTTGTAACTAAAGAAGGCAAAACTAATGAAAGTTACGCTTTTAGAGCTGATATGGATGCACTATTAATTAGTGAAAAAACTAATGTTTCATTTAAATCTAAACATGAAGGATTTATGCATGCTTGTGGTCATGATGGGCATACAGCAATGCTGCTTGGTTTTGCTGAATATCTAGCAAATATAAAAGATAATCATTATACAATTATGTTAATCTTTCAACCAGCTGAAGAAGGACCTGGCGGAGCAAAGGTTATGATTGAGGAAGGTATTTTTAATAATTATAATATTAAAGGTATCTTTGGACTTCATTTAGCACCTTTTATTGATGAAAATATCTATGGTTTAAAAAATGGTTTAATGCTTGCAGCAAACGCAGAATTTGATATTGAAATTGAAGGGAAATCTGCTCATGGAGCAACTCCTAATGAAGGAATTGATACAATAATCGCAAGTTCAAACTTAGTAGTTCAACTTAATAATATTGTTTCAAGATTTATAAGTCCTGTCAATCCCGCAGTTTTATCGGTTGGTATTATAAAAGGTGGTACAGCTAAAAATATTATTTCTGATCACACATATATAGCTGGATCAGTTCGTGCTTTTGATAAGAAAACTTATGATTTAATAAATAGTAAAATAAGTGATATTTGCAAAGGGATAGAAAAAAGTTTTAATGTTAAAATTAATTATAAATTTAAAGATTTATATCCGCCAGTTAATAATGATGAAGAATTATTTAACTTAGTTGATAGAACTTTAAATAAAGATGAAAAGATATATTTAGAACCATTAACTTTTTCTGAAGACTTTGCGTTTTATCAACAAGTAGTGCCTGGAATGTTTATTTTTATTGGTTCAAAAAATGATGAAAATTATTATCCTCTTCACTCTCCTTATTTTAACTTTGATGAAAAAATATTACTAAATGGATACAATTTATATGTTAAAATATATGAACAATTAAACGATAATAGGAGTAAATAAGTGACGATAAAAAAAGTGTTTGGTGAGTTAACAAATAAAGAATTATGGGAAATTGCTATACTTAGATCTAGTGTTTTTACAATTGAACAAAATATAAAAGAAAACGAATTAGAAGAATTAGACTATAAAGCTATTCACTACTTTATAAAAAAGAATAATGTGGTTGTTTCATATGCTAGAGTTATACAAGAAAACGAGAAAATTAAACTTGGAAGAGTTTGTACAAAATTAGATTATCGTGGCCAAGGATTACAAACAAAAATCATAAGAACAATAATTGATGAACACAAAGAAGTTGAACTATCTGCACAAATTCAAACTATAAGTTTTTATCAAACTCTTGGATTTGAAACAATAGGAGATATTTATTTAGAAGCAAACATCAAACATCAAAGAATGATAATAAAAGTTGGTGAGTAATTACTATTTACAAAAGAAACAAAATGATTTAAGGGTGGATGGAATATGACTTAGCAACAATACTAGCCAACTTTAAATTTCTAAACTATAAAAAATATTTATAATTGTTTTAAATTGTTAAGGATTACATTGAATGTAAAGTCATAAAATGGTAAAATTAAATTAACACATAATAAAGGGGTTGATCAATGTGTGGTGGGAAGGTTTAAGTAACTTTCAACAAGTAATCTTTGTAGTTGCCTCTAGTGCAACACTATTACTTTTTATTTTTTTAATATTAATGCTTTTTGGTATAAGCGAAGATTCATCTTTTGACGGTGGAGATTTTGATGATTTTGACTTAGACCCATACAATGACGAACCATTTGGCGCATTTACAGGCCTAAGAGTATTAACATTAAGAGGAATATTAACTTTTTTAAGTATTGGTGGTTGGACAGCATTTTTACTTGATCCAGTTCTAGGATTATGGCCATCTTTATTAATTGGCTTTGCTGTAGGTTTAGTAGCAGCTATTTTATTAGCACTTGCATTTAGGTGGTCGTTAAGATTAGAATCAAGCGGAAATATTGATTATAAAAATGCGATAGGAAAAACTGCAAGTGTTTACTTAAGAGTACCAAAACAAAAATCAGGGACTGGTAAAGTAACATTAGTTTTACAAGAAAGATTAGTTGAAGTATCTGCAGTAACAGATGAAAAAGAAGATTTATTATTAAATACAATAGTTGAAATTATTGGATTAGAAGATGAAACAACTTTAATAGTTAAAAGAAAATAAAGGAGAATAAAAAATGACAGATCCAGGAATTATTTTATTAATATTTACAATTGTAATTGTCGTAATTTCTTTTCTAGTATTTATCGTTGCGAGAATTAAAAAATGTCCTTCCGATAAAATATTAGTTATTTACGGTAAAGTTGGTAACAACAAAGATGGTACAGCAAAATCAGCACTAACTATACATGGTGGAGCAAAGTTTGTATTTCCATTTATTCAAGCGTATCAATATTTAGATTTAACACCAATTTCAATTTTTGTTGATTTAAAAAAAGCACTATCTAGACAAAATATAAGAATTGATGTTCCTTCTACTTTTACAGTTGGTATATCAACTGAAGTTGGAGTAATGCAAAATGCAGCTGAAAGACTACTAGGTTTAAGAACTGAAGAAATTCAAGAACTTGCTAAAGATATTATTTTTGGTCAACTCCGTTTAATAATTGCAACAATGGATATAGAAGAAATTAATACTGATAGAGATAAATTTTTGGAAGCAGTTTCTGGAAACGTAGAATCAGAATTAAAGAAAATAGGTTTAAGACTAATAAACGTTAACGTAACAGATATTAATGATGAGTCAGGTTATATCGAAGCCCTTGGTCAAGAAGCTGCTGCACGTGCAATAAACGATGCTAAGAGATCAGTTGCGGAAAGAAATAAAGAAGGTTCGATTGGTGAAGCTAATGCTTTAAGAGATCAAAGAATTCAAGTTGCTGCTGCTAATGCTGCTGCAGTTGAGGGTGAAAATAAATCGCTTGCGGCAATCTCAGAAACCAACGCTAACCGTCGTGAAGTTGAAGCTGAATCATTAAGAAGAGCAGAAACAGCTGAAAGAATTGCCAAAGCAAAAGCTATGGAAGATGAATATATTGCTCAAAAATCAGCAGAAGAAGCTCGTGCAGCTCGTGAAAAAGCAACTCAAGAAGCGGATGTTATTGTTAAAGCAGAAATTGAAAGACAAAAATTAATTATTGAAGCTGAAGCAATCGCTGAAGAAGTTAGAAGAAAAGCAGCTGGTGAAGCTGATGCTATTTTTGCTAAACTAGATGCTGAAGCGCGTGGTAGTTTAGAAATTCTATCTAAACAAGCCGAAGGTTTCAAAGAAATTGTTGAAGCAGCTAATAATAATCCGGATGAAGCAGTTAAATTATTAATTGCAGATAAACTAGAAACATTAGTTGATATTCAAGTTCAAGCAATTAAAAACCTTAAGTTTGATAAAATTACTGTTTGGGATAATAACGCAGGAAAAGATGGAGCAAGCTCAACTTCAAACTTTGCATCTTCACTTTTTAAGTCAATTCCCCCAATGCAAGATCTCTTTAATATGGCAGGTTTAGAATTACCTAAATACCTAGCAACCAAAAAAGAAGAAATTGTTGAAGAACCAAAAGTAGAAGTTAAAGAAGTAAAAACAAAAACTGACCAATAAAATATTTGAAAAGGGAATAATAAATTCCCTTTTTTAAAAGAAAGAGGAGAATATGTTTAAAATAGAAAAAGAGTTATTAAATGAAGTTGTTGTTAATTTTGTCTTTAAAGATAATATGCCAGAAAAACTTAAAACATTAGAAGAAAAAGATGTATTTAAAGGAAACATTAGTCAAGTATATAGTGACCTAGATTTAGAAAACAAAGGAATAATTTATTTAGGTTTAGGCAGTGAGACAGAAGAAAACTTAGAACAATTAAGAATGACTGGTTTTAATTTAGGTAAAATATTAAATAGTCGTAAAATAGATAAAGTATCAATTGATCTTATAAACATTAAAAAGAGTCATGTTATACAAACAATTTTAGAAGGATTAATCGATAGTCAGTATAAATTCGATCATTATAAACTTGACAAATCAGAACCAACATTAAAAGAAGTAAGTTTTTTAAATGTTGGTTCAAAAATTAAACAAATCGAAGAGACAATGAATTTAATGAAAGGTGTTTTTGAAACACGTAATTTAGTTAATTTAACACCAATCGATTTATACCCAGAAACTTATGCAAATAAAATTATTGAATTATTTAAGAATACTAATGTTGAAGTTGAAGTGTTAAACAAGAAAGAAATTGAAGATTTAGGAATGCATGCTCTACTTGCAGTTAACAAAGGTAGTGATAAAGAACCTAAATTTGTTGTTTTAAAATATTTTAACAACAAAGAAACAACAAAACACTTAACACTTGTTGGTAAAGGTGTAACTTATGATTCAGGTGGTTATGCAATAAAACCAGCAACAAGTATGGTTAATATGAAAAACGACATGGGTGGTTCAGCAGCAGTTGTAGGATTATTTCACGCAATTAATTTAAATAAATTAAAAACAAACGTTGTTGGAGTTATGGCATTAACTGAAAACTTAATTAATGGTAGTGCCTTTAAAAACGGTGATGTAATAAGTTCAATGAAAGGAACAACAATTGAAGTTATTAACACTGATGCTGAAGGTAGAATTACACTAGCAGACTCTATTTATTATGCGGCAACAAAACTAAATTCCACAAAAATAATCGAATTATCAACTTTAACCGGAGCAGCAGTAGTTGCTTTAGGTAAACATATTACAGCTATTACAACAGAAGATGAAGACTTATATAATAAAATACATAACGCTGGTAATTTAGCTGGAGAATTTAATTGGCGTATGCCAATGACACATCAATTGAAAGAAAGTGTAAAAAGTGATATTGCTGAACTTAAAAACTCTGTTGCTGGTGGAGGTGGAATGATGACAGCAGGAATTTTCTTAAATCATTTTGCTGAAGATGTTCCATTCATTCATCTAGATATAGCTGGAACTGCCTTTGGATCTGCATATAAACATCTACCTGCCGGAGCAAGTGGAACTGGTGTTAAAACACTCTATCATTATATAAAAGATAACGAATAATTAATTTTAAAAACAGATAGGTCTTTGAATATACAAAGTATCTATCTGTTTTCTTTTAGAAAAGCACGTAAATATTTGATGTAGTATAATAGAGTAAAGGATGTGATTTGATATGATTATAGCTCTTGATATGGGCGGAACCAATATTGATGCTGTTATCTTAAAAGACAACAAAGTAATAAAAGTTATCAAGGAACCTGTAGATTTTAATAACATGTTTAACTCAATTTGGGACGTAATATCTTCTTTATTAGAAAACGTTAACAAAGATGATATAAGTAAAGTTAACTTAAGTACAACAATTTCAACAAACGCAATCATAGAAAATAAAACAAACAAAGTAGGCTTAATTATTCAAACCGGTCCTGGTTTAATAATTAATAATAATGATGCTTATAAAATAAGTGGTTATACTGATCATCGTGGTGTAGTTGTAAGTAGTTTTAATGATAATGAAGTTATAAAAATAAAAGATATCTTTATTAAAGATAATATTAAAGATATTGCAATTGTTACAAAATTTTCGACAAGAAATAATGAAACTGAATTAAAAATTAAATCAATGTTAGAAAATAACTTTGATAACATTACACTAGGGCACTTAATGTCAGGTAACTTAAATTTTCCAAGAAGAATCAACACAGCATATTTAAACGCATCAGTTAAAGATATATTTATATCATTTGCTGAAAACACTATAAAATCTTTTAAACAATTAAATATAGATATCCCAATTAACATTTTAAAAGCAGATGGCGGTGTAATGGATATATCAGATGCAAAAGATTTACCAGTACAAACAATAATGTCTGGTCCAGCTGCTAGTTTAATGGGAACTCTCGGTTTAACTAATATTAATACTGACGCAATTATATTAGACATTGGAGGAACAACCACTGATATTTTCTTTTTAGCAGATGGCATTCCACTTTTTGAACCAACCGGTATAAACATAAAAGAGTATAAAACTCTAGTAAGATCAATATATAGTAAATCAATTGGTCTTGGTGGCGATAGTTTAGTAAAACTTGTTAATAATAAAATTGAAATTGGACCAGTTAGATTAGATAAAGCAGCAGCACTAGGAGGTAAATATCCAACACCTACTGATGCATTAATAGTTTTAAATAAGACTAATTTAGGAAATATTGATTTATCAAATAAAGCAATTAGTAAACTGGCAAATGAAATTAATTTATCAATTAAAGAAACTGCTAAGTTAATTGTTGATACATTTATTAAAACAATTAAAGATGAAGTTGATATACTTCTTAAAATAATTAACTCAAAACCAGTTTATACAATTAAAGAAATACTGGAAAATAAAGAACTTGATCCAAAATCAATAGCAGTAATAGGAGCATCTGCAAATGCTTTTTCATCATTTTTAGAAAAATCATTTAATTTAGAAGTACTCATCCCAAAAAATTATGAAGTTGCAAACGCGATCGGTTCAGCACTCGCAATAACAACAAAAGAAATAAATTTATTAATTAATACGTTTTTAAAAACATATGTTGTTCCTGAACTTGGAATTAATAAAAAAATAAACAAGAATTATAATTTAAAAGAAGCCGAAGAAGAAGCGTTGAAATTATTAGATGAACACCTAACCCTAAGGAGTAATGATTCTAATCTTGAATTAGAAGTATTAGAATCAAATAGTTTTAGTATGGTTGATGGTTTTTATACTAAGGGAGAAAATATTAGAGTTAAAGTTCAAGTTAAACCAGGTTTAACTAGAAAGATGTAGGTGGTAAGATGAATAAAACTAAAAATAAATTAGGCATTATCTTATTTCCAGCATTTGACTGGCAAATAAGTAAAACTCATCCTGAAAGAAAAGAACGTCTTTTATATACAAAAGATCAAATTGATGAAGAAGGAATTTCAGATATTGAAGGTATAACATTTCATAATCCGATTGTTGCTACTGAGACTGACATAAAAAGAGTTCATTTTGTTGTTCCTGATGTTTCTAAAATACTAACAAACTCACATTATATCTCAGCAGGTGCAGCAATTAAAAGTCTTGATCTAGTTATGAATAAAGAAGTTGATAAAGCCTTCTCACTTACTAGACCACCAGGACATCATGCGATGCGTGTTGTATATGGTGATCGTGGTTTTTGTGTCACTAATATAGAGGCGGTAATGATTGAAAACATTAGACAAAAATATGGTAATCTTAAAGTCGCTATAATTGATACCGATGCTCACCACGGTGATGGAACAGAAGATATTTATTGGAATGATAAGAATACACTTTTTATATCACTTCATCAAGACGGAAGAACTCTATATCCAGGTACTGGATTTACTGATGAATTAGGCGGACCAAATGCCTATGGTTATAATATTAATATACCGTTACCACCAAATACAGGCGATAAGGGTTTTTTATATGTACTTGACAATTTAGTACTACCAATTTTAGATGATTTTAAACCAGACATAATAATTAATTCTGCAGGACAAGACAACCATTATAGTGATCCTTTAACTAATATGAACTTCTCTGCTAAAGGATATGCATTGTTAAATGAAAAACTTAATCCAGATGTTGCGGTTCTAGAAGGTGGGTATTCAATTGAAGGTGCACTTCCTTATATTAATACAGGTATTATCCTGGCGATGGCAGGACTTGATTATTCCAATGTAATTGAACCTGATTTTCATATATCTAAAGTTACACAAAGTAATGATGTAACTAAATATATTGAAAAACTAACAGAACAAATATATTCAAATTGGAAAAACAAGGATATATTATCTAACAACAAATTTGGTGATAAACAATATGTTACAGAAACTAAAAGGATATATTATGACACATCAAACATAATGGAACATCAAGTAATAACTTATAAAAGATGTGATAAATGTCCAGGTGTTACTAAAATAGAATCAACGAATGATAAAAATGATAACATACTAGCGATAAATATTCCACTTGGTGCATGTAGAAAATGTCAAACAGAAGGACAAGACTTGTTCAATAATAATGACGTAAGTCAATATACAAATGTGTATCTTCAGGACAGAGTTAATGATTTTTATCACCAAAAATGAAATTTAAGCAATAGGACTTGTTAAAAAACAGGTCCTATTTTTACGAAAAATTACGAAAATACGAAAACGTTTAAGTAAGTAAAGTGGGCTTATTCTCTTAGTTAAGCCAAAAGACCATTTACGAAAATGAAAGCGCTTAATTTCGTGTCAGAAAAACGTTGAAAAATATTTTTTTTGATGATAAAATGAAATTGCGAAAACGTTTAAGTAATTTATGAAAGGAATATGAAATGGTAAAACTAAAAGACATTGCAGAAGTAATTGGTGTGTCTGTTGCTACTGTGAGTAAGGCTTTAAACAATAGTCATGAAATAAGCAAAGAAACAACTGACCTAATAGTAAAGACTGCTAAAGAGATGGGTTATATTGCGAATTCATCAGCTAGAAATTTAAAAACTAATCGCTCATATAATATTGGTGTTGTATACGAAGATAAAACAAATGTTGGATTAAAACATGAGTATTTCTCAACAGTATTAGCGAGCATACAAGAAACACTAAGAACACATGGTTATGACTTAACATTCATTTCTAAAATTGTTGGTAAGACAAAGCATACAATATTAAGTCATGCAAGGTACCGTAGAGTAGATGGAATAATTATTGTTACTGCTGATTTTTTTGACGAAGAAATACTAGAGTTAATTAATTCTTCTATGCCGGTTGTAACAATTGATCATGTTTATCCTAATCGTACAGCTATTGTTTCTGACAATTCAGCGGGATTAGGAAAAATTGTTGAATACATTTACTCACAAGGACATAGAAAGATTGCTTTTATTCATGGTGAAATGACAAGTGTAACAAGAGACCGCTTAAAATCATTTTACGATACATGTGAAAAACTCAATATTTTTGTACCAAATGATTATGTCAAAACTGCGCAATATCATATTCCAAAATTTAGTGGACTGGCTACAAGAGAATTGTTAGCATTAGATGAAAGACCAACATGTATAATTTATCCTGATGATTATTCTTTCATGGGTGGTATGACTGAAATCGAAAAACATGGACTGAAAATTCCAGAAGATATTTCAGTAGTTGGCTATGATGGTATATATTTAAGTAAAATTCTTAGACCAATACTTACAACATATATACAGGATAGTGATGAAATCGGTAATAAAGCAGCATTAAAAATTATCGAACAAATAGAAAATCCAAAAGATTTCTTACCGGAGTCAATTGTTATTAAGGGGAAATTAGCAGTAGGCGAAACTGTAAAAAAAATATATTAAACAAAGAAAGGTGATTAAATGTTTAAAAAAGTTTTTTCCGCAATTTTAATTTTAGTCGCAAGTTTAGCACTTATAGCTTGTGACGATGATTCAACAGGTAGTTTAGAGTTACAAAAAGAAGGGGAAGTTCTAGTAATTCGTTTATGGAATACAGAATTCCAAGATCGTTTTAGAGCGTTTTATCCAGGTTATATTAAAACTAACTCAGATGGAACAGATTTATTAGATGATGGAACAATAGTTAAATGGGTTATTGTTTCCAATGATGATAATGCATATCAAATCGCATTAGATGCAGCACTAGATAAACAAGGTAGTGCATCAGCAGATGATAAAGTAGATATATTCTTAATTGAAGCTGACTATGCAACAAAATATGCAAATGATCGTTATGCACTAGATTTAATTGGTGAATTAGGAATTAAAGAATCTGTGTTTGCTGATCAATATCAATATACTAAAGATATCGTAACTGATGCTGATGGTAAACTTAGAGCATCTTCATGGCAAGCAACACCAGGATTGTTCGCTTATAGAACAGATATCGCTGAAGAAGTATTAGGTACATCTTCACCAGAAGAAGTTCAAGCATTATTATCAGACTGGACAAAGTTTGACAATGTTGCATCACAGATGTTTGCTAAAGGTTATAAAATGTTATCAGGACATGATGATGCATACCGTACATTTTCTAACAACTTCTCAAATCCATGGGTTGATGATGAAGATAATATTGTTGTAGACCAAAAAGTATTAGATTGGATTAAACAAACTAAAAACTATACAACAAAAGGTTATAACAATGGTAATCAATTATGGAGTGATGGCTGGCAAAGTGATCAAGGTCCTGAAGGCGATGTATTTGGATTCTTCTATTCAACATGGGGAATTAACTTTACATTATTAGGAAATTCACTTGCAGATTCTGATGGTAAACATGAAGAAGGTAACGGATTATTTGGAAAATACCGTGTTGTACAAGGTCCAGAAAGTTATTACTGGGGCGGTACATGGATTGTTGGAGCTAAAGGAACAGATAATCCTAGTTTAGTTAAAGACATTATTATTAAATTAACAGCTAACCAACATATAATGGAACAAATTACTTTAGAAACTGAAGATTATACAAATAGTAAATCAGCAATGAGTAAACTTGCAAAAGATCCAGAATATGGTTCAGCATTCTTAGGTGGTCAAAACCACATCGCATTATTTACTGAAGCGGCTGATTCAATCGATATGAGTAACGCATCACCATATGATCAAGGATTAAACGAAGGTATCCAAAATTCAATGCGTGATTATTTCACAGGCGAAGCAACTTTTGATGCAGCTTGGGCAAATTTTGTTGAAAGAATAACAACCTTATATCCAGAACTTAATTTTCCAGAAAAACCAGCAGAACCAAAATAATATTAAATAATTAAAATAGTGAGGGGAAGCAATTCCCCTCATTAAATCAATAAGGAGCAAAATATGGATAATAAGAAAAAACAAACTAAAGTTAATTACAACAAATATGGTTATTATTTTATTGCGCCGTTTTTCATTATATATAGTATATTTTCACTACTTCCTTTATTATCAACATTTTATTATAGTTTCTTTGAATATTACTTTCATCAAGTAAGAGGGACAATTGGTCCTAACTTTTCATTTTTAGATAACTATATTACAATTTTTGAACAAGGAATATTTTTTAAATATCTTGGAAATACAATGATAATTTGGCTATTAGGATTCATACCACAAATAATTATTTCACTAACTTTGGCGTTATGGTTTACTAACACTCGTTTAAAAATACGAGGTCAAGGATTTTTCAAAACAGTAATGTATATGCCTAATTTAGTTATGGCTGCTGCATTTTCAATGCTTTTTGCACAACTGTTTTCTAATACAGGAGCGATTACTAAATTATTGTTTGAAAAAGGAGTGATTTCCGAATCATTTAGTTTTGTTAATCGAGTTTGGCCAACTAGAGGTCTAATTTCATTAATGAACTTTTTAATGTGGTTTGGTAATACAACGATTTTATTAATGGCAGGAATTATGGGAATTGATGATTCTTTAATAGAATCAGCTCAAGTCGATGGAGCAACTACTTTTGAAGTGTTTTATAAAGTTATCCTACCATTATTAAAACCAATATTATTATTTGTTTTAGTTACATCTTTAGTAGGTGGAGTTCAACTGTTCGATATTCCTCAAATATTCACGCGAGGATCTGGCGGTCCACTACAAGGTTCAACTACAATTATGATGTATATAAATACACTAATGAGTTCGGGTAAACAATATGGACTAGCAGGAGCTGTATCAGTCTTGTTATTTATAATGACAGCAGTAGTAAGTGTTGGATTCTTCTTAATTACAAATCGTGAAGAACGAAGAGAAGCGAAAGAAGAAAAGAGAATAGCAAAGGAGTTGGCCAAATGAAAGATAATAAAGCAACTAAAAACATAAATTTCTCAGCCAAATTAAATTTGTTATTTTTTAGAATTGTTGTTTATAGTATATTAATATTGTTTTCATTACTAATAATATTTATTTTTTACACTTTAATTATAAATTCAACAAGAGCACATAACGATATTCAAAGAGGACTTTCACTAATTCCAGGCAATAGTTTCAGGAAAAACTTTAATAGTTTATTTGGTGATAAAAATATGTTTGTTACGGAAGGTATTAGAAATAGTTTATTTATTGCCTTATCAAGTGCAATACTTACTTCATATTTTAGTGCACTATCGGCATATGGAATTCATCGTTATAGATTTAAAGGTAGAAATTTTGCTTATATGTTTATACTAGCCGTATTAATGATTCCTTCTCAAATTGCAAACATCGGTTTAGTTACAATTTTATATAGTATCGGTTTTGTAGATAATTACTGGGTAATAATTATACCAGCAATAGCCTCACCGACGACCTTGTTCTTTATGAAACAATACTTAGATTCAAATCTGCCGTTTGAAGTTATTGAAGCGGCAAGAATCGATGGATCAAACGAGTTTATGACATTTAACAGAATTGTAATTCCAATGTTGAAACCGGCAATCGCAGTTCAATTCATATTTTCGTTTGTTGCAAGTTGGAATAATTTATTCTTCCCATCTTTAATAATTCAAAGTGGGAACAAAAGAACTATTCCAATTATAATTTCACTCCTAAGTGCTTCATCACCAGATAGTTTTGATATTGGAAAGAATTATATGTTAATGGTTTGGGCAATAGTACCAGTATTAATAGTATATTTAATCTTTTCACGTCAAATTATTAAAGGTGTTACAAGTGATAGTGTTAAAGGGTAATTGAAAGGTTAGATGATAAAAAATGAAATACGGACATT
>Ga0209075_1002530_pt1 | contig 16061 bp, 11 predicted proteins | sample Stecom2011_FD_187523 | JGI IMG/M metagenome (GOLD analysis project Ga0209075, IMG submission 187523) | Agricultural soil microbial communities from Utah to study Nitrogen management - Steer compost 2011 (SPAdes) (version 2) | ecosystem: Environmental > Terrestrial > Soil > Agricultural land...
CCTGCTGGAAGTGTTTCAGGAGTATAGCCAGGAAGAGCCTTGGTTTGCAATTGTGGTCCTCCCATGTGAAGGAACTGATTTCCTGTATCGTCTGTTTGACCAAATCGAGTCAACGCGGTGAACGGTGTTCCTTTTCCATCTCCGGCGTGACAGCTAACACAGCTGTTGGCATTGAAAATAGGTCCTAATCCGGTACTGGCGGTAAATATTTGGTCATTAAATGCAACATCTCCTGCAACGAATTGCTTCATTTGTGCATAGGTTAGTCCTTCAATTGGACCGTCTAATAGTTCATCTTCATACGGCTCAATGGGCTCAAACTTATCGCACGAGTACATCGTAAATGCTAATGCAAATAAGAGAATGTAAGGTTTTGTTTTCATAAATATCATCGCTCTAAAATTTAAATTGGAATGCAAAGATGGTATTTTTAGACAAGCCTAAAAATTATTTATTGAAATTATTATTTTACTCCTGTCAATTGCAAGGGTATTTTTTCTATTCTTAAATTATAATCTAGTGGGATTGAGATGAAAACCAATCAGATAAGTGTATTTTAAATCTTAATTACGTCTTGTTGCTAATTCTGACGGAAGTGATTTAATATGTTCTAATATGGGGATAGAGCTTCTAATACATATACCTGTTCTTAAGAATGAGCCACATGTACATTCGAAAAAATGATAATATACATACTTTTCTTCCTTGAAAACCTCTTCCTCCAGAGTCTCAAGTGCTGTGTCTCCACCGATAAACTTAAAAATTCCCTCATTTACATACTGACGCCACAAAGCGATTTTTTCAAAATAATCTTTATAATTTAAATCACCTTTTGGCAAATCACAATAAGAACATTTACACTCCATCATCTATTTATGAGTTGTTATTGTTTCCTCTTTAAAACACGGCCTCTTGGTTCATCGCCTTCATGAAGTACAATTTGTGAATGAAGAAATTGTGCAGCTTCTGCGGAATCTTTCACTTTAGTAGCGCTTCTTGCTAACATTCCTGTTTCAAAATCACTCAATACACTTTTTCGTATTCCCATTGTTTGCCAATTGGATAATGGCCTGCATTCGTGTGAAATTTTTCGTGCCAATTCTAACGCATCTAATATTGCCTGATTCGCACCTTGTCCTTTGAATGGACTCATCGGATGTGCGGCATCTCCTATTAAAGTGACTGGTCCAACTTTATCTAAAAGTTCAGAAGAAAGCACCTCGCGATCATATACGGGATAACCAGAAATGAGTGACTCTTTAGTGGCTGCTAAAATTTGAGGGATGGGCTCATGCCATGGAGTTCTTCTACATGCTTCTACTTTTAGCGCTTTAGGTCCGTGTGCATTCAGCGCTTTGGCTTCTTTTTCTGACATTGGAAAACTCAATTGCCACATTACAGAATCTGAAGAATAGGGCATGATGTAAATTCGTTCATTTCCATTGGCGGTTTGAAATACAGTGGCTGAATCCAATAAAGGACTATCGATTCCTTCAAGTGCTGAAAGTGGACAGATTCCCAATATCACAATACAGTCGAGATAACGTAAGGGTGAAATCTCTTCTGGAATAATTAAATTCCTAACCCTACTTCGGATTCCATCTGCGCCAACAACTAAGTCTGCTTTTGCATTTTTAATTTCTCCGTCAACGGTAAACTTCAACTCAATTCCATCTTCGGTATTTGTATTGAAATCAGCCAGCTGATGTCCCCAGTGAACCACATCTTGTCCGCCCAATTGTTCAAGCAGAGCTAAGCGTAAAGACTGTCTCGCAATGTGCATATTTGTGCGTTTTGGAGCTGTTTTTTCACCCGATTGTATCCATTTTCTCATTCCCCATTCTCCAATGGTTTTTCCGTCAGTAGTATGCACTACATGTCGGGTTGAGATTACACGGTCTTTTAAGGAGCAAATACCTAATCCTTCTATGGCTTTACTGGCCTGTTGTAACGTGAGTCCATACCCTTGAGAACGCACATCAAAACCACTATCACGTTCATAAAGTGTAAAGGGAATACCACGATGTAAACAAGCTACAGCTAATGCTACTCCACCAATTCCACCACCAATAATTGCAACGTGAGGAAAGTTTTCTGTATCAGGAATAGGAGAGGTGTCGGAATGAACTAATCCCGATCCGCGACAGTTTTCGCATGAAGAGAGGTGGCCTTTCGGACGAATTGGAGCTGTTCCTTTACCTTCCGATTTTTCAAAATCATCTAACTGCCTTTGGTAACGAAGTCGCATTTTCTTGCGCACCTTCTGGCTTTTCTTTCCACGTCCTTGACAGGTTGGACAAGTTCTCCAGTACACCTCTTTATTATTTTTCAAATCTATTTTTATTTCTGAAGTTCAATTATTATCAGTGATTTAAAATTCTGATTACTTCCTTTAATGCTCTTTTTGCTTCTTTCATAACAGGCAGAAAAGGCCAAATATGGGGCATGTTTTTACCTTCAATTAGTTCAATATTCACCTTAGCTTTAATAAACTTCTGAACTGCTAACTTCTGATCAGGATAGGTGATGTCATTTTCTGCCATAAATATTGCTGTTCGAGGAAAGCTTTCAAAGCTACCATATAGTGGTGAAATCATGACATTTTTCAAATCGTTATTTTCAATACACATTTTTTTTGCACTTAAAACACCTTTTGTTGATAGCATTGGATCTCTCTTATCAGTTTCTTCTATTTCTGAATTCGACATGCTTGCATCCATTACAGGGGAGATAAGAATTAATTGATGCGGTAATTTTGACTGATTTAGTATTAAGCGTTGAATTAAGCTTGTAGCTAAAGTTCCTCCAGCAGAATCCCCAATAATGGAGACTTTATGTGCAGAAAAGTTGTTTAGTGCGGCACTGTAAATCGCATCTATATTTTTTGATATTTCAGTAATTTTATTCTCAGGTGCTTTAGGATAATTACACATCCAAATCTTATGTTTTGTATGTTGCGCAATAGTTTTTATGCTGTCCCAATGGTGTTGTGAAGGTCCAGAAATAAAAGCTCCTCCATGAATGAATATCAATAGGTTTTCAGAATCCGGATGTACTGCTATTTCAGTGATTTTAGAATCTAGGATCTCGAACTTTCTCAATGTATTGGATTTGAAAAAAGCGCCTTTTGGATGATGTACATCTTCTTTCCTGATTTTTTTTAAATCTATAGGATCTTTACTGAAATCTTTTTTTAGGCCTTTCAACTTGATGAAAAGCAGAGTAATGTAATAGGTTAAACTTTGTTTCATTTTATCTGAATTAAAAAAACTGAATTTTAAAGCCAAAGATGAAGTAATTGTGTGCCACTATTTGTTCACCTAATTCACTCGTTATCAAATATAATTTATTTTTCTAAACTTAGATGCTTAGAAGTCTGTTGAAGCAGTTTTTGTTTCTAAAAGATACTGCTTCAAAAATTAAACTGATATTTATACTGGTAATGTTTAAAACTATCGATTAATACTATATTTTAGTAAAATGAAGATCGGAATAACCGGAGCGGCAGGACATTTAGGAGGGACAATTTGTAGGTCATTAATTGAAAAGGGATATGAAGTCATCGCTTTTGTTCACAATGATATAGAAGCATTAAAATATTTACCCATCACAATTGTAAGAGGGGATATATTGGATCGTGATTCTTTAAAAGGATTTATCTCAGAATGTGACGCTGTTATTCATGCTGCAGGCGCTATAGAATTAAGTTACAAGTTTGAGCAAAACACTTACGATGTAAATGTTATTGGAACAAAAAATATTTTAGAGATAGCCAAAGAAGTAAGTATATCAAAGGTGGTATACATTAGTTCTGTACATGTTTTTCGTCAAAAGCCCTACGATATTTCTTTGGATGAAAGTCGCCCTTTCGTTTCGGACGATTCTATATTTTATGATCAAACAAAGCGAGATGCACACGTTTTGGCGCAAGAAGCAGCAAAAAACGGTCAGGAAGTAGTGGTTGTTTGTCCCTCAGCAATAATAGGTCCTAACGATTATAAGCCATCAAAATTAGGAAAGGCAATCATTGATATTTATGAAGGTAAGTTCCCCGCACTATTCAAAGGTGGCTTTGATTTTGTTGACGTACGGGATATTGCAGACGGAACTATTGCCGCTTTAGAAAAGGGACGATCTGGTGAAACATATATTCTAAGTGGAAAGTACTATTCTCTTAAAGAACTTTCAAGTTTTGTGTTTGAAGCAAAAGGAGTGAAGAAAAGTTTAATAGCTTTACCTTTAACATTGGCCTATGCAGGATTACCCTTTATTAAAACACTTTCCTTTTTATCGAGAAAACCGCCGCTCTACGACCGACTTTACATTGACGTTTTAAAAGATGGAAATAAAGTAACTTCGTCCACAAAAGCTAAAGAGGAGCTAGGGTATAGCCCCAGATCACTGAAAGAAACTTTACATGATACTATTCATTGGCTAAAAAGTCAACAAAAAATTTAACTATGCTACTTACAATGTCTTTTGAACAATATATCGCATTTACGTGGATTTGGATTGCTATTGCAGTTCCTGTTTTTATTCTTTTGTTTTTCGTTACCGCACCTTATGGTAGGCATACTAAGAAGACGTGGGGTCCATTGATTAATAACAAACTGGGCTGGTTTATTATGGAGTTCTTTCTGCTGGTTATTTTCTTTTATTTTATTCTTACCGGAGAAAATGAGCAATCGTTAGTCAACATGATTATCATTGGATTAATAACCCTTCATTACCTTGATCGAAGTCTATTATTCCCATTTAGAATTAAAACAAAAGGGAAGAAGATGCCAGTTGCTATTATGTTTATGGCTTTAGGTTTCAACTTGAGTAACGGCTATCTTTTTGGCTATTACTTAGGAAACTTTAAAGTCTATACAATGGATTGGTTAACTACTCCTCAATTTATTATTGGGAGTATTGTTTTTGTAACGGGAGCTGTGATTAATAAGCATGCTGATACGGTGCTAATTAATTTAAGAAAACCCAATGAAACTGGTTATAAAATACCTCAAGGAGGATTGTTTAAGTACATTAGCTGCCCAAATTTATTTGGAGAAGTAATAGAATGGTTAGGATTCGCCATTCTAACATGGAGCTTGCCAGGATTAGCATTCTTTGTATGGACATTTGCGAACCTTGTTCCAAGGGCGCTTTCCCACCACAAATGGTATTTGAATAATTTTGAGGATTACCCTGAAAAACGAAAAGCTGTTATTCCATTTGTATGGTAGTAACACGTTTTATAAATCATTTTTAATTGCAAAAAAAAAAGCCTGTCAATTAAGACAAGCTTTTATACAAATACTTTTCAAATAGTCGATTAAACTACTTTTACGTTTACTGCGTTCAATCCTTTTTGACTTTCTTCTACTTCGTAGCTTACTTTGTCTCCTTCATCGATTTCATCGATTAATCCATTTGCATGTACAAAAACATCTTTGCTACCATCTTCTGGAGTGATGAATCCAAATCCTTTTGAATTATTGAAAAACTTAACTGTTCCGTTACCCATAATATAAATTGTAAATTATTTTACTGTAAATGTAAGCTTTTATTACAATTCCTACTAATTTCTTTTAATGATACGTTCATAATAGTTTAGTTATTGATGTTTTATATTATAATTTCTGACTTTACAAGCATGTTTTCAATGTGTTATAAATTTAATTTGAAAGAAATTTTGTAGTCAGTCTTTAATTATCATCCATACTTTCTAATAAAACATTTACTTGTCTAAGTATCTAAAATTAAAAAGAGGTTGCCCTAATGTATAGAACAACCTCTTGATTTATGCAAGAAAATATTTTTCATTTAGTGTTTAACAACAAAACGTTTAGCAACCTTTTGTCCATCGCTTGTTACGTTTAAAAAATACATACCATTCTTTAAGTTGTTCACTGGAATAGTTACTTCATTCGTATTAAAACTATTTTGAGTATGATAAACTACACGACCATTAAGATCAGTAATGGCCAAATTTGTTATTGATTTTGAATCGGAGAATCGAATGTGCAATTGATCAGCTGCTGGATTCGGGAAAAGATTAAACTCTTTTGCATTTAATTGTTCCTTGATGCCAGTAACATCATTTTCTTCATAATAGAAAACGTATTTTATATTTTCGTCAGCATCCTCTACCCAACCAGATCCGTCCCATTTCTCTTCAGTAACTGTCGACGATGTGCCATTGCTATTAAAAACATGAACAGCTTTCTTTTGTTTTACAAAACCACTGGCTGTGTCATCATAATGTTCTAATAGCGCATCATTTAAACTACCGTCGCTATTGTAGGTATACGTATAGCGTTTATCATACTTCCATCCCCATCCGTCTCCTTCTTCTTCTATAAGACTCGCTAAGTTTTCCTCACCATCATAGGAGTGCGTAAATCTTTTTGAAGGGGCCCAGCTACCAGAAACCCATTCATTTATTGTTGCAATTAATGGATTCCCGCTATTGGTATAGGTTATTTTTATTTGAATATTATTTTCCCATTGCGTACCCATCCATTTTTCTGCAATCATTGTAAAACCATTAGTGAAATCTCTTGTTTCCCTGTTTACATTTTCCCAATTTGAACCATCCCATGTTTGCTCCTTGAATTGATCTATTTGACCTTCGAAGTTGAATGTAAACACATCTTTATATAAATTAACCCAAACGTTATTTACATTGTCCCACTCCTTAGAAAGATTCTCTACGTTATTTCCGTCACCATCATAAGTGCATAATGTATTATAGCGATTTTCCGGAACAGAATTGGTCCAGTTTTGCTCAAGAACTTCAATTATTTGTGAATCTGAATTGTATGTATAATTAGTCGTGGTTGAATTTTCCCAGTTTGCACCATTCGGAGACTTATGGATATAAGAAACTATATTTCCGTTTGCATCCCATGTGTTTTCTGCTGTATACCAGTTGTTTAATTGACTCTGTAAATTGTCCCAAATATATTTAGACTCTAATGAGTCTGCTAACATACTTGTATGGATTTGAGATGTAGGATGATAGTAATTACTTAACTTAAGTTCATCTATCTTTCCTTGAGGATTCGCAAAATTAGACCAACTGTTTAAAACATATCCTACAGCATTTGGATTGTTATTGTTTCCAAGCCAATTTAGTTTCGTAGAATCTTTAAGAATAAACCTTACCCCGTCATTTTCTAAACGCGTATATGAAATTATACGATTTTCTGTATTTGATTTCTCCTGGTATTGAGATATTGGATTAACATACTTCCACTTTTTGTTGTGAAGACTTGATGATGTTGAGTTGTTTTCAGTGCTTTCTTTTTTATCTCCAAGTGAAGATTGTGCATTTGAGCTAAAAGAAAATAAAAATCCTGCGCCTAACAATGCAGAACCTACGAGTAGTTTAATAGATTTCATAATGAAATGATTTAGGTTAATATTAAAATTAAAATGCTAACATAATATTTTTTTATATTAAAAAAGAGAAATATGGAAATTTAACAAATAGCTACGCATGCATAAGTGTTTGTTTTTTAGTTTGTTAATGTTGGGTTAGGGGTGGATTGAGTTACATGATGAGGCCTGAAGTTGAGGATTCCATTTTAATGTTGAAACAAGGATTGTTACGTTTATTTTAATTTATATAGATGATTAGTATTTACTTTTAAAGGCATGTCTGAAAATTTAGATTAATAACTTTATTTGCTATTTTTGTTAAAATAAAACTACGCTACTCATATGTATATTAAAAGCATTTTTTTAATAGTTTTTACGCTATTAATTCTCCCATCACTAAACGGTCAGGTGACTTGTAATTTTACACACATTACTACTATTCAAAACTATAAGGTGTACAAACACAATCCAAGTGGTGCAATACTGTTCCGTGCCAAAATGGCCATTGATGCGGATGGCTGTCCTCGAGCGTATCATCCAAATGATACAGGTCTAGATTGGTTAGCAAATGCTGGTAGTCCAGGGAATTGGTGGGGGATAGCTACAACGAATGGTAATTCGAATGGAACTCCAGTGATTCAAGGAGCGGGGCATCCATATCCAGGATATTATGTGTCAACCACATCTTTGGTTCAGTCAGGCTTTTCAAATCAACATCCTTCTCGTTATGTAAATTCAGAAACTATTCCATATATCGCTATACCTTTAGCTTTAAGGAACCTGGCAGGTATTACAATTGGCGATTTAGCGTATGCTAAAAATATCAATAATGGAAATTCGAGTTTTGCTTACTATACTGATTCAGGTCCTGCAAATAAACTGGGAGAAGGATCAATGAAGTTAGCAGCTAATTTAGGTTTAAATCCAAGTCCAAAAAATGGAGGAACTACTCAGCAAATAATTGACTATGTAATTTTTCCTGGGACAGGTTCAGGTAATGGGACTCATTTGACAACAGCCCAAATCAATAGTAGGGGACAAAGCGCACTTAATGCTGCTGGAGGCTTAGGAATAGTAAATTGTCTGGACGCTACATTTTCACCGTGTTCTCCACCAACAAATGACAATTGTTCCTCCGCCACTTTGCTTACTTCTAATGGTGCAGTTTTAAGTGGCACTGTAAAATGCGCAACTGGTTCTTATGGTCCAAACCAATGTTCAGGGTGTGATTGTACATCTCAAGATGATAAGGATGTGTACTATAAGTTCGTAGCACAAGCGACAAGTCATACAGTTACACTTTCCAATTACTCAAGTAATTTTGATGGAGTAATTGAATTGAGAACAGCATGTGCAATGAATACCTCTTTAGGATGTTATGATCCTTCCGGAACTCCTTCTTCTGTTGTAAAAACCTTTAGTGGACTAACCGTTGGAACAACGTATTATGTCCGAATTTATACATGGAACTATTCAAGTTCACCTCCGAGTTCGCCCACTTTTAAAGTTAAGGTTACGCACACAATTTCATGTCCTCAACCTGGAGTTATTGCTGCAATAACAGGAAGTTTGGAAGTGTGTAAAAACTCTACTCATACATATTCTGTACCTGCTGTGTCAAATGCAACATCATACGTATGGACATTACCTTCTGGATGGAGTGGAAGCTCTACCAGTAGAACAATTAATGTTACTGCAGGAACTTCAGGCGGTCAGATTACCGTAAAAGCGAAAAACTCCTGTGGAACTACGCCAGTTCAATCTTTACAGACAACAGTAAAAGAAACACCAAGTAGAGCTGGTTTAATTGCTGGGAAAAGCGTGCTGTGTCAAAGTGAAACACAAGAGCATTATAGTATTAGTCCTGTTTCTGGAGCAACCTCCTTTTCATGGACTTTACCTAATGGTTGGACGGGAAGCTCAAATACTACTTTAATGACAGCTACAACAAATGGAAATGGTGGTCTAATAAGTGTAAAGGCCAATAACGATTGTGGTAGTGGACCTGTGAGGACACTCTCAACAATTTCAGGGAGTATAAATAATACAGTTTCTCTGGACAATGGTGTGTTAAGAGCTAATGCTACTGGTGGAACATATCAATGGATAGATTGCGCAACGCAACATCCAATTAATGGAGCCAATGATCAGAGTTTTATGCCAACTCAAAGTGGAAACTATGCTGTAGTTATAAAGAATGGTATTTGCATTGACACCTCTTCTTGTAACCAAATAACAACAGTAGGTCTTTTTTATTCTGATCACAAAGTTAGCCTTGTTGCTTATCCGAATCCAGCACATGATCAACTTACAATTTCGGCTAATGCTTTGTCTAATGAAAAACACAAAATTACATTAACCAATGCACAAGGTCAAATTGTTGTTAACCAAGAGATAAATGTCAAGGATGGAAGCATTGAAGAACAGTTGAACATCAGTAAATTCCCTAACGGATTATATTTTCTGAATATTACTTCTGGTTCATTGAATCATGTATTTAAAATTGAAAAGTTGTAAAATGTAATTTTTAAAGAACGTCTATTTAAGCATCTTTTACTTCAATCTTACGAAAGTTTGAGAGCAGTAAAAGGCGCTTTTTTTGCAACCATATTTTCTGTTTTAATTCGAATCCTGAATAAATCGTTTTCTTAAAAATTCAAATTGGCTTCAATATTCAAAATGGATTAAGAGCAGTCGTGACTCATTTGAGTTTTCAGCAATTGAAGGAATGCAAAAATCAGTGAGACAATTAACTGTGTTTTTCCCAATAGGGTTTGCCATAACTACACAATATCTCTTGGCCTGAATAAATTGTCTCCGTTGCTTGTAGGCAAACGTTATCTTCATCATCCAAGGTGTTTTCAGGGGTTTTATTCAATGATTTTGAAGTGTAGTGGGTTTTCAAAGCACCCGAGTGCGTAATGCGTATTTAGTGCAAGGTATTCATTTTATAACTAACGTTTTTTCACTTTTACTCGCTTATTTTCACTTTTACTCCATTTCCATACATAGTCTCCTTCTTCCAAGATGTCGTCCTCTGCATTGTAGTTTACCGTTTTAGGATTTGCATTTGCTAATACTTTTCCTGATGCGTAAACGTTGTTTTTATCTTTTGCATATTCCACAGCATGACCTTTTCGAAACGTTTGAAAACTTTCAAAGTCTGCGTTTTCTATTCTTTTTCCTTGGTAATATACTACTCCATCTATAGCGAAATAATCTCTTTTACTATACATTTTTATGGATGTAGTGTCAATTATTGGGATTTCTATTAATTCTCCGCCATGAAAATAATTTCTGAAATAGAAATAGTTTGAATTATAAACGATATCGTGGTCTATTACAGTCAGGTTATTAGTGGTTTTTTCTTTGTTTTCTATCTGAGATGTGTGATGACTATTTATAGAATATATGTAGTTTTTATCGGCAACAATGTGAGTCGTGAGTATTGCGAAGCTTTCATAATCAACTGAAAATACAGTGTCTTTATGAAAGTAGTGCTTATCGTCTTTTCCCCAAATATAGGTTGGCGATTCGACGTAGTAAACAACTTCCCATTCTTTTAATTTTTTATACGTAGCAGGATTGGCTTCTTTTAAAACCTTCAACTTGGCTCCATAAGCAGGGAGATACACATTGTTCTTGTCTCTGATGACACCTAAATCATCTATAGAAAAGGTTTCATAATCTACATCTTCTAGAATTCTTGTTCCTCGAAATATGTGGTTTTTATCTTTTCCAATTCCATATTCCATTATCTTAAATGATTGAGCATCTGCAGGAACTTTTATCCATTCATAATCCCATAATCCAGTAACATCAGGGGCATTTATACTTTTATACCAGATTTCTGTTTTATCTTTAGAATAGAAAAAGGTTTCAGATACATTCTCATCGACCAAGTCTCCTTTACCGCAAGATGTAAATAAAAGTAGAAGTACAAAAAGGTGAATGAGTTTCATTTTAAAAAATGAATTTATATGCTTTTAAGTGGAATCCTTATTCTTTAATTACCTTTTGCGTACTGATTGTTTCTCCATTGGTCTCAATTGAAACAAAGTAAACTCCCTTTGATAACGAAGAAATGTCCACTTGTTTATTCATTAAATGTTCAGAGTGAACAAGTACACCTGCAGAATTTAGTATTCTGATAAAAAGATTTGATAAATCTGAGTCTACAGTAATACTATTTGCTGTTGGATTTGGATATACACTTATGTTAGAAGCGTTATTTTCTTTTAAACCAACTGTTTCAGGTAACTCCATGATATATAATCCAGAATTCGTTCCCATATAAATGATATTGTCAATAGCTTTCATTTCATGGACATGGTATTGGGCTCCAGTAGGATAGTTTGTTCCTTCTGTACCATCATAAATGTTCCAATCTGTTCCGTCATAAACACTAATACCATCAATAGAGTAATTGTTAAATATGATTTGATTTTCATAAGAAGCAAGAGCTGTTATATTGTTCGAATGAATTCCTGAATTATCAGTATTATAATGGGTCCAGTCTGTTCCATCAAAAGAAAGCAAGCCACCCTCTGCTGGGTCATTTGAATTGCTTTTTAAAGAGAACCAAACATTTCCGTCGGCTGTAACTGTCATTCCAGTAACATTGCTTGCAGAATTGTAAGGGATATCTGTTGAAGTACTCGTATATGTAGTTAAATTACCATTGTTTAGTTTGAAAAAATTATCACTACTAATAATCCATGTATCGTTGGTTTGTTTATTGACTTCCATAAAATAAGCTGCAGAAATCAAGTTAAAAGGCTCCAGATTTCCTGAGAAACCGCTTCTATGCGTCCACGTTCCATTTTCAAACATCGAGATTCCAAAACCATTCGAATAAGCGATAAATGTTAGTCCATTATTATCCATGGATAAATCCATGAAATAATCATTTTTCAATTCTGAATTTGTTGCAGTCATGTTAGAAACTGTATTTCCTGACACCACATCTAATCCACTTGCACATGCCAACCAATAGTCTCCATTTGGTGCCATGTCTAAATCTGCAGAAACAGTGTAATTTCCAGAAAAGCCTAAGGACTGATATCCTTTATATGTCCAGTTTGTTCCATCATAGATTGCTAATGCACTATCACCTCTGGTATAGCAGACTATTTTAGTGTCGTCTATTATTAAATCAGTAATAGAGTTTGAATTTATAGTCGCTTCAGAAGGGTCTGGTTTAACTAGGCTAAAAGATTGTGTAAAGCAAAATAAACTTGTAGAGAATGCAAGTGTAGTAAGTAGCGTCTTTTTCATAATGTATGAATTTAGGCTAAATATACTGAAGTTTCGGTTTGTTTCCAAAACTCTTTACTTATATAGAATTGGTCTAACTGAGTGTTTTAATAGTGAGAAAAAACTGAGCTACATCACCTTCTATTGCGTCTCTTCTTTCGTTCTTCCCGTCGTTTTTCTCTTCGCTCTTTCTGCAATCGACTATCTCGAGTGAACCAATTTTGTACTTTGTCAACTAAATTGTTTTCTAAAAATGATTCACATTCAGGCAATGGAGTCACATCGTTTCCAAAATTAAACCTTCCATTGATATAGGGAATACACGTTTTATTCGTTTTACAATTTTGCATAAAATAGGCCCAAATAGGCAGAGCAGTAGCAGCACCTTGTCCGTGACGTATGGATTTGAAATGAACTGCTGGATTATCAGCGCCTACCCAAGCACCTGCAACCAACCCTGGAGTATAACCAATAAACCAACCGTCTGCGTGAGATTGGGTAGTACCTGTTTTTCCTGCTATCTCTCCGTGCAAACTATACATCGTTCTTAAACGGTTGGCTGTTCCCTCATTGACAACGCCTCTTAACATCTCTGTCATGGTATAGGCGGTCTGATTTGAAATAACTTTCTTGGGTGGTGTTGCTTCGGGTTCATAAATTACCTCTCCCATACTATTCTCTATGCGCGTAATAAAAACTGGAGAAACATTTTTACCACCATTTGCAAAAGCACAATAGGCATTGACCATTTCCAGTAAACTAATGTTAGCCACTCCCAGCGCAATAGAAGGAACTTCTGGAATATCGCTGTGAATACCCAAATTATGTGCAGTTTGCATCACATTTTCAATCCCTGCTTTAAACAATACATCAACTGATATTACATTTACCGAATTGGCCAAAGCTCCTTTTACAGAATACTTCCCACCATATTCATTGTCGGCGTTCCGTGGAGACCACCCTTCATATTCATCATAAATTTCACGTTCGTTAGAAATGTATTCACATGGATCCAAACCCTGTTCTATTGCCGTAGCATAAACGATAGGTTTAAACGTACTTCCAACTTGTCGTTTAGAAGTGACGTGATCATACTGAAAATAACGATAATCATTTCCACCTACCCATGCTTTAATCTCTCCACTCGTGGGTTCCATGGCCAAAAATCCGCTGTGTAAAATTTTCAAATAGTATTTAATTGAATCCAAAGGCGAAAGGGAAGTAGCTTCACTCTCTTCCCAATCAAATAGCTCCATGGGCTGAGGAGTATTGAATATCTTTTCGATTTCTGCATCCTTCTTTTTGGCTGCTTTTAAATTCTCATAACGGCTCGATTTCTTGACTTCTCTATTTACAATTTTATTCTTATAATTCCAGTAACTTGGTTCTTTCCATTGCCTGTCAAATAAGCGTTGCAAGGCCTTCATTTGTTTTTGAACAGCAGCAACAGCAGACAATTGCATTTCATAATTTATGGCCGTAGATATTTTTAGTCCATCACGATACAAATCGTAGCTTTCTCCGTTGGGCTTTTTTATATCTTTTAACAACCGATTGGTCTGCTCTTCAATTTGAACTAAAAAATAAGGAGCTACATCTCCATAGCGTCCCGTGTTTTTATAATCAAGAGTTAAAGGAGTATCTTTTAAAGAATCACCGACTTCTTTTGAAATGTAATTATTAATAATCAAGTTGTTTAACACCAAGTTTCTCCGTGCTGTAGAGCGTTCCGGATGAAGTCGAGGATTGTAGGCTGTTGGCGATTTTAACATTCCAATCAATACTGCTGCTTCTTCTGTTTTCAAGGAATCCAGTGGTTTATTGAAAAAACGCAAAGTGGCATTTTTAATCCCGTAAGTATCTTCACCAACAGAAACCGTATTTAAATACAATCCTAAAACCTCTTCTTGGGTATATACACTGTTAAAACGAACAGCATGAATTGCTTCTTTTATTTTATTCACCGGCATACTAAAAAGACCATGGTTTTCTCGTTTAAATAAGTTTTTTGAAAGTTGTTGACCTATCGTACTTCCACCACCAGCACTTTTGTCACCCATTAATAAAGACTTAAAGAATACGCGCAAGAGCCCAATGGCATCTACACCGTTGTGCTCATAAAAACGGGCATCTTCAGTGGCTATTAAAGCTTGAACAACAATCGGAGGAATTTGGTCATACGCAACTTTACTTCTGTTTTCCCAGTAGTATTTACCTAAAACATTTCCATCTTCCGCAAGGACTTCTGAAGCGACATAACTCTGTATATTTTTTAACCCTTCTTTGGTTTGTAGCTCTCCAAATCCGCCAAAATAAACACTGAGCAATAATAGGGTAGGTAAAATAATTGCATTCGCTACGAGTGCGAATATGCTCTTCTTTAAAATTTTCTTCTTCTTTTTGTTCACTGTTTCAAATGTACATTTTCAATCTGTTAGCGATCAAATTCACTTTTTGAATTGGTCTACCGTGTAATAATTTACAAAACTATCTAAATTCTATTGGATTGTTGAATGCGTTAAAGAAAATTGTGAATTGATATTTTAGTTTTTGGGTGAGGGGTAGAAGCGGCATCCTCTGACGTTTTCGGAAGAGATATAGCGGATGACCCGACCCAAACAGTTCTTTCTATTTCTATATTTATGAAAAGCAAGGTGAAATTAAAGAAGCGTTTGGGACACCCCATGAAATAGATTGCGACTTTGTATAAGTGCGTAATCTTTCTGTATATGTAATGTGACTTCTAATAAACATTAGATGATAATATACCCCAACTAAATTCTATCTTTGCCGCATGCAAGGAATGGGAAGTCAGGATAAAAAGAAGGAGAAAAACAAGAATGTTTCGTTTAAATGGGCGTTTAAGGAATACATTTGGCCACGAAAGAAGCTAATTTTCTTAGGCTTGTTTTTAATATTGGTGAAAAGCATGGCAGGATTGATTTTGCCGTATTCAACAAAGATTTTCTTGGATGATATTGTGCCCAATGCAAACATGCAAAACCTTATGATTTTGGTCGGCGTAGTGTCCGTAGCGGTTTTGGTGCAGGCGGTTACTTCATACCTACTGACTTTACTTTTAAGTGTGGAAGCACAGCGTTTAATTTCAATTTTAAGGGCAGAGGTACAACGGAAATTATTGAAACTACCGATTAGTTTTTTCGATAACAATAAATCTGGAGCCTTGGTTTCTCGTGTGATGAATGATGTCGAAGGAGTGAGAAACCTAGTGGGAACAGGATTGGTACAATTGATTGGTGGATCTTTAACGGCCATTTTCTCATTGGTGATCCTGTTGAATATGAATTGGGTGATGACTTTATTTACCATTATTCCCGTAGCTGTATTTGGCGTTGTTGCACTGAAATCATTTAAGAAAATCCGACCTATTTTTAGAGCACGAGGAAAAATCAATGCTGAAGTGACAGGACGATTAA
>Ga0209075_1002532_pt1 | contig 16051 bp, 11 predicted proteins | sample Stecom2011_FD_187523 | JGI IMG/M metagenome (GOLD analysis project Ga0209075, IMG submission 187523) | Agricultural soil microbial communities from Utah to study Nitrogen management - Steer compost 2011 (SPAdes) (version 2) | ecosystem: Environmental > Terrestrial > Soil > Agricultural land...
AACATGTTTATATCAAACATAGTGTTGTTTATATCTCTATTAAACATCGTTTTAATTGATATTCTAAATCAATCCAAACCGCAAAAACCATCAATCGGCCTTCGGGTTTCAATTAAGGGGAGAAAAAGCAAAAAAGCTTCAACCCCAAACATAGTTAAAAAATTGTTAATTGAAAAGTGTGAGTTTCTAATTAATAGAGGTAAAAACTAAGCCTTAAGACCAATTGCTTTATTGCGATAATTAACGGCTTGGTTTTAAGCAGGAGCAAAAGCACCTGACAACATGTTGCTATCGATTTAGCTCCAGCAACTCCTCCAACGTCGTGCGGCTATTCGATAGGCGAGGGATTTTATGCTGGCCACCCAATTTGTTTTTCTGTCCCAACCAATCGTAAAACAAACGCTCTCGGCCGACGTTTATTTTCAACATATTCAGCGTGGTGTTGTTGTTTCTCTTGGCCTCGTAATCGCTGTTTACTTCCTGAAGCGCAGAGTCTAATAATTGGGTGAAAACATCCAGGTCTTTGGGAGGCGATTTGAATTCGATAATCCATTCGTGGGCGCCTTTTTCTTTGCCTTCCATAAAAATAGGAGCTACCGTATAATCGATGATTTCGGAGTTGGTGAGCTGGGAGGCTTTTCGCAAAGCCACTTCGGCATTTTCGATAATGAGCTCTTCGCCAAAGACATTGATGTGGTGCTTGGTCCTGCCCGTTACTTTGATGCGGTACGGATCCGTGGACGTAAACCGAACCGTGTCGCCAATTTTATACCGCCACAACCCGGCGTTGGTCGTGATGACGATGGCGTAGTTTTTTCCTTCCTGAACTTCACTCAACGGAATAACCACCTCGTCTGGAGTGTCGTAGGTATCCATCGGAATAAATTCGTAAAAAATGCCATAGTCCAACATCAACAAAAGCTCTTCGTTGTCGTTGCGATCTTGGATGGCGAAAAATCCTTCCGAAGCATTGTACACTTCGTAGTATCTGAAATCACTTTTTGGCAATAACTTGTTGTACTGATCGATGTAGGGACTGAAATTCACCCCACCGTGGAAATACACTTCCAGATTGGGCCATACTTCAAAGAGATTTTGTTTGCCCGTGGTTTCGATAACCTGATTTAATAAAACGAGCATCCACGAGGGCACGCCTGCCAAACTGGTGACGTTTTCTTTGATTGTCTCATCGACAATGGCTTGCATTTTCTTTTCCCAATCGCCCATCAGCGAAACCTCATTGCTCGGTGTGCTGCTGAATTCTGCCCAGAATGGCATATTGTCGATCATAATCGCCGACAGGTCGCCGAAAACCGTCCCGTTTTCTTTGTAGAGATCCTTACTGCCGCCCAGACGCAGGCTTTTTCCTAAAAACAACGCAGCGTTTGGATTGTTGTTTAAATACATACACAACAGATCTTTGCTCGCCGCATAGTGGCAATCGGTCAACGATTCGTTCGATACCGGAATGAACTTGCTTTTGGAGCTCGTTGTCCCGCTCGATTTTGCAAACCATTTGATTTGCGTGGGCCAAAAGATATTGTTTTCGCCCAAACGCGAACGCTCAATAACCGTTTCCATTTCTTCGTAGGTGGTAATGGGAACGCGGTCGGCAAATTCGCGATAATTCGCGATAGAGCCGAATTGATACTTCTTTCCGATCTCGGTGTATTTTGCCTTGTACAGCAAGTTTAAAAGCAGTTCTTCCTGTACCTCAATAGGATACTTTAGAAAAAGATCTATTTGGTGAAAGCGTTTTTTTAGAAACCAAGATGCAATTGAATTTACAATCGGGATTGGCATATTTTTCTATTATCTTTATGCTATAAATGTAACCAATTTATGGATATCGGACATAGTATTTGAGAAATTAGGGTGTCCTAATACCGACAAGTCTAGTTTAATACCGCCACAAGATTGGGTTTCTTATAATTTTTAAAAATATTACTTTTTTCTTATGAAATACGAAGGTGTTCTAAAAAAGATGATAACCGAAAACGGTTCGCCTATTCAATATTATCTCATTCTCGACCAGGATTATCTCCATATGAATCAGCTGTTGGATAAAAAAATCAGCATCAATTTTCTGCGATATGAATGTTTGCACTGTGGTTTGGAGAAGCGGATTTTCCGCCAAGGATTTTGTTACGATTGTTTTCAAGCGATCCCACAAGCGGCCGATTGGATCATAAAACCAGAATTGAGCCAGGCCCATTTGGGAATCGAGGATCGCGATTTGGAATACGAATCCAAAGTACAGCTGAAACCTCACATTGTCTATCTTGCCAACAGTAGCGATGTGAAGGTTGGTGTTACGCGCAAAACCCAAGTACCTACCCGTTGGATCGATCAAGGTGCCCACGAAGCCATCGTGGTGGTGGAAGTGCCCAACCGCTATTTGGCAGGAATCACCGAAATTGCCTTGAAAGACCACGTAAGCGATAAAACCAATTGGAGAAATATGTTGAAGAACGAGGTGGTGGATGAGGATTTAGTCGACTGGAAAAACCGATTGGAAAAATACATCCCAGAAGAGGCGAAGGAATATTTCACAAAAGACAACGGCGAAACCAATTTAGAGTTCCCCGTACTGCAATATCCGAAAAAACCGAAATCGCTCAACCTCGAAAAATCTCCGTATTACGAGGGTGTTTTAAAAGGAATCAAAGCCCAATACTTGATTTTTGAAGACGACACCGTTTTTAATGTGCGTGGCAATGAAGGCTATGTGGTGGCGATAACGGTGAATTAACAGTGAGTTAAAAACTTTTAAACACATTGATTTCCAATGTGTTTTCCCTTTATCCCAACAAGCTCCCTTCCCTTAGGGAAGGGCGGGGGATGGGATATTTATTTTTCCCCTTTTTTCTTCTTGTTGCCAAAAATTCCTTCCAAAGCCCCTTTGATCTTTTCGGTGGTTTCCTCTCTTCGCTGTTCGGACTTGTCTTTCTGGGTTTCCGTTTGTGTGCTGTCGGTTTCGACTTTCTTGGTTCCGGTAGTGTCGGTGCTTTTTTTAGTTTTGTTGTTCAAAAGATCGCCTAGAATCCCTTTTCCTTTGTCGATCAATTTCTCATTTTGCTTGGCGATGATTTTCTGGGTAAGCTCCTCGATAGCCGTTCTGGTATTTACAGAAATTTGTGGATTGTCGAAACTTCCTTTGATGTCAACCGGCAGGTTAAGCATCATATTATCGGCTTCTTCCTCGGTTAAGTCTTTGAGCAGTTTCGTCACTTCTTTGCCCAATAATTTGGCAGGAATATCCATATTAAGCGCATATTGAACCGATTTGTCCAAGCCGTGAGAACCTTTCACGCCCACGTGGATTCCCTTTAAGTCCATGTCAAATGGCTTTACATCTATTCGACCATCTTTGAAAGAAAAGTTGGTCGTGAGATTGTTTAATTTCAGTTGATCTAAATTCAGAAAAGAAACCTGTTCGCCTAAAGCTGCCAATAGCGGTGTTTTTTTAGGATCTAAATCCGCTGTAAGAATTTTCGCCATGGCGCTTCCTCCCAAAGTAGCTAAATCGGGCGTGAAATCATTTGTCAAACTTCCCGATAGATCGAAGGTGATGTCCAGATTTCCTTGCATGGCTTTTGCGATGGGAACCAAAAACTTCAACATATCCAATCCTTCAAAAGATTGGTCGATATCGATACTGCTCAGGTCTAAATTCATCGCAAATACCGGTGTGGCCGACTTTGTGGAAACGTTTCCTGAAAGTGCTAACCCACCACCAAAAATATCTGAGGTAAAGTTGCGAATACTGATGGTTTCATCTTGAATCGCGGCCGTTCCCTTGGCGTTTTTCAAGGCGATGTCGTCATAGATTACGGTTTGAATAACGAAATCTAAAGTGGCGTCTAAGAAACTCGGAATTTTGATGACCTCTTCGGTTAAAGAGCCGCTCGCACTTTTGGTCTGTTCCGTTACTTCACTTTCCGGAACCATAAAATCATTGATGTTAAAGGTGTTCGAATTGACCGTAAAACGCCCTTTTAAATCTTGTTTTCCCATCAAAAACGAAAGCAGGTTCTGTATGTTTCCGGAAGCTCGGAAATCGGTTTGACCGGTTTTGGCATTGAGTTCTTTTAAGGTGATTAATCCCGGCTGCCCCGTTAAGCTTGCGTTTTTTATTTCAAAATTATTGTTGAACCCAGCGTCGTAAGTGAAATCGGTTAGACTTGCATTTCCGTTGAGTTTGATGTTCTGATATTGTTCTTTATCCACAGATTCCATATCGAAATTTGCAGTGATGTCTGCCTTGAAAATTCCGCTGAGATCTTGGTCTAATTCCAACGGCAAAACATCCTCAATGTGGGCGAGATTCAAAGATCCTCGAACCGCCAAGTTCACCAATGGGTTTTCAGTGAAATTCCTGATGTTTCCATTTAAACTAAACGCTTCATTATCTATGGTGAAGGTCATTCTTGGAATATTCACATAGGTGTCTTTTACCAATCCCGTTTCATTTTTCACGGAAGCATCTATGGTGATATTATCGACGCTTTTCGGCAGGTCGGGATATTTAAAAGATGCATTGTTGCTGGTGATTTGAACATCGATAGTGGGAATGTGTTCCTCGTCGATGATGCCTTTCAGCTTGCCGTCGACTACAAAATCGCCCGTTGTTTTTACGTCGCTAATTTGTTTGACGTATTCTTCAGGAATGATCGCAAGGAAGTTTTTAAAATCAGACGAAGGGGTTTTAAAACTCAAATCTACTTCGGTGTTGTCTTCGTTCAATTGCACATAACCATTGAAGACAAGCGGCAGGTCGTTGATTTTTCCTTCGTTGTCCAAAAAGGAATATTTCTGATTTTCCAAGTCGATTTCAAGAATCGCATCCAGCGAAACTTTGTGCTTGGTAAGATATTCGGTGCCGTCCATGCTAAACGATGCCAACGTTTCGGTTTTGGTGTCGAGTTTTGAAATGCTTTCCGATAGGTCGCCTTTTCCGCTGTGCTGGAAATCGGTCAAAACGAAACTCATTTGCTGAGCTTCATCAAAATATCGGATTTCAGAATTTTTGATTTCGTAAACATCCAGCGCCATTTTAAAACTGCTTTCCGAAGCTGTTTCAGATTCACTTTCATCGGAAAGAACGATGTCGTAGTTGGCGTTGTCTAACGAATCTACTTTAATATTCAGCAAGGCCCCATCGATACGGATGGCGTCAATCAGCAAATCTTCCGACTTAAAAAGCTGCATGATGCCCATGTCAAGACTCAAGCTTTTTCCGCTGGCAAGGGTGTCGCCTTCAAAAGGCGCTTTGTTGATAACACTAAAGTTTTTCACTTGGAGTGAGGCATCGGGGAAACTTCGCAACAGGCTTAAGTCGAGCTTCTCCCACGACACAGTGGCGTTTAAATTTTCATTAATCGTGCGCTTTAGCATGTTCTCCAAACTTCCTTTGAAAAGGAAAGGAGCTGCTATCAATGCAATAATTATTACCGCTAATGCAATGCCAATTATCTTAAATGTTTTCTTCATAGAAAATCAAAAATATTTTTTTAAATGAGTTTGTCGGTTTTTTAAACAGGTCTTTTTACTATAGTTTTACCGCGGGTAGCAAAGGTAATACGAAGACCTTTCCTTTTCCTTAATATCGTCTTAAATGTTAAAGCTTGGAATCACTCAAACCAGTATATAGAATCTACCTTTCACTAGGTAGCAACATGGGAAATCGCTTTGATCATCTCCAAGAGGCAATCAATCGTCTTTTTGAGGAAATAGGGTCGGTCATTAAAATTTCGTCGGTTTATGAAACGCCGGCTATGGGGTTTGATGGAGATCCGTTTTTAAACTGTGTTGTTTTGATGGAATCTGAAATCGAACCCTCGGAATTGCTCGACAACGTATTGCAGATTGAGAAAAAGATGGGGCGAGAAAGAGGTGCCGACAAACGCCTTGTTTCGCGGCCGATTGATATTGATATATTATTTGTAGATGACAAAATCATCAACACAAAACGTTTGGTTGTTCCGCATCCCGAAATTCAAAATAGAAAATTTGTGCTGCAACCTTTGAGTGAAATTGCTTCGGAATACAACCATCCGGTTTTAAATGCGAAAGTGAGCGAGTTGTTGGAAACTACTTCGGATTCCGGTGAAGCCACAAAACAATCTAAGTGGTTGAGCAACCCGATGCGGGAGTTGAATCTGGCGAAACATAACTACCTAACCATCGAAGGGAATTTAGGGGTGGGCAAAACGAGTTTGACCACAAAAATTGCAAGGGATTTCAACGCAAAATTGGTGTTGGAACGCTTTGCAGACAATCCTTTTTTACCGAAATTCTATGAAGACCAAGCGCGGTACGCCTTTCCGGTAGAGATGTCTTTTTTAGTAGACCGCTATCAGCAGATTGTGGAAGGAGCCATCCAACTCGATATGTTTAAAGAGTGGATTGTCGCCGACTACGAAATCAATAAATCGTTGATTTTTGCAGGAATCACCCTGTCTGAAGATGAGTTTATGTTGTATCGAAAACTCTTTCAGGTGATGTATAAAGACTTTCCAAAACCCGATTTGTATGTGTATCTGCGTCAAGATGCCGAAACACTGATGGAGAATATCAAAAGACGCGGAAGGGATTTTGAGCAGAATATAAAACTGGAATACCTTCAGGATGTCGATCGGAAATACTTGGAGTTTATCAAGACAAAACCCTACGAAAACATAAAGGTCATCGATGTTTCGCATTTGGATTTTATCCGAAATCGAGCGGATTATCTGCAGGTTCTCAGAGAAATCGCGGGCTAGGATTTGAGTCTGGTTACGTATTTCTTAGAAATAAAAAGGGTGCAGGTGGCAGGCAACCTTTGAGTGGCTTCCTATCCAAACTGCACCTTTGACCGTGTGTCTTGAATGAGGTTTTATCTTGAACTTTAAATTCGTTGAAGCTTCATCCTAACGATAACATCCATATCCTCTAAAATGGGATTGCTTCCGTTGTCTACCATCATATCGCGAATGTTGCTAGATAATTCTAAATGGGTTTCGTTGATGGATTCTATACGATAGACGATAGTTGTGTTATTGTCATTGTGAATCTTTAGTTCATTGCCCGTTCGCTCCCAAGTTCCTGCTCCAAAAATATCATCAGCTTCAAAACGTTCTGTTTGTGGAACTCCCATAACGGTCAGTTCTAATTCAACTACGATTTCTCCAGTAACGGATGTAAACGTTTTGTCTTCATTAAAGTTGATTCGGTTTTGATCATCGATGCCGACAAAGCTTCCTGAAATTTCAACAGGTATTTGCATTCCGGCCAATTCAACGACCATAGAACTGGGTTCTACAATACCTTCTGTTAGCATCCACGTGCCCACCAGGTCTGCAGGCTTTTTGTCATCGTCCTTAGAGCAAGAAAGATGTCCGACAATAAATAGCCCCAATAGCAAAAATTTAATAGTTTTCATAATTAAGATAATTTAGTTAAAATTTAGTTGAATGCGCAAATGTATATAAAATCAGCGAGTGTTGGTTGGAGGGAAATAAAACTCCAGGTGGAAGTAATAACTGATGGGTTGTAGCAGGTGTAGTTATAGGCTATAGAGGTAAGGAGATCGATTAAAACAAAGAGTAATTTCTATAATAGCTTCTATCCATATCAATTAGCAACTACACATTTCATATCTTTGCAAAAATTTAATTATGAGCAGACAAAAAAATCAAGGTAATGAGAAACCTTCTGGCCGTGGGGAAAATACCCGTCGGAAGAAGAGTAATGCACGAGGAAACGCTCCGCTCAAATCTGATTCTCCGCGAAAACACACTGGCAGACAGCACGAGCCGCGCGCAAAATACCGATCGAATGCCCCAAAAGGAGTCGTGAAATCAACATCGAGTAAAAACCCCAATGAGGTTCGATTGAATAAGTATATCGCCAATAGCGGTATTTGTTCTCGCCGTGAAGCGGATACGTTTATCGCTGCAGGATTGGTTACTGTTAACGGTGAACCTGTAACCCAAATGGGATACCGCGTAAAACTTACTGATGATGTCCGTTTTGATGGGCGTCGCCTAAATCCAGAACCTAAGACTTATGTGTTGTTAAACAAGCCAAAAGGTTTTGCAACAACCGAAAGCAACGCCAAGGGAATGACTGTGATGGATTTAGTTTCCAGCGCAACGACGGCAAACATACGACCTTTTGGTAGGTTAGGACGGAATGCAACAGGCTTGCTGTTGTTTACAAACGACGATGAATTCGTTCAGAAATTCACCAAAAAAGGCATTGCCAGATTGTTTCATATCGAATTGGACAAGAATCTGAAAATGGAGGATTTGAAAAAAATCCGAAGTGGCTTGACTATCGACGGGAAGGATATCGCGGTTGAAGAAGTGGACTATGTCGAAGGTGCTCCGAAAAAAGAGATCGGCCTTAAGATAAAACACACCGGCAACAGCGTCATCAGGACTATTTTCGATCATTTAGGCTACGATGTGGTTCGTGTGGATTGCGTTACACTTGGCCCGCTGACAAAGAAGGATTTGCCAAGAGGTCGCTACCGCGTTCTCAACGAAAAAGACCTTCAGGCTTTCAGCATGTTATAAGGGTAATAAATATTTCGTGTATTTGTTGTATATTAATATTTTTTTATCACATTTGTACCTTCAATTGAGCAAATGAGCTTTAAACTATTACTAACGTTTAAATCATTGTAAGAGAGTGATTCCTTGGTTCTTAGGTATAAAGGAGAAGTCATTCTTTCCAAGAAAATACACTTGTCAGTTTAGCTGGTATATTGCTGAGCGATATGTATTCCTTCAAAAAAATTACCACAAGTGTTATTTCTCCATCCCCACAATAAATAGCATAATAAAATGAATACAAAATATATTGATTTAATTAATCAGACCTATTACTTTCCACAAGAGGAATTTAATTTAGGCGATAACGGGCTTGAATTTCATGGAATCGACCTGATGGGATTGGTCGAACAATATGGTACTCCGTTGAAGTTTACGTATTTACCGAAAATTTCACAAAATATCAATTTGGCTAAAAAATGGTTTGCAGCAGCCATTGAAAAGCACGATTACAAAGGTGAATATCACTATTCGTATTGCACGAAGAGTTCGCACTTTAAACACGTGCTTACCGAAGCCATGAGGAACGACATTCACATCGAAACCTCTTCGGCGTTTGATATGGACATTGTGGAAAACTTGTTGGCAGAAGGCAAGATTTCGAAAGAAACCTACGTGCTCTGCAATGGGTTTAAGCGCGACCAATACATCGATAACATTGCCCGATTAATCAATAAAGGACACGATAAGTGCATTCCGATTATCGATAACTATGAAGAACTCGACCTGTTGACTGCGAATATCGACAAGGATTTTCACGTAGGCATCCGCATTGCTTCCGAAGAAGAACCTAAGTTTGAGTTTTATACTTCCCGACTGGGTATTGGGTATAAAAACATTGTTCCTTTTTATGAGGAGCAAATAAAACACAAGGAAAATGTGGATCTGAAAATGCTTCATTTTTTCATCAATACGGGAATTCGCGACACGGCATACTACTGGAACGAATTGGCAAAATGTCTGAAAGTTTACGTGCGGTTAAAGAAAATTTGTCCAACCCTGGATAGCTTGAATATCGGTGGTGGTTTTCCGATCAAAACGTCGTTGGCGTTTGATTACGACTATCAGTATATGGTGGATGAAATCGTCAACCAGATCAAACTGATCTGTGAGGAATACGACGTGCCTGTTCCCCATATTTTTACAGAATTTGGTAGTTTTACGGTAGGTGAAAGTGGCGGTGCTATTTATGAAGTTCTCTATCAAAAACAACAAAACGATCGGGAGAAATGGAATATGATCAACTCATCTTTTATCACTACACTTCCCGACACTTGGGCGATTAGCCGTAGGTTTATAATGATGGCCATCAACCGATGGAATGACGAATACGAACGTGTTTTGTTGGGAGGTCTCACTTGCGATAGCGACGATTATTACAACAGTGAGCAACACGTAGCGGCGATATACCTTCCGAAATTTAAAAAGGAGAAACCGCTATACATCGGCTTTTTCAACACGGGGGCGTATCAAGAAACCATTGGTGGATTTGGAGGACTGCAACACTGTTTGATTCCGACGCCAAAACACATTTTAATCAATCGCGATGAAAATGGCGAATTGACAACCGAGGTGTTTGCACCTCAACAAACCAGTGAACAATTATTGAGTATCTTAGGCTATAAATAGAATTTTAGATAAAGAGTAATTCAGCTTAATTTTAATAATTTTTAAATGAAAACTACTACCTATGCCGGGATTCCGCAGCAATATGCGGTCCTCGAAACAGCAAAGATTGTACTGATTCCCGTTCCTTACGACGGAACCAGTACGTGGCAAAAAGGTGCAGACAAAGGACCACAAGCCTTTTTGGAAGCTTCTGAAAACATGGAGCTTTACGACATCGAAACCCAATCTGAAGTATACAAACAGGGGGTTTATCTGGCAGACGCCATTACCGAGAACAGTTCGCCAGAAGCTATGGTGGAGGAAGTTCATAAAATCACCAAAGAATACATTAAGCGAAATAAGTTTGTAACTCTTTTTGGAGGAGAACACAGTATTTCTATTGGGTCTATACGTGCGTTCAACGAGAGTTTCGACAACCTTTCGGTGCTTCATATCGACGCTCATGCCGATTTGCGAAAAGAGTACGACGGCAGTAAATGCAACCACGCCTGTGCTGTTTACGAAGCGAGTCAGAACGCAAATTTGGTTCAGGTAGGAATCAGAAGTATGGATAAGACCGAAACGACTGTGATGGATCCTGAAAAAGTGTTTTTTGCACACGAAATGGCGGAAGATGACTATTGGATGGACAATGCTATCGAAGCCCTTGGCGAAAACGTATTTATCACATTCGATTTGGATGCCTTCGACCCATCGATTATGCCTTCGACCGGTACCCCCGAACCAGGAGGGATGCTGTGGTATGAAACGTTGGAATTTTTAAAACGTGTTTTTGCTGAGAAGAATGTGGTTGGTTTTGACATTGTAGAATTATGTCCACAAAAAACAGAACGTTCCTCAGACTTTCTTGCAGCAAAACTTTACTATAAAATGTTGAGCTATAAATTTCTCGACGAAGCTGTAGAAATTGAAGAGTACGACGAATTGTTTAACGAGGATCAATCTTTACACACAGGAACAAAATTTAATTCAGAAGAAAATGACTATGAATAACAAAGGCGAGATTTCGCAATTTATTGAAAAGTATTTTTTACACTTTAATGCCGCCTCGCTTGTAGATGCTGCAAAGGGGTATGAAGACCAACTAAATAACGGGGCAAAAATGTTGGTTTCGTTGGCAGGAGCCATGAGTACGGCCGAAATAGGAAAGATTTTTGCCGAGATGATCCGTCAGGATAAAGTGCATATCATTTCTTGTACGGGTGCAAACCTAGAAGAAGATATTATGAACCTTGTGGCACATAGCCATTACAAAAGAGTTCCGAATTATCGCGACCTGACGCCGCAAGACGAATGGGATTTGATGCAAAAAGGTTTGAATCGCGTAACCGATACCTGTATTCCTGAAGAAGAGGCTTTTAGGAGAATTCAAGAACACATCGAAAAAATCTGGAAAGAAGCGGAAGAAAAAGGAGAGCGCTACTTGCCTCACGAATACATGTACAAGTTGTTGCTGAGTGGGGTGATGGAAGAACATTACGAAATTGATATCAAAGATTCTTGGATGTATGCTGCTGCCGAAAAAAACCTACCCATTGTTTGCCCAGGATGGGAAGACAGTACGTTGGGAAATATTTTTGCGAGCAATGTAATCAAAGGAAATCTAAAGGCATCTACCATGAAAAGTGGTATTGAGTATATGACCTTCCTAACGGAGTGGTACACTGAAAATTCTAAAAACGGTGTTGGATTTTTCCAAATCGGTGGTGGAATTTCAGGCGACTTCCCGATTTGTGTGGTGCCTATGCTTTACCAAGATTTGGAAAGAACAGACACTCCGTTCTGGAGCTATTTCTGCCAGATTAGCGACTCGACAACAAGCTATGGAAGTTATTCCGGAGCCATCCCAAATGAGAAAATCACTTGGGGGAAGCTCAATATAGACACGCCAAAATTTATCATAGAAAGTGATGCTACCATTGTAGCACCATTGGTTTTCGCCTACATTCTCGATATGTAACTAAGAGAATCAAAGCGGATTGTAATACAAGGGAATTTCGCAACACCACTGTTGTTTGTGAAATTCCCTTTTTTGTTTTCAGTCGAATTTTTTAAGAACGATTCCTTAAAATTAAGACGATGCTGATTGAGAAAACCGTATTTTTATTTAACTTTTTATAAGTAGTGCGCTATGGACCCAAGAAAAATTGACAATATCGAATTGCGGTATTTAACCCTCGAAGATTATGAAGCCTTAAAAAATGCGACCATCCAATCCTATGGCGGCATGGCAAATAATTATTGGAAGCTTGAGGAAATAGGAAATCTTCTCGAAATTTTCCCCGAAGGGCAGGTGGTGATCGTGGCCGATGGGGAAATTGCTGGATGTGCACTTTCCTTAATCGTCGATTTTAATAAGCTTGGAGAAAGGCATACCTATGATGATGTTACTGGAGATCCCACTTTTTCCATTCACGATGCAGAGGGCGATGTGCTCTATGGAATCGATATTTTTATCCGTCCCGATTTCCGGGGATTGCGGTTGGGAAGACGGTTGTATGATTACCGAAAGGAATTGTGCGAAAACCTGAACCTAAAACGCATTGTCTTTGGTGGACGCATGCCTAATTATCACCGTTATTCCGATAAACTTTCACCCAAACAATACATCCAAAAAGTACGCAGCAAACAAATCGACGATCCTGTTTTGAACTTCCAGATTTCAAACGATTTTCATCCCATGCGCATCTTAAAAGGTTATTTAGAAGGCGATAAAGATTCAGGAGAGTTTGCCGTTTTAATGGCGTGGAATAATATTTATTACACCACACCCGAAGAAGAGGCCGCACCGCAAACTGTGAAAAGTGTTGTTCGATTAGGATTGATCCAATGGCAAATGCGGCGGTATGCAGGGATGGAAGACCTGATGGAGCAAGTGGAATACTTCGTGGACAGCATGGCAGGATATCATTGTGATTTTGCGCTGTTTCCAGAGTTTTTCAACGCGCCTTTAATGGCAGATTACAACCATATGGGGGAAGCAGAAGCCATTCGGGAATTGGCCAAGCACACCAAAGAAATTAAAGAACGGCTTTCCCAGTTGTCTATCTCCTACAACATCAATATCATCACAGGCAGTATGCCCGAAGTCGTTCGAGATAAGTTGTATAATGTTGGTTATTTGTGTAGAAGAGATGGGAGTGTTGAGCGTTTCGAAAAAATTCACGTCACCCCCGATGAAGCACGCGTTTGGGGGATGGTTAACGGAAATACGCTAAAAACTTTTGAGACCGATAGCGGGAAAATCGGAATTTTAATTTGCTACGATGTCGAATTTCCTGAATTGTCCAGACTTTTGGCCGATGAAGGAATGGACATCCTTTTTGTGCCTTTTCTCACGGATACCCAAAACGGATATTCGCGCGTAAAACTCTGCGCTCAAGCACGCGCTGTAGAGAATGAATGTTATGTAGCAATCGCCGGAAGCGTTGGTAACTTGCCCAAAGTACATAACATGGATATTCAGTACGCCCAATCGGCCGTGTTTACACCTTGTGATTTTGCCTTCCCCAGTAATGGAGTTAAAGCAGAAGCGACTCCCAACACCGAGATGATTCTTTTCGCTGACGTCGATATCGATTTGTTACGAGAACTACACGCCTTTGGCGCCGTGAGAAATCTCAAAGACAGACGCAAAGATCTTTATGACGTTTCCTGGGTAAATAAAAAGAAGTAAGTTTTCACTCGGGTCGTTTGAGATTGCGGATTTTAGTCAAAATATTCCGTAAGTTATTAGAGGCTAGACAGCTAGAGCGTTGGTTTTAGGATGTAAAGCGATAAGACTTAAGACAAAGGACAGTCTGGCGCGTCATCAGGAGATTGGCGATTTGAAAATGGATTGATGTGTTAATGTGTCGATTTAAAGATGAAGTACGCAGGTGGAAGTACGATTTACGAAGTACGCAGGTGGAAGTACGATTTACGAAGTTTTAAGGTATAAACTCACAACTCATAATTGTATTGAAGATAAAGAGGAGATCAACAGTAGAAATACGAAAGTAGAAGTGCGAAATCTTTAATTTATCAACTAAAAACCGCCAACCGACAACTCGTGTCCACCGAAGCTTTAGCGAAGGTGGAGACAACCCATAATTGAAAAATTTAGCGAAAATCCCCGAGATCTGCGGGAAAATATAATAGACTAATAAATTATTTCTGAATTACCTCCATCAAGATCACTTGGTTGATCTGTTCCGAAAAACTGTTGAAGTTGTTATCGGAAATCAAAATCAAACTCTGATTCCCATTGGCTAAAGTTGGTCCGAAAATAATACCTTCAATATTGTCTATAAACTTCTTTGATAACTGTCTGTGAACACTTTTAAAGTCAAACAACAATTCCTTTTTCGCAGGGGTGATTTCTTTGTTGAGTTTTTTCCGAATATCTGTGTTCCCTAAAGTGTTTGTTGCTGAACGGGCATCCGCAAAATAAAGTCGCACCCGATTTCCAAAGGAACCGTGACCTGCAGAATAAGCGCGTTCGATGATGATGAATTGATCGGGAGCGTAGGTCATCATGCCGCTAAGACCATTGATAGCAAAGGGGAGGAGGGGCATTTTTCGCAAACGGTCCAACCGATAGACAAATTCTCGTGTTGGCAACTTCGTTTCATTGTCGAAATGGATGATGCGCACAGGCGATTTCGTCCGGTATAACTTCACGGTAGGGCCATCGATTTCAAGGGGCAATTCCATGCCAACCCAAATCCCATTTCCGTCCACACTGGTATCCAAACCTTCAAAAACCCCATTGTTGCGGGGACCTCCTTCAAAAGAAGCTTTGAAGTATTCCGGGATTTCATAAAACCCCAACACATTTCCATCTCGGTCGAGTGTGGCAATAAACGGATCCTTTTTGTTGTTGATCGATCCTTCACTACTGATGATAAACTCTTCTTTTTCGCTGTCGTAAATCAACCCTTCCAAATCAAAATGTTTCGCTTTGTGCTCCTCCGTTTTGTGGTTGACATGAATGACCTCCTTAAAGCGAATGGTGTCGATTTTCTTGTTGTCGATTTCGATGGCAAACTTGTAAATTCTCGGAGATGACGGAAGGTCCACAACACTGTAAAAATATTCGCCGTCGAATTCAATAGTCGAAAGCCCTCCGACTAAAGTTTCTTCATACGTAAAATCGGCAGGGATGATATATTCGTCTAAATACTTGAGTTCGATAGGTAGGTTTTCACCCACTTTTGCCCCACCGCAACTGCTCAATATCAAAAGAGCAAAAAGAAAAATTGGAAAGCGAAGGTATTTCGATGTAAGGGGAACGATTGTCATTACACAAATAAATTTAAGAATTCAAAGTGGTGCAAAGTTAGGGTATTTTGCGAGATAGCACTCAAGGAATCGGCATGAAGGACAGAGATGATCAAAAAAAAATCCAGAAGTGATTGCCTTCTGGATTTCTTTAAAAATCTTCAAAATAGTAATTGCTATTACTCTTGCCACTCCGCAATAAAGATGTTGGTATCGTTGCCTCCACCATTGTTTCTGTTGGAAGAGAACACCAAGTATTTTCCATCAGGAGAGAACATCGGGAACGAATCGAAGGTTTCGCTATTGGTTATCTGCGTTAGATTCGTACCATCAATATCGATCATATAAATGTGAAAAGGGAAACCTCTTTCGGATTCAAAATTACTGGAGAAAATAATCTTTTCTCCAGAAGGGTGGAAGAATGGTGCCCAGTTTGCCTGGCCGAGGTTTGTAACCTGTCGCATATCGGTTCCATCTGCGTTACAAACAAAAATTTCCATTTTGCTCGGCTCTATCAAACCTTCGTTTAAAAGTCCTTGATAGTGGTCGATTTCTTCTTTTTC
>Ga0209075_1002533_pt1 | contig 16037 bp, 10 predicted proteins | sample Stecom2011_FD_187523 | JGI IMG/M metagenome (GOLD analysis project Ga0209075, IMG submission 187523) | Agricultural soil microbial communities from Utah to study Nitrogen management - Steer compost 2011 (SPAdes) (version 2) | ecosystem: Environmental > Terrestrial > Soil > Agricultural land...
CCGATGCAGAAACTGCTGAAAATCTTACCCAAAAGCTCATCCGGCGTCAGATGCCCGGTAATTTCCCCCAGGGCATCCTGGGCCGCCCGCAGGTCTTCCGCCAGCAATTCGCCTGCACCGTAACCTTCCAGCTGGGTCTGACCCTGAAGCAGTAAATCCCGCGCCCGTTCGAGCGCATCCAGGTGCCGGCGCCGGGCCAGGAAACCGCCTTCGGTAGTACTGGCAAAGCCGATGCTCTGTTTCAGGTGTTCCCGGAGTACCTCAAGGCCCTCAGCGGCCTTGGCGGCCAGGCGAATCACCGGAGCGGTCTGATGCGGCTCGGCGCTGATGCCAACACTCTCTCCGGACAAATCCACTTTGTTGCGGATCACCGTGACCGGTGCGCTGGCGGGTAGCTGGTCGATAAAGTCCGGCCAGATTTCATGGGGTTCGGTCTTGTCGGTGGTGGTGGCGTCCACCATCAGAAGGATACGGTCGGCCTGGCGGATTTCTTCCCAGGCCCGGGCAATCCCGATGCGTTCTACCTCATCCGGACTGTCCCTAAGGCCGGCAGTGTCAATGATGTGCAGCGGCATGCCATCTATGTGGATATGTTCCCGCAGCACGTCCCGGGTAGTGCCTTCGATGGCGGTGACAATCGCCGCTTCCCTGCCGGCCAGCGCATTGAGCAAGCTGGATTTTCCGGCATTGGGGCGGCCGGCGATCACCACTTTCATACCATCCCGCAAAATACTGCCTTGCTGGGCTTCGCCCAGAATCTGCTCTAGCTGTTCCAGCAGGTTCTGCAGGTCGCTCGCCACCTTGCCATCCGCCAGGAAGTCGATCTCTTCTTCCGGAAAATCGATGGCCGCTTCCACGTAAATGCGCAGATGGGTGATGGCCTCCACCAGGTTATCCACACGCTTGGAGAACACCCCCTGCATGGAACGCACCGCACAGCGGGCCGCCTGTTCCGAGCTGCTTTCGATCAGATCGGCAATGGCTTCGGCCTGGGCCAGGTCCAGCTTGTCATTCAGGAAGGCTCTTTCAGAGAACTCACCGGGGCGGGCCAGCCGGGCACCCAGGCTGCAGACTTCCCGCAACAGGATATCCAGGATCACGGTGCCGCCGTGGCCCTGTAGTTCGAATACATCCTCGCCGGTAAAGGAGTTCGGATTGGGGAAGTACAGGCCGATACCTTCATCGATCAGACCGCCTTGGCCATCCCGGAACGGGCCATAGTGGGCATATCGCGGTTTTGGCTCAAAGCCCAGCATGGTGCGGGCTATGTCGGCGGCCTTCGGCCCGGAGACCCGGACAATCCCTACACCGGCCTGGCCCGGGGCAGTGGCGATGGCGGCAATGGTATCTGTAGCTGGCTGCATCTTGGTTTTCCTGCAATAGAAAAAACAAAGGCTCCCCGAGGGAGCCTTTGTCAGGTCAGAATTACCGGTGAATCAGTATTTCTTGCCTGCAGTTTCCGCTTCGATCTTGCGGGTAATGTACCACTGCTGGGAGATCGAAAGAATGTTGTTCACCAGCCAGTACAGTACCAGGCCGGCGGGGAACCACAGGAAGAACACGGTAAAGATCACCGGCATCAGCTTCATGATCTTCGCCTGCATGGGGTCTGGCGGTGTCGGGTTCAGGCTCATCTGGATGAACATACTGGCACCCATCAGGATCGGCAGGATGAAGTACGGGTCCATCTGCGACAGATCCTGGATCCACAGCATGAACGGCGCATGGCGCAGCTGCACACTTTCAAACAGTACCCAGTACAGGGAAATAAATACCGGCATCTGCACCAGGATTGGCAGGCAACCACCCAGCGGGTTGATTTTTTCCCGCTTGTACAGCGCCATCATTTCCTGGGACATGCGCTGGCGGTCGTCGCCGTAGAGTTCTTTCAGGCGGGTCAGCTGCGGAGCAACCGCGCGCATCTTGGCCATGGACTTGTAACTGGTGGCCGACAGGTGGAAGAACACTGCTTTGACCAGCACGGTCAGCAGGATAATCGCCACACCCCAGTTACCCACCAGGCCATAGAACCATTCCAGGATGATGAACAGTGGCAGGGAGATGAAGAACAGCCAGCCAAAGTCGACCGTACGGTCCAGGTTGGGTGCCAAGGCTTCCAGGCGATCAATGATCTTCGGGCCCACGTAGGCGGTTGCGCCAATTTCCGCGGTATCACCGGCAGCCACCGTGGTGGCGGGGTAAACAAAGCCCATCACATGGAGCTGATCACGGCGTGTGGTCTGGAACTGTGCCTGCTGATCGCGCTCAGGTACCCAGGCGGTGAGAAAGTAGTGTTGCAGGAAGGCCAGCCAGCCGTTAGTAATGGATTCATTGATACGGCTTTTCGTCAGATCATCAAAATCGTATTTCTCGTACGGATCGTCGGGGGTACTAACCACCATGCCCAGATAAGCCTTGATACCCATGCTGGCCTGGGAGGTGGGGTCCGGTGCCTCGTCACGCACGATCTTGCCAGTGAAATTACCCTGCCAGTCTGAGTCCGAGTTGTTCTGAATCAGGTAACGAACACCGATTTCATAGCTGTCCCGGGCCAGGTGATAGCGTTTGGTAATGGTAACGCCGGTATCCGTGCTGAGGGTCAGGTCGATATTGAGTTCATTTTCACCGTCAGACAGCACATAGGCGCTGGACTGGGCATCGAAAACCGGTGCCTGGGCCGCATTCCGCCCATCCGGACCATCGCGGCCAATCAGGCCACTTTCCAGCAGGTAGGTGCGGTTCTGCGAGTTGGTCAGCAGTTTCAGTGACTGTTTACTGTTCAGGGTTTCGTTGTACTGCAGCAGGGAACTTTCAACGACATTACCGCCGATACGGTCGATCTTGAGTTCGAAAACGTCGGTGGTTACGGTGATGTATCGATTGGCTACGGCTGCTTGGGAGCCTGCAGAAACCGATGCCTGACTGCCGGTTTCCGGTGTCGCAAACTCTTCATTGGCCGTGGATACCACTCCTGATTCCGGCAGGATCATATCGTCTGCTGCAAGATTGCCGGTATTGGACGATTCTGTCTGAACCACCTCGGTGGTCTGTGGCTGGTGATAGTCTTCGTTCCAGGCTAGCACCATCAGATAACTGACAATCGCGAGACCTGCAAACAAAACGATACGTTGAATATCCATAAACTTAGGGTCTGGTCTGAGTAGTGGTGTGAGTGGATTCAGTCAGGTTACCGTCTGGCTCTTCGGCAAGGTGTTCGGATAACTCGGTTCCGGGTACCGGATCATAACCGCCTTCGGCCCAGGGATGACATCTTAGCAAACGCGCACTTGCAAGATAGCTTCCCTTGAGGGCGCCATGATGCTGAATAGCCTCGACCGCGTATTGTGAACAGGTAGGGTAGTGCCGGCAATGGCTCGCCATCATCGGAGAAATGGCATATTGGTAGAACCGGATGGGCAGCAGCAGAAGCTGGCGCATTAACCCGTACCTCGAGACGTCGCGTCTGATGGGTCAGACGTTGATTTTCGGTACTTTTTTTCGAGTTGCTTCTCGAACTGCCTGCTCACTCTGCGCCAGATATCTTCCAGTGCTGAATGCACAGCAGTGTTCTCCAGCTGAGCAAGGCCTTGTCTGCCGAGAACAATAATATCCAGGGCGGGTAAATCCTGCTGTTTTCTGAAGGTTTCCCGTACCTGACGCTTGATCCGGTTTCTCTGGACAGCCAGCCGTAGATTTTTCTTGGAGAAAATCAGTCCGACCCTGGCATGACCGAGATTATTCGGGGCAGCCAGGATCAGAAAATTCCGATGCGGAACTTTCAGCTGTACGTCATCGAAGACCTTGCTGTAGTCCGAAGATTTCAACAGTCGATGAGACTTCGGAAACGTCAAAGCCTTCATGAGGCAAGCTTCAAATTACGCAGACAGACGTGCGCGGCCTTTGGCACGACGACGGGACAGTACCTTGCGGCCGTTAGCAGTCGCCATACGGGCACGGAAACCGTGAACGCGCTTGCGCTTCAGGACGCTTGGTTGAAATGTTCTTTTCATGGTGATGATCTCACAAATCGTCAATGGACATGGGGTGACTGGCTGGAAAATAGACAGTCAAAACAGGAGCGGCATTCTAGTCAAATCCTGAGGGAAGTTCAATGTTTGAGCGACAGTGAACTGAAGTTTTCCGCATGGGTAATGTCCGCAAGGCTCACTAACAGAATCTATAAGTCTTTTTTAAATTCTTTCAAAGATTATTTATTACTGTTATTACGCACCATGTTTTCTGTGGAAAAGCCTTAAAAACGTAATGTAAACAGAAAAATAGAGCGATGATAAGGCTTGTGACAGGTGCCATTGAGCCCTGTGGAGAAAGGTCCTTCGAATTGTGCATAAGTGGGCCGGGGTTTTAAAACGTGAGTTATCCATGGTTGGGTCAAGGTGTTGCACACAGGGTTGGGGCCGGTGTTTGCACAGAGGCCTGTGGGTAACTTATTTTCAGGTAATTTCTGTACACAAGGCTGTAGATATGTCTGTAAGTTTTCGTAAAGTATAAGGAAATGTTTCCACAGGCTGTTCATGACCTGCTTTGTTGGCCTTTTACTGTACCTCTGCGCGAGGTAGAATCCGGGGTCACCTTGAGCAACGGGAAAGCCCTTTCCGGTGTAAGAACAGTTAGGTAGTCGGGAGTAGGCGGTCGTGCCGAACAGTATGTGGCATCAATGTCTTGAAGTACTCCGGGATGAATTTCCCGCGCAACAGTTTAATACCTGGTTGAGACCCCTTCAGTCGGATCAACGTGAAGGTCAGCTGATGCTGTTTGCGCCAAACCGGTTTGTGATGGACTGGGTGAACGAAAAGTATCTGCGTCGTATAGAAGAAGTATTAAAGGAGCTTGGAGGTGGCCAGGCTCCCAGGGTGCAGATGAAAGTAGGTTCGGCACCGAAGGCGAGCGAACCGGTGGTGCGTTCGGTTGCCGAGGCGCCCCCGGTGAATCTGGCGGATGAAACCGGGCATACAGTGACAGAAGAAGAACGGAGTGTGGCGGCGACGGTTTCTGCCCCGCGCCCGGCTCCCGGAAGCACCTCGGCTGGCCGGACAAGCAGCGGCACACGGCGGTCGGTTCAGGTAGAAGGTGATATCAAACACCAGAGCTTCCTGAATGAAACCTTTACCTTTGAAACCTTTGTCGAAGGTAAATCGAACCAGTTGGCCCGTGCCGCCTCCATGCAGGTAGCCGAGAACCCCGGTGGTGCCTATAACCCGTTGTTCCTGTACGGCGGTGTTGGTTTGGGTAAAACCCACCTGATGCACGCCATCGGCAACGAGATCGTCCGTCGTAATCCGAAGGCCAAGGTAGCGTATCTGCGTTCGGAAAGATTCGTGGCGGATATGGTCAAGGCACTGCAGCTGAACGCCATCAACGAATTCAAGCGGTACTATCGTTCGGTAGACGCACTGCTGATTGATGATATCCAGTTCTTTGCGCGCAAGGAGCGTTCCCAGGAAGAGTTTTTCCACACCTTTAACGCCTTGCTCGAGGGCGGCCAGCAGGTGATTGTCACCTGCGACCGCTTCCCGAAAGAAATTGTGGATATGGAAGAGCGGCTGAAATCCCGGTTTGGTTGGGGTCTGACCGTGATGGTTGAGCCGCCGGAGCTGGAAACCCGGGTCGCCATTCTGATGAAAAAGGCCGAACAGGCCAATGTGAAACTGAGCAGCGAGGCGGCTTTCTTTATCGCGCAGAAAATACGCTCCAACGTTCGGGAGCTTGAAGGGGCGCTGCGTTTGGTGATAGCGAATGCTCACTTCACTGGGTCGGAGATCACTCCGCCGTTTATCCGGGAAAGCCTGAAAGACCTGCTGGCACTGCATGAAAAGCAGGTCAGTATTGATAATATTCAGCGTACCGTGGCGGAGTATTACAAGATCAAGGTATCGGACCTGTTGTCCAAGCGCCGTACCCGTACCGTCACCCGGCCCAGACAGGTAGCCATGTCGCTGGCAAAGGAACTGACCAATCACAGTTTGCCGGAGATCGGAGACGCCTTTGGTGGACGCGATCACACCACGGTACTGCATGCCTGTAAAAAGATCGTTGAGTTGCAGGAAACCGATCCGGGTATCCGGGAAGACTACCAGAACTTTATGAGACTGCTGACCACCTGACCGGGGTGGCAAAACCAATAACATTCACTTCCGATAACTGAAGCCGAGTGCCATGAAACTGACAATCAGCCGTGAATCCCTGCTCACCCCGCTGCAAAGCATTGCGGGCGTTGTGGAAAAGAAACAGACCATGCCGGTGCTATCCAACGTATTGCTGGAAGCCGAAGACAACACCCTGAAGCTGACCGGCACCAATATGGAAGTGGAACTGGTCGGCAGGGTAACGCCGGTGCATGTGGACCAGCCGGGCAGGATCACGGTTCCGGCCCGCAAGCTGTCGGATATCTGTCGTGCTCTGGGCGATGAAGCGCCGATTGAGCTGGCACTGGAAGGCGACCGCCTGCACGTGCGGGCAGGCAACTCTCACTTCACGCTGTCGACCCTGCCGGCGGAGCATTTCCCCAATGTCGAAGACGAGCCGGAAAGTTTCCGCCTGGAACTGCCACAAAAAGAACTTGGTCGCATGCTCGATGCCACGGCCTTTGCCATGGCACAGCAGGATGTCCGTTACTACCTGAACGGCCTGCTGCTGGAAGTGGATAGTGGCCATGTACGGGTCGTAGCGACCGATGGTCACCGGTTGGCCATGGCGCATACCGATATGCAAACCGGTTGCCCGGATCTGCGCCAGGTGATTGTGCCGAGAAAAGGCGTACTGGAGCTGGCTCGTTTGCTGGATGATGTGGAGCTGCCGGTAACCCTAGTGATTGGCGACAACCATCTGCGGGCCACGGTTGGTGCCTACACCTTTACCTCCAAGCTGATTGAAGGCAAGTTCCCGGACTACAACCGGGTGATTCCGCGCGGTGGCGACAAATTTGTGCTGGCTGATCGGGCTACCCTGAAAAACACCCTGCAGCGTGCCGGTATCCTGTCCCATGAAAATATTCGTGGTGTGCGCCTGAACCTGTCTCCCGGCCAGCTGCAGGTGTTTGCCAATAACCCGGACCAGGAACAGGCCGAAGATGCATTGCCGGTAGACTATCAGGGCGAATCCCTGCAGATCGGTTTCAATGTAGGCTATCTGGTGGATGTGATGAATGCGCTGGACGATGCACAGGTAAAGATCACCCTGTCTAATCCCAACAGCAGTGCATTGATCGAAGCTGAGAACGACAGCAGCTGCCTGTATGTTGTTATGCCGATGCGGCTGTAAACATTTCCGGAGGAAGTTATGAGTGCCGTAGCGAATGGAATCAAAGGTGCTTTCCGAATTGGCCAGACCCTTTCGGTGCTCGGCCGCACGGGACTGAACTGGGTAAGGGGCGATCGGCCCCCTACCCCGCAGTTGCTGCGGCAAACGTTCGAAAACCTGGGGGCTACCTACATCAAGCTGGGCCAGTTCATTGCCAGCTCTCCGACGTTTTTTCCGAAAGAGTATGTCGAAGAGTTTCAGTATTGTCTGGATAAAACGCCGAGTCTGCCTTTCGGGGTGATCAAAAAGATCATCCGGGATGAATTGGGCCGACCCATTGATCAGGTGTTTGCAGAGATTGATCCGGTGGCGCTGGCCTCGGCGTCCATCGCCCAGGTCCATGCGGCACGGCTGGTCACCGGCGAGGACGTGGTGATCAAGGTGCAGAAGCCCGGTGTGGAAAACATTCTGCTCACCGACCTGAATTTTCTCTACCTGTCTGCCCGTGTTCTGGAAACCCTGGCACCCAAACTGTCCTGGACGTCGCTTTCCGGGATTGTCGATGAAATCCAGAAAACCATGATTGAAGAGTGTGATTTCATCAAGGAAGCCAACAACCTCAAGGTTTTCAGGCAGTTCCTGCATGATACCCACAACGAAGACGCCACCGTACCCCTCGTATACGAGCATTGCAGCAGTCGGCGAATTCTCACTATGGAAAGGTTCCATGGGGTGCCGCTGACAGACCTGGAGAGCATCCGGGGATTCTCCAGCGATCCCGAGCGTACCCTGATTACCGCGATGAACACCTGGTTTGCCAGCCTGACCCAGTGTGAGTTTTTCCACGCCGATGTACACGCGGGTAACCTGATGGTGTTAAAAGACGGCCGTGTAGGATTTATCGATTTCGGCATTGTCGGGCGTATCAAACCGGATACCTGGCAGGCAGTCAGTGATTTTATTTCCTCCATTATGGTGGGTAACTTTGATGGCATGGCCGATGCCATGATCAGGATAGGTGTTACTCACCGGGCAGTTCGGGTGGAAGACCTGTCGGCCGACCTCCAGAAACTTTACCGTCAGATGGACCGCATGGTGCCGGATGATATGCCGTACCAGGTGGACCAGGCCGAGGACGATGTGAATAACATCCTGATGGACATGGTGAAGGTTGGCGAAAGCCATGGCCTGCACTTTCCCCGGGAGTTCGCACTGTTGCTGAAGCAGTTCCTCTACTTTGACCGTTATGTGCATATTCTGGCGCCCGAGATGGATGTGTTTATGGACGAACGCCTGACCATGCTGCATTAACGAGGCATTTCGGGCTATCGAGATCTTGTCCCTATGGCGCTAGTGAAACTTCAGACCCAGAACTTTCGAAATCTGGCGCCAACCCCTGTCACCTTCTCCCCTTCTTTCAACCTGCTCTACGGTGCCAACGGCAGTGGTAAATCCAGTGTACTCGAAGCCATTGGTTATCTTGGCCTCGGGCGTTCGTTCCGGGTAACCCGGCACCAGGCTGTAGTGTCCCATGGCCAAAGCAGACTAACGGTGTTTGGCGGCCTGGATAGCGGACTGACCGTTGGGGATGATAGCGCGCTGAATGAGGCGGTTGCTCACCGGTTGGGGATTTCCCGGGATATCTCTGCCAAGGAAACCATGCTTCGGGTTGATGGCGAAGGCGTTCGCAGCCTGTCGGCCCTTGCCATGCATTTGCCCGTGTCGGTGATCGATCCGGGCGTGTTCGATATTGTGGCGGGTGGTCCTGGCAAGCGGCGCCAGTTTCTGGATTGGTTAGTGTTCCACGTGGAACCTTCGTTTTCCGCTTTATGGCAACAATGCCAGAGAGTGACATCACAGCGGAATCAAACGCTCAGAAATGGTAGACTGGACGAATCATTGATGCGGGTATGGGATAGCCAGTTTGGCACCCTTGCAGAATCTCTCAGCGACATCAGAGAGAAGGTTTTCCGGCAGTTCAAAGAAGCGTTCGATAAGGTGCTGCAAGAACTGGATGCCGGCTGGACCGATGGCCTGAAGCTCGAGTTTTATCCGGGCTGGGATAGGAGCCTTTCCCTGGTTGAGGTTCTGGCAAGTCATCGTGAGCAGGAACGGCGGATGGGTCATACCCTGTATGGCCCAAACCGGGCAGACATCCGGCTCAAGCTGGGTGGCCGTCCGGTCGCGGAAACCTTTTCCCGGGGCCAGCAGAAGACCTTGGTCATTCTGATGAAGATTGCCCAGGGCAAGGTACTGAGTGATCTCGGTAAACAGGTTACCTTTCTGCTGGACGATATCAATGCGGAGCTGGATGTGCGCCACCGGATCATGCTGGCCAGAAAGCTCCAGGAATTACGTTGTCAGGTGTTTATTACCTCCATCGAGCACCCGGAACCGGATGTGTTGTGGGCCGATGTGCAAGCACCTGAATACAGAATGTTCCACGTGGAACATGGAAAATTGACGGAAGAATAGACCGGGAATCACCTCAGGAGTCTCGTTAATGAGTGAATCGAACTACAATTCCTCCAGTATCAAAGTCCTCAAAGGGCTGGATGCGGTGCGTAAGCGCCCGGGTATGTACATCGGCGATACCGACGATGGCACCGGCCTGCACCACATGGTCTTTGAATTGGTGGATAACTCCATCGACGAGGCTCTGGCGGGTCACTGCTCTGAAATCGGCGTTATTATTCACCCGGATGAATCCATATCGGTAAAGGATAATGGCCGGGGTATTCCGGTGGATATCCACGAAGAGGAAGGTGTGTCTGCGGCGGAAGTTATCATGACGGTGTTGCACGCCGGTGGTAAGTTCGACGACAACTCCTACAAGGTATCTGGCGGTCTGCACGGTGTGGGTGTGTCGGTGGTTAACGCACTGTCCTCTACCCTCACCCTGACTATTCGCCGTGATGGCAAGGTCTACGAGCAGGTATACACCCATGGCGTGCCTAACGCACCGCTGGCAGAAGTGGGTGAAACCGAAGCATCCGGCACCAAGGTGCATTTTATCCCGTCGCCGGAAACCTTTACCCAGATTGAATTCCACTACGACATCCTGGCCAAGCGCCTGCGGGAACTGGCGTTCCTGAACAGTGGTGTGCGTATCCGCCTGACCGATGAGCGCAGCGGGAAGGAAGAAGTCTTCGAATACGAAGGTGGTTTGCGGGCCTTTGTTGAGCACCTGAATACCAACAAGACCCCGATTAACCGGGTGTTCCATTTCACCCGTGAGCGGGAAGACGGCATTGCCGTAGAAGTGGCCATGCAGTGGAACGACGCCTTCCAGGAAAACCTCTACTGCTTCACAAACAACATCCCCCAGCGGGATGGTGGTACCCACCTGGCCGGTTTCCGGGCTGCACTCACCCGGTCCCTGAACAACTACATCGAGCACGAAGGCCTGGGCAAGAAGGCGAAAGTAGCCACCACCGGCGATGACGCCCGGGAAGGCCTGACCGCCATTGTCAGCGTGAAAGTGCCTGACCCCAAGTTCTCCTCACAGACCAAGGACAAACTGGTTTCCTCCGAGGTAAAAACCGCGGTTGAGCAGGAGCTGTATCAGAGTTTTGCCGAGTACCTGCAGGAACAGCCGAACGAAGCCAAGCTGATCGTTAACAAGATGGTTGAAGCTGCCCGCGCCCGGGAAGCGGCCCGTAAGGCACGGGACATGACCCGTCGTAAAGGTGCCCTGGATATCGCTGGCCTGCCCGGCAAACTGGCGGACTGCCAGGAAAAAGACCCGGCCCTTTCCGAACTGTTCATAGTGGAGGGTGATTCTGCGGGTGGCAGTGCCAAGCAGGGTCGTGATCGGAAAACCCAGGCTATCCTGCCCCTGAAGGGTAAGATCCTGAACGTAGAGAAAGCCCGTTTTGACAAGATGCTGTCTTCTGCTGAAGTCGGCACCCTGATCACCGCGCTGGGCTGCGGGATTGGCCGGGAAGAATTCAACCCGGACAAGCTGCGTTATCACTCCATCATTATCATGACGGATGCCGATGTGGATGGTTCACATATCCGCACCCTGCTGCTCACTTTCCTGTTCCGCCAGATGCGTGAAATCATCGATCGTGGCCATGTGTTCATTGCTATGCCGCCCCTGTACAAGGTCAAGCGCGGCAAGCAGGAGCAGTACCTGAAAGATGAGAAGGCCATGGAAGCCTATCTCACCCAGAGCGCCCTGGAAGGTGCGCAGCTGTATGTGAATCCGGAGGCGCCTGCCATCAAGGATTCTGCCCTGGAAACCATGGTGAACGACTACCAGGCCGTGATGGCGATGATCAACCGCTTGTCCCGTGCCTACCCGGAGCTGGTTCTTCAGCAGATGATCCAGAACACCACCCTGACACCGGATCAGCTCAAAGAACAAGAGCAGGTTGCACGCTGGGTGGAACGCCTGGGTGAAGGGCTTGAGCTGGACAGCAAAACCGGCACCAAGTACGTGTTCTCGGTAACCCGTGACGAAGAGCGTGGCCTGTATTTGCCGAAAGTTACCCTGTATGTGCACGGTATTCCCTACGAGCACGTATTTAGCCACGATTTCTTCGAGTCTGCTTCCTATAAGGCCATCGCACGCCTTGGCGAAACCCTGGATGGCCTGATTGAAGACGGTGCCTACATCCAGCGTGGTGAACGCAAACAGGTAGTGCTGTCGTTCCAGGGTGCTCTGGACTGGCTGATGAAGGAAGCCCAGCGTGGCTTGAATATTCAGCGCTATAAGGGTCTGGGTGAGATGAACCCGGAGCAGTTGTGGGAAACCACCATGGATCCGGAAACACGCCGGATGATGAAGGTAACCGTGGAAGATGCCATTGCTGCAGATCAGATCTTCACCACACTGATGGGTGACGATGTGGAACCACGCCGCGAGTTCATCCAGAAAAACGCTCTGGAAGTACATAACCTGGACGTCTGATCGTCCGGAAAAGCAGAGCAAAAAAAACGGTGGCATCCGCGAGGAACCACCGTTTTTTTGTTATCCGTAGGAAGCCGATATTCCTGAAAGTACTATTTCGAAGACTGGGCCCGCTTTCGTTCCCGCTCTTTTTCCTTCTCGACCAGGTGCGGTGCCATCACCTCTTCCAGGGTGTGGCCGGTCAGTCTGCGAATGGTGCGCCACAGGTACCAGAAAATCAGCATCATCATCACCATGGAGGGAATGGCGATCATCGGGTAGCTGACCAGGGTCATCCGCCCCAGCTCCTCATTGAACGCCTGGGTACCGGATGGGCTCACCACAATCCACTTCGCCAGCACGTAGTTCATGATGGAGGAAAACAGGAAAGTGCCGGCAAAGAAGTAACTGGCCTTGAGCAAACGTGCTTCGAATTCATCCACACTGCCCCGCTCCTCCAGCGAGGCATGGATCTTATCCACATCCAGCACGTTGGGGTTGTACAGCAGGGTACGTACCAGCGGGTACCTGGTGCGAGTGGAGATAAGCACTGCCAGCCCGATCACCGCGGGTACCGCTGCTTCCTTAATGGCCAGCCAGCCGGCGTCCAGTTCCAGCAGCCCGATACCCCCGGTCAGGCCAACGCTGATTACCCCCAGCAGGGCAATGAAGTTCTTCTTGCGGTACCGGAGCAGCTCGAACAGGCCCCAGCCGAGAGGAAACGCCAGACCGATAACAAGTGCGTTAACGCTGCCCAGATGTTCATCACCACTGAATTTCATCAGGATGACAGAAGGAATGATGATACTGACCAGCAGATCGATCCACGGACGGGGTTGGTGATCCGGGGTGGTCCTGGCTTTGGAGTTATCCGAAGTCATGAAAATACCTGAGTCTGAGAATTTGGCGCCGGCAAGCGAGCGCCGTGTTAATGCCCACAGTATACGATGAATCTGGCACAATCTGTTCCTTACCAACCGAACAGGAATTACCGTGCGCGCCTACGCTGATAACGACTACCCCGCCGACCACAAACCCGACTGGAAAGTGATAGCCGGGCTCTGGCCCTATCTGACCGAGTTCCGGGGCCGGGTAGCACTGGCGCTGTCTTTGCTGGTACTGGCCAAGCTGGCGACGGTCGTTACCCCGGTGGCCCTGAAATACATCGTCGACTACCTGGACCAGAACCGCGGCGCCGACATGCTGCTGTGGATTCCGGTGGTCCTGGTGGTGGCCTACGGCTCCCTGCGCTTTGGCGCCACCCTGTTCAACGAGTTACGGGATGCCGTGTTCGCCCGCGTGGCAGAAAGGGCCATGCGGCGGGTATCGTTGCGCATCTTTGAACACCTGCACCAGCGCGAACTGGGTTTTCACCTGGACCGAAAAACCGGTGGCCTGGCCCGGGATATCGAACGCGGCACCAACGGCATCAGCTTCCTGCTGCGCTTCACCCTGTTCAACATTGTGCCTACTATCCTGGAAATCCTGCTGGTCGCCGGCATCTTACTGGTGGTGTTTAACGTGGGTTACGTGCTGGCCATTCTGGTGGCGGTGGTGGTGTATGTGGTGTTCTCCATCAAAATCACCGAGTGGCGAACCAAGTTCGTGCGCGAGGCCAACGCAAGGGACAACCAGTCCAACTCCCGGGCCATCGACAGCCTGCTGAACTATGAAACCGTCAAATACTTCAACAACGAACGCTACGAAGCCGAACTGTATGACCAAGACCTGGACGAGTGGGAAAAGGCCCGGCTGAAGAACCGCTTGTCCCTGGCCACCCTGAACGCCGGCCAGGCGCTGATCATCGGCGTGGCATTGATTGTCATCATGGCCATGGCGGTGGGCGAAGTGGCCAGGGGCGAAATCACGCTGGGCGATTTCACCATGATCAACGCCTACCTGATCCAGCTGTTCATCCCCCTGAATGCTCTGGGCTTCGTCTACCGGGAAATCCGCCAGGCCCTGGTCAACGTGGAACGCCTGTTCAAACTGCTTGGGGACAAACCCGCCATCCAGGACGCACCGGATGCCAAACCCCTGACTGTGGATAACGGCGAGGTACGCTTCGAACACATCCACTTCGCCTACCGCCCGGACCGTCCGATCTTGCAGGATGTGAACTTCACCATACCCGCCGGCCACACTGTGGCAGTGGTCGGCGCCAGCGGTGCCGGCAAGTCTACCCTCGCCCGGTTGCTGTTCCGGTTCTATGAGGTGGATAACGGTGCCATACGGATTGATGGCCAGGACATCCGTGAGGTCACCCAGGACTCCTTACGCTCCGCTATCGGTGTAGTACCGCAAGACACCGTGCTATTCAATGACACGCTTTACCGAAACCTGGCCTACGGCCGTCCCGAGGCCACGAAAGAAGAGGTGTATCGGGCGGCGAAAATGGCCCACCTGGAAAACTTTATCCACAGCTTGCCGGAGGGCTACGACACCAAGGTGGGTGAGCGCGGGCTGAAGTTATCCGGCGGCGAAAAACAGCGAGTGGCGATTGCTCGTGTCATCCTGAAGAACCCGCCTTTGCTTATCCTGGACGAAGCGACCTCCTCTCTGGATTCGTTATCCGAGCAGGCGATTCTAGGGGCCTTGAAAGAAGTCAGTCGACAGCGCACGACATTGGTTATTGCCCATCGACTGTCCACCATTCGCGATGCCAATACGATTCTGGTGATGGATGGTGGCCGAATTGTGGAAAGTGGAAGTCATAATGAGCTGTTGGTTGCAGGTGGCCACTATGCCAATCTGTGGGAGCAGCAGCACCGGAGCGAGGACAACTCCTAGCTGAGCCAGTGAGCGGAGGGCCTTGCCAAAACTGTGCGGAGCCATGGATGGCGGAGCACAAGCGTCACAGGGACGTGCCGAAGGAGCGTGTTTTGGCAAGGCCCTCCGCTTACTGGCGTCCCGGAGCCCCCAAAGTCCGGAACACCAGGGCCTAGTTATCCCCAAGCCGAAGCGCCAGACCGGAAGCCCGCACCACCTGTTGGCTTACGCTGTCTTTGAACACCTGGGCATCGCCACTAATCAGGCTGAACCAGTTCTTGGCCCGGGTGATGCCGGTATAAACCAGCTCTTTAGTAAGCACCGGGCTGAGGCGATCCGGTAGCACCAGACAGGTGTGGTTGAACTCCGAACCCTGGGACTTATGTACAGTCATCGCGTATACCGTTTCCAGCTGTTGCAAACGGCTTGGGGAAATCCAGCGGATGCCGCCGGTGCTGTCACCGCTCGGGAAGGCCACCCGCAAAGTGTCTTTTGGCTCACCAGTGGCAGTCCTGTCCCAGGGCACACTGAAAGTGATACCGATGTCCCCATTCATCAGGCCCAGGTTGTAGTCGTTGCCGGTGACCAGTACCGGGCGGCCGGGGTACCAGCCTTCTGACTTGTGGATAAGTTTTTCGGCCAGCAACTGTTGGGCGATGCGCTGGTTCAGGCCTTCCACGCCCCAGGGCCCTCTTCGTAACGCACAAAGAACCTGAAAGTCATTGAAGGCTTCCAACACTTCAGCGGCGTGGGCATCCCAGGCTTCTCGCGGACTGTCGGCGGTTAACCCGGAGCTGTGGATAACTTCCAGGTAGTGACGATAGCCCACCGGCGGAGGCAGCGCTTTGCCATTCACCACCCGGCCCTGCCCGGCGTTGCGGAAAGCCTCCGGGGTGCCGGTGATGGCGTGGCGGCAGATCAGCTCAAGCGTCTGTTCCGGGGCGGGTTTCGGGGTGTGGCCGTTCAGCCAGATGACATCATCAAACCCGGCATCCCGTATTTGTTTCAACACGGTGCTCGTCAGAGCACTGGTGTTAACGGCTTCTGCTAACTGCCGGATACCGCTGTCCTGCCCGAAACGATAGCTCTTGCGCAGCATGGCCACGGCCTGGTC
>Ga0209075_1002535_pt1 | contig 16033 bp, 15 predicted proteins | sample Stecom2011_FD_187523 | JGI IMG/M metagenome (GOLD analysis project Ga0209075, IMG submission 187523) | Agricultural soil microbial communities from Utah to study Nitrogen management - Steer compost 2011 (SPAdes) (version 2) | ecosystem: Environmental > Terrestrial > Soil > Agricultural land...
ATTGATTCCCAGATCCCTTAATTTGTCTAATTTTTCTCTACGGATGATTTCTTGTTCTGACAGTTGCATAATAGGTTAAATTTATAAAGATGCAAAGATACTGTATTTTGTTTAAGGTTTAAAGTTCTAAGTTTAAGGTTTTACGGTTATTATGGAAAATCTATTTGTGCATCTAAAAGAGTTAGGATATTTTAAATTCTTAAAATAGAAAACAATAAATGATACGAGCAATACTCGTGTTATCAGAAGGGAGATTAATTGATAAATTATTTATCGGACTTGAATTTTAAGGTTTCAATTGCCTTTAAAAATTCTTCTTGATTATCTTTAGATAAGTTAACACCATATAAATTAAATTTGTTGACGGCAAAACCACTTCCCCATAAACTATCTATGTATATTCCCGTTAATCCATTTCCGTATTTTTTAGGAACAACAATTTTTGCATTATAGGAATCAATTTGTCTATATGAAACTGTGATTTTAGAGTAATCAGAATAATTTATTTCTCTTAAATCTTCTACAATTACATAGTGTGTTGTATCTGCTTTAGGGTCTTTCTTTAAAATAAACTTCAAATCATTTTTATCTATAATAATTGGAAAATCTTCTTCTGTTAAGTTGTAAGAGTACCATCCTAAATCAAATTGAATAGTATCATTATTGTTAATAGCGATCTTCCCTACAAAACTATCAATACCATTATAATCAATTTGATTCCATTGATAAGGAACAGTTATTTCAAAACTTCCAAAATCCAAAGTTTTATATTCTTTATAATTATCCTTACAGCCTAATAATAAAATTGAAATAATCAGTAATTTTAAAAATTTCATTTTAATTATACTATTTTATAAAACATTAACTAGTATCAAATTTACAAAACCATTTCAAATATCCAAATAACCTTTGGGTCGTCATACAAAATAAAAAAAATACCGGATGTTTTATATCCGGCATTTAGTATATTTATTAAGTTTTATCAGGTCTATGATTCACAACTGCTGCAGCTTACTAAATTGGTAACGAGTTCTTTAGAAACGCTTTGACTTCGTTGGTAATACAAGGTTTTTACGCCTAATTTCCATGCTTCGATAAGCAATTGATTTACATCTTTGATAGGCAGTTGTGACGGAATATTCAGATTCAAACTCTGAGATTGGTCAACAAATTTTTGTCTAATCGCTGCTTGCTGAATAATTTCCAACTGGCTGATTTCTTTAAAAGTTTTGAAAACAGCTTTTTCGTTTTCGTCTAATTCGCTCAAATGCTGCACACTTCCGTTCTGAAGCATAATACTTCTCCAGGTGTCTTCGTTGTCAATACCTTTTTCTTCCAAGAGTTTTCTCAGGTATTTGTTTTTACGCATAAAATTCCCTTTAGACAATCCTGCTTTGTAATAATTACTGCTAAAAGGCTCAATTCCCGGAGAAGTCTGGCCTAAAATTGCAGAAGATGAAGTAGTAGGAGCAATAGCCATCAGTGTGGTGTTGCGTCGTCCGTAGCCTTTTAATAGTTCAGGTTCACCATAAATTCGAGCTAATTCTTGCGTTGCTTTTTCAGATTTATCCTGCAAGTATTTAAAGATTTCGGTTGTGAGCATTTTGGCTTCCATTCCTTCAAACGGAATCATTCTTTTTTGCAATAAAGAGTGCCATCCTAATACACCAAGACCTAAAGCCCGGTGTCTTTTGGCAAACTTATTAGCCGATGCCAAATAATAATTCCCTTCGGTTTTAGCGATGAATTCTTGTAAAACAGCATCCAAGAAAAATACAGCTAACTTTACTGCTTCGGTATCTTTCCATTCGTCATAAAGTTCGAGATTCATCGAAGACAAACAACAGATGAACGATTCGTCTACCGATGAAGGCAGCATAATTTCCGAACACAAATTACTGGCATTGATAGGCATATTAAAGTCTTTATATACCTGAGGTTTGTTTCGGTTTACGTTATCGGTAAAGAAAATATACGGAAGTCCTTTTTGCTGACGGCTCTCTAATACTTTTGCCCATAATTTACGTTTTTCGGCATCTCCGTCAATCATTTCCTGCATCCAATAATCAGGTACGTTTATTCCGAAAAATAAGTTTTGCAACGGATTTCCGATGTCTTTAATATTCAAAAATTCATCTGCATCCGGGTGGTCGATATCCAGATAAGCGGCAAAAGCTCCACGACGCACACCACCTTGAGAAATCGTATCCATAGCCGTATCAAAAAGTTTCATGAAACTCACCGCTCCACTACTTTTTCCGTTATCCGAAACGGCACTTCCTCGTTCTCTTAGTGCACCAAAATAACCGGATGTTCCACCTCCGATTTTGGTTTGCATGATTACTTCGCCTAATTTATGCGTAATATCTTCGATGCTATCAGGCACGTGAACGTTAAAACACGAAATCGGTAGTCCTCTTTCGGTTCCCATATTGGCCCAAATCGGGGAGCTAAGGCTCATCCAACCTCGCTCGATCATTTCCTGAAAAGCTTCTTTGAGTTCGGGTTTATAAAGTCGTTGAGCAGCAGCAGTCGTAATCCTGTCGATTGCTCCTTCGACCGTTTCACCTTTGAGCAAGTATCCTCGGTTGAGTACTTGTTCGCTTTCTTCGTTTTTCCACCATAGTTTTTCTTTTACTGCTACTTCCATCGTAAATATTTTTGGATATTATGCTTCTATTAAAATAAATCGTCTGCTGTGATACTCTTATCGTGTTTGGTATATTCAACCGGTCTTTTGGCAAAGAAATCGTCTAAGCTGTTGGCAAAAACCTCTTCTTCGAACCAAGCCATTGGTCTGTATTGTTCGGTGGAAATATGAAATAGCTTTTCGAATCCGATTTTGGTCAAACTTTCATCCACACGGAATTTCATAAAATTCAGCAAATCATTTTTGTTGATGATTTCGATTTCTCCTTCCGAGAAAATCCAATCCAGAATATCTTTTTCTACATCAAGAGAGTCTTTTACGGTGTTTCGAATCAATTCTACGGTATCTGCATCAAAAAACTCCGGATTTTCTTCTTTGATTTTGTTGATGATATAAATTCCTGCATTGGCATGAATTTGCTCATCTACCGATGTCCAAGCGATGATATTGCTTACGTTTTTCATATGTCCTTTGAATCGGGTAAAAGACAAAATGATGGCAAACTGACTGAAAAGTGACACATTTTCGATAAGAATCGTAAACAAAATAAGTGAAACTACGTATTTTTTACGATCGTCCGATTTGGTATCCTGCAAAACTTCTGATAGATATTCTACTCTTTTTTTAATCACCGGAATGGTCATCAGGCTTTGAAATTCGTTGTTATAACCTAACACTTCGAGTAATCTTGAGTAAGCTTCCGAGTGACGGAATTCACATTCTGCAAAAGTGCTTCCGAGTCCATTAAATTCCGGTTTTGGAAAGTGATTATAGAGATTTCCCCAGAAAGATTTTACTGCTACTTCAACCTGAGCAATCGCTAATAAACTATTTTTGATAGCTGTACGTTCTGCACTGTTTAAGTGTGAATGAAAATCTTGCGTATCGGCTGTAAAATCTACTTCGCTATGCACCCAGAACGATTTGTTGATGGCTTCTGTAAACTGTAATACTTCCGGATATTCAAACGGTTTGTAGTTTACTCTTTTGTCAAAAATACCCATAGTTATATGTTTTTAGTTATATTAAATTAGTTGTTTATTTCCCAACTTACAGCATAGTTATTGGAGCGAAATTTAATTGTCTAAACTTTTAAGTAAAGGCAAAAACTATCTCTCAATTATTTTAGTAATTTGTAAAAAATGAAATACACAAAAAGTGTATACCTTTTGAAAAACGTTGTTATTTTTCTACATGAGCAAATTTAAATTATAGGTTGTATGGTTTTGTGTTTTATGCTTAGAAAATATCAACAAGAAAAAAGTGAAATAGTTTATAACTTTTAGTTTATTGATTTTAAGTGACTTATGAAAAAACCCTGAATTCTATAAAACTTTTTAGTTCAGTCGGTTAAACAATCTTTGCTTTATTAGATTAGGTTTTAAAGGAGTTCACTATATTTGTTTTTGTTAAAAAAAACTATAATGAATTATATCTTATTTGACGGAAACAGGCGTAATGCACTTCTTCCGTTTACTTATACTCGACCTGTGGCTGATATTCGCATCGGGATTCTGACCATTAGAGAAAAGTGGGAACACTTTTTAGGCAGCACCACTACCACAATTACTGAAGATTATCTTTCGGAGAAGTTTCCGATGGTTGAAACAGAAGAAAATATATTGATTAACTCGAGTTTTTTGCCGAACGAAAAATTAGTCGAACTTATACAAAACCTTAAGGAAAATCAACTTATTCTTAAAGGAGAAGAAATCGTTGCATTTTATACGTTCGAACTTCAGGAAGAAGTAGATTTTGACCAATATGAAATTATAGATTTTGAGGATGATTGTTTGACAGTAGAGCATACGTGGGATATTTTCGCTAAAAACGACAAAGCTATTCAAGCCGATTTTGAGCTGCTTACTAAAGACAGAGATTCACAACCCATTCCCAAGTCGGTTAATGTAATTGCTCCCGAAAACATTTTTATCGAGGAAGGAGCACAGCTGGAGTTTGTTACGTTGAATGCTTCTACAGGAGTGATTTATATCGGTAAAAATTCTGAAATTATGGAAGGTTCAGTAATCAGAGGTCCATTCGCTTTAGGCGAAGAAGCCCAAGTAAAACTGGCTTCGAAAATTTATGGAGCCACAACCGTAGGCCCGCATTGCAGGATAGGAGGTGAGGTGAATAATTCGGTACTGATGGGTTATTCCAATAAAGGGCACGATGGTTTTCTGGGGAATTCTGTTTTGGGAGAATGGTGTAACATCGGAGCAGACAGCAACAATTCTAATCTGAAAAATAATTACGAAGAAGTAAAATTATGGAGTTACGAAACCGAGCGGTTTGAAAAAACCGGACTTCAGTTTTGCGGACTCATGATGGGAGATCATTCTAAATGTGGTATCAACACGATGTTTAATACCGGAACTGTTGTGGGAGTATCAACCAATATTTTTGGTAGTGGATTTCCTCGAAATTTTATTCCGAGTTTTGCATGGGGAGGTGCTTCAGGTTTTACTAATTACTTGCCAGTTAAAGCCCTTCAGACAGCAAAAATCGTAATGGACAGAAGGCATATAGAATTAACTCAAGAGGATGAAAAAATCCTAGAACATATTTTTGAAGAAACTAAAAAATACAGGAATTTTTAAATTGAAAAAGGTCCGAATAAAAACGGACCTTTTAAATGTTAACTAACCAACTAACTAACTCAAGTTATTTTTACAACGGTACAAAAGTAGAGTACTTTAATTAAGTAAATGTTTGGTAAACATTATATGATTATAAAGTTTGTGTATTAATTCTGTCTTAAAATAAAAACATCAAAGAGAGAAGTATAAAATTGCATATATAAATTCGTAATTTTGTAATTCTGTTAATCGTTTTTTAATTCCTAAAAGTAGCAGCAAAAATAAAAGTTTGATAGGACTAAGAATGTGTTTTTACATGCTCTGGTTTTTATTTCTCAATAAAATGAAAAAAAATCTCTTATTTACAATAGTATTATTTTTCCCATTATTTATTTTCTCGCAATGGTCAGTTCCTAATCCTATGGAACAGTTTTGTGCAGGAGGTTCGACTTTGACTTTTCCGAATGTAGGTAATGGTCCCGGTGCGGGAAATATGGGGAGTGTAAATTGTTTACAATCAACTCCTAATCCAAGTTGGTATTTTCTGCAAGTGGCAAACTCAGGTGATTTATCTTTCAATATTTCTCAAGTAGCCAATAATGGTGCTCCTATAGATGTTGATTTTGCGTTATGGGGTCCGTTTCCATCTATTAGTCAAGCAATAGCTATAATTCAGGCTAATCCTAATAATGCTTCATTAATTGATTGTAGTTATTCTCCTTCACCTCAAGAAACAGCAACTATTTCAGGAGCTCAGGCCGGTGATGTATATGTTTTTTTGATTACCAATTATTCAGGACAACAAGGACAAATTTCTTTAACCCAAACAGCAGGTGTAGGCTCGACCTCTTGTGAGTTTGCTTGTGGAGTTAGTCTTGGTTTGGATGTGATTACGTGTGATAGTTCTCACACTTTATATGCTGATTTTAATATTGCTAATGCTGATTTGACTGGAGTAACCTATCAATGGACTTATAACGGAAACCCTTTGCCTAATACAACCGCTACAATTGTTGTTAATCAGGATGGAGAATATTCGGTAACGGCTCAATTAGAGAACTGTATAGCACCTGCAACGGCATCTGTGCAAGTAACTCTTAATCAGGATGTACCTGTGATAAATGTAGATGACATGATGGGATGTATAGGGGAAAGTTATAATCTTAATGAACTTACAAATCAGATCGTAACTCAATTCTCAATCGAAGGTTTTAACGTACGCTATTTTGACAGTTTAGCCAATGCCAATGCCAATCAGAATCCACTTCCTTTGAATTATCAACCGGTGGAGTCGAAGAAAATCTATGTTAGAATTACAAGCAATCAATTCAACGATTGTTTTTCAGTAACATCATTTACTATTACGGTTCAGCAATATCCAGAAATAACCGGAATTGATGGTGTTTATGGACTTTGCCCTGGAGAAAATATCACCATCTCTATTCCACAGAATTTTGATTCCTATCAATGGTCAGATGGCAGTACAAGTTCTACTATCAATATTACACAAGCAGGAAATTATTCTATAACAGTTACTAAAAATAATTGTTCAACTACCAAAACATTCACGGTTACAGCGTCGGAACCAGCAACGATTTTAGACGTTTTAGTTACTGATTTTACGATGAGCGAGAATATCATTGAAGTAATTGTTCAAGGTATAGGAGATTATGAATATTCTTTAAATGGAGTAGAATATCAAGATTCTTCAATCTTTACAGAGGTTGACAGCGGTTCGTATATGATTCATGTGAGAGATAAAAATGGTTGTGGAATAGTTACTCAAATAAAACACGTTTTGATGTATCCTAAATTTTTCACTCCTAACCAAGATAGCATAAATGACTATTGGCATATAAAGAATAGTGTCACAGAGCCAGAAATGAAAGTGTATATTTTTGATAGATACGGAAAGTTGATTGCTTCTTTTGGAGGAATAGATATAGGATGGGACGGAACTTTAAACGGAAAAGTTTTACCTTCTACCGATTATTGGTTCTTGATAAAAAGACAAAACGGAAAACAGCACAGAGGTCATTTCTCTTTGGTCAGATAACCGCTTGGGATAAAATCAAATTTTAATATTACATTTGTATTCTTAATAATAGTAGTAAACGGAATGAACTTTTTTAAAAAAATATTTTCTTCGGAAAAAAAGGAAACGCTTGATAAAGGATTAGAAAAATCGTCCTCAAGTTTCTTTTCAAAATTAACCAAAGCAGTAGCAGGGAAATCAAAAGTTGATGACCAGGTGTTGGATAATCTCGAAGAGGTGTTGATTTCGTCTGATGTTGGTGTGGATACGACCTTAAGAATTATTGACAGAATTGAAGCACGTGTAGCACGAGACAAATACCTCGGAACAGACGAACTTAATTCGATTTTAAGAGAAGAAATTGCGTCTTTGCTTTCTGAAACCAATATTGGCAACGAAACAGATTTTGCCATTCCGAAAGATAAAAAACCGTATGTTATTATGGTTGTGGGAGTTAATGGAGCAGGAAAAACAACCACTATCGGAAAGTTGGCTTATCAACTCAAAAAGAAGGGATATAAAGTCGTTCTCGGAGCAGCCGATACCTTTAGAGCTGCAGCGATTGACCAATTACAAGTTTGGGCAGATCGAGTGGGAGTACCGATTGTGAAACAACAAATGGGAAGCGATCCGGCTTCGGTTGCTTTTGACACCTTGCAATCTGCCGTTTCTCAAAATGCAGATGTGGTGATTATCGATACTGCAGGACGTTTGCACAACAAAGTAAACCTGATGAATGAGCTTACTAAAGTAAAGCGTGTCATGCAAAAAGTGGTAGTAGATACCCCACACGATGTACTTTTGGTGTTGGACGGTTCGACAGGACAAAATGCCTTTGAACAAGCCAAGCAGTTTACTGCTGCTACCGAGGTGTCTTGTTTGGCAGTTACCAAACTCGACGGAACAGCCAAAGGAGGTGTAGTTATCGGAATCTCAGACCAGTTTCAAATCCCTGTAAAATATATCGGAGTAGGAGAGGGAATCGAAGACCTACAAGTCTTTAACAAAATAGAATTTGTTGATTCGTTTTTTAAAATGTAACTAGAGGTAATGACTAATTGTCAGCCTTAATTCCAAAATAATATATAATCAAAAGAAAAAGCACAAAGGTTTTGAATCTTTGTGCTTTTTAGTATTCAATAAAAGTATTTTTTTATTCTTCTCTCTCGATTTTTGCTCCTAATGCACGAAGTCTTTCGTCCATGCGTTCATAGCCTCTGTCGATTTGTTCGATATTTTGAATTCTGCTCGTTCCTTTGGCAGAAAGCGCTGCAATTAGAAGTGAAATCCCTGCACGAATATCTGGAGAAGACATATTGGTTGCTTTGAGTTGTGATTTAAAATCATGGCCAATTACAACCGCTCTGTGCGGATCACTTAAAATGATTTTTGCTCCCATATCAATCAATTTATCAACAAAGAACAAACGGCTTTCAAACATTTTCTGGTGTATAAGAACGCTTCCTCTAGCCTGAGTTGCCACTACCAAAATAATACTCAACAAATCGGGAGTAAATCCAGGCCATGGAGCATCGGAAATAGTTAGAATCGAACCGTCGATATAACTTTGGATTTCGTATCCATTTTCGTGTTTCGGAATATAAATATCATCACCTTTTCTTTCGATAGTGATTCCTAATTTTCTGAAGGTATTGGGTATGATGCCTAAATCATCCCAATTGACATTTTTGATAGTGATTTCGCTTTTGGTCATCGCTGCAAGTCCAATCCACGAGCCGATTTCAATCATATCCGGAAGCATGGTATGTTCTGTACCCGAAAGATGTTTCACTCCTTCAATAGTGAGTAGGTTAGAGCCTATTCCGGAGATTTTGGCTCCCATTCGGTTGAGCATCTTACAAAGTTGTTGCAAGTAAGGCTCACAAGCAGCATTATAAATGGTAGTGGTTCCTTTTGCCAGAACAGCAGCCATTACGATATTAGCAGTTCCGGTTACTGAAGCTTCGTCCAGCAACATATAGGTTCCGGTTAATGAATCTGCTTCGACTCCGTAAAAAGCTTCTTCCTTATTATAGCGGAATTTAGCTCCTAGATTTATAAATCCTTCAAAATGGGTGTCTAGTCTTCTACGTCCGATTTTATCGCCTCCTGGTTTTGGAATATATCCTTTTCCGAATCGAGCCAATAGCGGTCCGACAATCATTATAGAACCACGAAGCGAACTTCCGTCTTTTTTAAAAGCTTCCGATTCCAGATAATTTACATTGACTTGGTCTGCCTGAAAACTAAAGCTGTTTGGAGCTAGTTTTTCAACTTTTACCCCTAAATTTTTTAATAAAGAAATAAGGATATTAACATCTAAAATATCAGGAATATTATGAATGGTAACTTTTTCTGAAGTAAGTAAAACTGCACAAAGTATTTGTAGTGCTTCGTTTTTTGCTCCTTGTGGAGTAACTTCTCCTTGTAAGGAATATCCACCTTCAATTTTAAAAACAGCCATATTTAGTTCTGAGTTTTCGGTTTGTATTTACTGGTGTTATTATTTTTCTGCTTGATGTTCTTCTGAATTTTGGGGTTGTTCTGAACGAGTTTGTTAGATACTTTTTTGTTGGTCTTCATCAAATCTGTAGAAGTAGAAAGCTCTTCGCTTGTTTCCAGCAGGTTGATTTTTCCGTCTGATAGTTCGAACAAATGCTCAAAAATAACAGCGTCTGTTACCGAGTCTTTGTTCCAACTCAGGTATGATTTTTTCATGTGATTGGCAATTACACGAATAAGTCCTGATTTCATTTCTCCTTCTTCCCATTTATTGGCTACATCAATCATGTATTTGATGTTATTTCCGTAAAATCTATATTTAGGATAGTTTTGCGGATACGAAAGTTTTTCCGGTTTAAGGTCTAATAATTCGCGCGAAGGAATCGGATATGGAGAATCTACATCTAATCTGAAATCAGACATAATAAAGAGTTGATCCCATAGTTTGTGTTGAAAATCAGGTACATCACGCAAGTGAGGTTGTAGGGTTCCCATTACCGAAATAATGTATCGTGCAAGCTTGTTTCGTTCTTCTCTATCTTCAACTACAACAGCCTTATCGATGAGCTTTTGTAAGTGTCTTCCGTATTCGGGGATGATAAGTTTTGATCTTTGAGAGTTATATTCCAAGTGGTTTACAGCTTCGTTTGAGTTGAATTGCATATAAATTAAAATTAAAGAGAAATTATTCCTTCGATGCCAGAGACTTCGATATACTTTTGAATAACAGCATCAGGATTTTTCATTTTGATGCTTATCGAAACACTAGTATATTTCCCTGTTTTGGATCGAGAAGTATTGATTACGGCTCCCGCATTGTCAAAAATAGTTTCTATCTGTTTGATTTTTTCGATATCAGTGGGTACTACAAATTTGTACAAATATTCAGAAGGCCAAAGTGAGCTTTTTAGTAATTCTTCTTTGAGCCTATCATAGAAAACTTTTGTTTTTTCGTCCATAGTAATAAAAATAATAGTGAAGCAAATATACATTAATTGCAGCACAAAATCAGACCTAAATTTATAGATTCTGAAAAAGTTAGCTTTGATTACTGAGGCGGATTATACAAGTGTATTTTCTTTTTCGTAACCAAAAAGATTGTATTCTTTGATCGTTTCAGAAATTCCTTCTGGGAGCATTTTTTCCCATCCTTCTTCTTTTTCTCCGATCATCTTAAGGACTTGTCTTGAAAAAATAGTAAGGTTTTCTTTTTCAACATCGGTAATGTCAATCACTTTTCCGTTGAATTTAAAGAATTTGTAAAGTTCTTTCATTCTTGGATGTACTTTCAGATTTTCAGAATCAATTACATTTTCTTCTTCGTCAAGCATTGGATATAAAAACACTTTTAAATCTCTAAAGAAAAGCTTTCCGAAAGCCTCTAAAATCCCACCCGAAAGATGCCTGTAATATTTTTCGTCAAAAATATCAATTAGGTTAGGAACTCCCATGGCAATTCCCATACGAGCTTTGGTATATTCCGAGAAATATTCAACTACTCTGTAATATTCCTGGAAGTTTGAAATCATTACGGTTTGCCCAAGCGAACACAAAAGTTCTGCCCTGTCCATAAAGTCTTTTTCGTCAATTTCTCCTTCAGAACGAAGATTAGAAAGCGTGATTTCAAAGATTACTAGCGTATTTTCTTTATCAACTTTTTTCTCTTTCAAGAACATCTCGTAGGATTTTTTGTACATATCCATGTTCACTTTGGTAACAGGTCGAAAACTACCTCTGAGTGCCAAAATGTTTTTTCTGTAAAGGATATTTGCAGGCAGAATGTTGACTGCTTCAGGACTGAACATAACGGCTTCTGTCATTCCGTTTTTAACGAGTTGTAAACTCATAAGTCGGTTATCTACACCTTTAAATAACGGACCTGAAAAGTTTATGGTATCTACCTCAAGACGATCTTTTGTGAGGTGGTCGTACAAGTATTTTAATAGCTTTTTAGGGTTGTTATACTTATAGAAAGCTCCATAAATAAGATTAACTCCCAAAATCCCAAGTGTTTCTTGTTGCAGGTGGACATCATTTTCTTTAAAGCGAATATGAAGGGTGATTTCGTTGTATTCTTGATCAGGTTCGGTTTGATATCTGATACCAAGCCATCCATGGCCTTTGAATTGTTTGGCAAAGTCAATAGTAGCAACTGTATTGGCAAAACTAAAAAACAGTTTGTTTGGATGTTTGGCTCTGTCTAGGCGTCTTTCGATGAGTTCTATTTCGTGAGAAAGCATTCTTTTTAGTCGAGATTCGGTTACGTAACGACCGTCATCTTCTATTCCATAAATAGCATCACTAAAGTCTTTATCATAGGCAGACATTGCTTTAGCGATGGTTTTTGAAGAACCTCCAGCTCTGAAAAAATGCCTTACAGTTTCTTGTCCTGCTCCGATTTCGGCAAAAGTTCCGTAAATATCGTTATTTAAATTGATGCGAAGTGCTTTGTCTTCTATTGAAGGAATACTCTCAATTTTTCGGTCTCCTTTAAGAATGATTTCTTCTCCTGCCATAATTCTATATTCTAAAAAAAATATTTTTGACAAAGTTATGAAATTACCCCGTTTATATAAAGGAATAGTTATAAATTTGTGTGAAATTACAGAATTTATTGTTTTGAAAATATATTTCTTAGGAACAGGTACTTCACAAGGAATTCCTATTATCGGTAGTAAACATCCTGTTTGCCTTAGTAACGACCCTAAAGACAAGAGGTTGCGGGTTTCGGTTTGGGTTACTTGGGATAATTATTCGTACGTGATTGACTGTGGTCCGGATTTCAGACAACAGATGCTTACAAGTGGTTGCACTGAATTAGATGGAATTCTTTTTACTCACGAACACTCTGACCATACAGCAGGATTAGATGACGTTCGTCCGTTTTGTCATAGGCAAGGTAAACTTCCGGTTTATCTTCATCAACGTGTTTTGGACTCACTGCAACGACGTTTTGATTATATCTTTGAAACCGAGGACCGCTATCCGGGTGCTCCTGAAGTAGCACCTTTTATCATCAAAGAAAACCAAAATTTCACTATCGGAAATACAGAAGTTATTCCAATAAATGTGCTGCACGGAAAACTTTCTATCTTTGGTTTCAGAATTAAAGACTTTGTTTATATAACAGATGCTAAAGTAATTGAAAAACAGGAAGAAGAAAAATTAAAAGGAGTGAAGGTGTTGGTGATTAATGCCCTTCGAGAGGAGTCTCACGATTTACATTTTTCTTTAGATGAAGCTCTTGAATTTATAGGCAGGGTAAAACCCGAAAGAGCTTATCTGGTACATATCAGTCCGATGCTTGGGTTTCATGAAGAAGTACAAAAAAAGCTGCCCAAAAATGTGTTTTTGGCTTATGATAACTTGATTGTAGAAATTTAATAACTAATTATTTATGAAAAAGCTTTATTTATACCTCTTTATTTTTGCCGTTTTGATCAATGTGTTTACCTATATGTATTTTACGAAACAAGCAAAGTTTCAAGCTGAAAAATATCAGAGAAGGGAAACTAAAACCACCGAAAAACAAACACTGATTGATTCGCTTGAAGTTAAAATCTTTGAAATGTCGCATTATACTTTAGCTGGGAATTATTCAGCACAAGACTATGTAGAAAGATATTTTGAAGGTCATGATATTGAAAAGGTTAGAGATTCGATTTTGAGCCTGAACCACGTAAAAGGAGGCAATCAGTTAGTTGGATATGATTTTCCCGAAGACCCTATCATTATCAGTAGATTAGAGTTTATGAATCACAGATGGATTTTGGCAGATTTCGACAACAGCCGAATGGGAGGACAGATTTTGATTAGGTATTACCTTAACCAAGACGGAACTTTTGAACTCGAAACTATTGACAGAGGAATGTATCTGCCTAAACCTGTAATCGGAGAATAATGGCAAATACTTTCGGAAAAATATTCAGACTTACTACATTCGGAGAATCTCACGGAAAAGCATTGGGAGGAATAATTGATGGTTGCCCGAGCGGTATAGAACTTGATTTTGAAGCTATTCAAAGTGAATTAGATCGAAGAAAACCCGGACAATCCAAGATAGTAACCCAGCGCAAAGAAAGCGATAAAGTCGAATTTTTAAGCGGAATTTTCGAAGGGAAAACTACAGGAACATCAATTGGTTTTATTATTCAAAACGAAGACCAAAAACCACAAGATTACTCACACATACAAGATATTTATCGTCCTTCGCATGCTGATTTCACATACGACAAAAAGTACGGACTCAGAGATTATAGAGGTGGAGGAAGAAGTTCAGCTCGGGAAACCGTAAGTAGAGTAGTAGCGGGAGCTATTGCCAAACAGCTTATTCCAACTATTAAAATCAATGCTTTTGTCTCGAGTGTAGGAGAAATATTCATCGATAAACCTTATCAGGCATTGGATTTTTCGCTTACGGAAACCAATGATATTCGTTGTCCAGATTTGGCAACTGCTCAAAAAATGGAAGCGCTTATTAAAGAAGTCAAAAAACAAGGTGATACCGTTGGAGGAACTATTACTTGTGTGGTTCAGAATGTTCCGATTGGTTTAGGAGAGCCTGTTTTTGATAAATTACATGCTGTTTTAGGAAGCGCTATGCTTTCGATAAATGCGGTAAAAGGTTTTGAATACGGAAGCGGTTTTTGTGGTGCAAAGATGAAAGGTTCGGAGCATAACGACTTGTTTAATGCAGACGGAACAACGCAAACCAACTTATCAGGCGGGATTCAAGGAGGAATTTCAAACGGAATGGATATTTATTTCAGAGTAGCTTTTAAACCTGTGGCTACATTACTACAAAGCCAAACCACAATAGATAAAGACGGAAACGTAGTAGAAATGCTAGGAAGAGGAAGACACGATGCTTGTGTGGTTCCGAGAGCAGTACCCATTGTAGAAGCTATGACGGCCCTGGTTCTGGTTGATTTTGTGTTAATGGATAAGCACGTAAGAATTTAGTTTTCCTTATTTATAGCTATATGAAAAAGCCTTCGATCAATGATCGAAGGCTTTGAACAAGAACAATAGTTATTCTCTTGATTTAGCATCTTCACGAAGTTCCTTTTTAGCTTCTTGAGTTTCTTTTTTAATTTCTCTTTTAGCTTCTTTTACGTCGCTTTTAAGTTCCTTTTGAGCCTCCTTCACTTCTTTTTTCTCTTTTCTGATTTCAGCTTTTTCTTCTCTGTTGGCTTTGATGTCTTCTTTTTTTGCCTGAATGTCTTCTTTGGTGTTTTCGACAGCTTTATTGATGTCTTCTTTTACAGACTTGGCTGTTTCGTTGATTTGCTCTTTAGTGTTTTCTGCTTTCTTTTCTTCTTGTGCAAAAGCTGTCATCCCGACTGCAATTGCAATTATCAATAGTAACTTTTTCATTTTATTTAATTTTAAAAGATTAATTACTGATAGTAAAACAATATATATGCCTTTTTACATTTATTAGATTTAATTTATGTGAAATGCCTATAAATAAAGAGATACAAAGCTTTTTGGAGTGTTTTATGAATAATTTATACAGTAAAAAAAATGCTGATTTTCTACATGTTTTCTACAGAAAATCCTCAACACTAATCTCGGTCAGCTCTGTAAATAGGGAGATTTCTTCCTAGTAATTTATATCCATAAAAATCATATCTTTGTTACTTTGTAAAAAATTAAGAATAATGGAGTCTATTTATGGAACGTGGCCTTGGTATGTATCAGGGACATTAATGGCAATAGTAATGTTACTGCTTGTTTATTTCGGAAAATCTTTCGGAATGTCATCAAATTTACGGACGCTTTGTTCGATAGGAGGAGCAGGTAAGTTTTCCGAGTTTTTTCGACCTAATTGGAGGGAGCAAAAGTGGAATTTAATGGTGGTTTTAGGAGCTATGATAGGAGGATTTATTGCCTATAATTATCTTTCGGACGGAAGCGGAGTAAACTTAAACCCAGAAACGGTGACAGAACTACAAGCTATGAATATTGAAGCTCCCAACGGAAAATTATTGCCAGAAATGTTTACAGGAGAAGAGGCTTTTAAGGAACCAAAAACGATTGTTATTCTTTTGATTGGTGGTGTTTTAGTTGGTTTTGGAACCCGATATGCAGGAGGTTGCACCAGTGGACATGCCATTTCGGGATTAAGCAATTTGCAATTTCCTTCACTTATTGCTGTTATGGGATTTTTTATCGGAGGACTTGTGATGTCGAGGTTTCTTTTACCTTTAATTTTCTAATGCTATGAATTATCTTAAATTTTTATTAGTAGGAATTGTTTTCGGA
>Ga0209075_1002536_pt1 | contig 16032 bp, 14 predicted proteins | sample Stecom2011_FD_187523 | JGI IMG/M metagenome (GOLD analysis project Ga0209075, IMG submission 187523) | Agricultural soil microbial communities from Utah to study Nitrogen management - Steer compost 2011 (SPAdes) (version 2) | ecosystem: Environmental > Terrestrial > Soil > Agricultural land...
TCCGAAGAAATTTTACCACAGAAGCAGAGGTTATCAAGGGCTGTATTAAGGGGGACAGAAAGGCCCAGCAGCACCTTTATGATCAGTATAGTGGGAAATTTCTTGCTATCTGCCTAAGGTATATCAAAGACCGTGATGTGGCAGAGGATGTAATGATAGAAGGCTTTATGAAGATCTTTGGAAACCTTTCCAAATTTGAAGAAAAAGGGAGTTTTGAAGGTTGGATGAAAAAATTGATGATAAGGGAGGCACTGATGGCTCTACGGAAAAATAAGAATTGGCTGCTAGAAGTAGCCCTTGATGCCTCAGAGGGAACGCCAGGTCACCATTATGAAATCAAGGATATGGAAACAGCGGATTTGATGAACATGATCTATGAACTTCCATTGGGTTACCGGACGGTGTTCAATCTCTACGCCATAGAAGGTTACGCCCATGCTGAAATCAGTGAACTTCTGGGCATCTCAGAGAACACCTCTAAATCCCAATTAAGCCGGGCCAGAGGCTTATTGAAGCAGAAGCTGGCCCTTCAACAGTTAAACGAAAGGAGCACCAATGGCTGAAGAATATAATGATCTCGACCGGTTATTTCGGGAAAAATTGGAAGGACATTCTGTAAACCCCTCCCCCATAGCATGGGAAAAACTTCAAGGCCGGATGGCCCAAAAGAAGAAGGGTATGGCATGGATAAGGATTGCCGCCTCCCTATTATTTCTACTGGGACTCACGGCACTCTTATGGCTCAGCGTAAGGGAAAGCCAGCAAGAATTGGAAATCTTAGCAGATGAAGAACCAGCACCTGAGGCTGTTCAGGAATCGCCTCTTGTGCAGGAAGCCCCGGTTGTAGGAGAGAAGGTCGAAGAAAAAGAACTTCCCGTACAGAAGAAGCCGTCCACCAAAAAGACGACACCAAATCCGGCGGGACTAAATCCTGCGGGACCAACGCTAGCAGCCACCCGGCCGACCGAATCCGTCCCTCCTACCCGGGATTCGGAACCCGAACAGGCGGTGGAAGTTATTGAGCTTCCTCCATTGGATACTGAGCTGCTGGTAGCGGAGGCGATAACCGATACTTCGGAGGAATTGGTCACAAATGAGGTCACTTATAAAGTAACCATAATCTCCAATGGGATAAAAGCGACCCCCGAAAAGGAAACACTTGTAGGAGAGATTGAAAATAAAATCGAAAGAATAGGAGGATTAATTGGTAAAGTAGACCAAGGGTTCGCCGACCTTCAAGATGCCAAAAACAATCTCTTCGCATCCATTACCGCCAAGAAATAAAACAATAATTAAAAACTAAATACTTAAGTGATGAAAAAGCATTTACTTACCCTTTGCCTATGGGCGGTGGTTCTTGTGGCGTATGGTGTCGAAATGGACACGCTGATCTCCAAGGACAGCGTGATCGTAGAGTTCGGGAATTCCGGCAAAATCATTATGATCGTTGACAATACGGAGGATTTTGAAAGATTAAAAGCCATGGATGTCAATCAGATCATCCGGGAATTGAATCTTGAGCTGGATCGGGAGTCAGGGGAAACTACAACGGTGGAAATAAAACATAAAGACGGCAACAAAGAAATCATCAAAATCCATGAAGATGGACCCGAAACAAAGGTGTACGTCGGGAGATGGCGTGTGATTGTCGATGAATCCGGTAGCAAAACCCAGGTAAAACTGGAATCAGGCCCTAAGAGGAAGAAAGAAGATCCTGACTTCCGCACCTATTTTAATATGGATATGGGAGTCAACAACTACTTCGAAAACAATGCGGTACCTGGAGAGCGATCTGTCCACGGTGTAAAAGGATGGGGAAGCTGGAATGTGGGTATCAATTGGATGGCAAGCCAAAAGCTACAGAAAGGAAGATATTGGGATTTTGGACTTGGTGTTCAATGGTACAATTTTAAGTTTGAAAACCGGGGGTATCAAGCCGTAAATGGCATTGACGGGATAGAATTTATCAACAGGACGGACGTAAATGGCTTTAAAAGCAAAATTTCTGCCTCCTACCTAACAGCACTAACCTTGCTGCGTTGGGATTTTGGAAAAATGAATGACAATGACAGAGACGGATTAAGAGTAGCCATTGGTCCATATGCGGGCTATCGACTAGGTGGAAGAAGCAAATTTGTATACAGAGAACTGGAAGGTTCCGGAAGGAAAAAAGACAAAGAGCCAATTGGTGCCAACCTGAACAACTTCCGCTATGGTCTTAGGGGTGAAATTGGCTTCAGAAGTGTCACTTTCTTCACCACCTACGACTTCAATTCTTTGATCCAAAAGGACAGAGGCCCATCCCTCCACCCCATTGCTTTTGGCTTGGTATTTTAAAATAAAGACAAACCCAACATCTATCAAATATGAAAAAACAACTGCTTCTTTCATTGATGATCCTTCTCTGGATTCAAATGGAAGCTCCTGCCCAGGATGAAATGGTTAAAAGTTACTCAGGCATTGAGAGTGTGACTATAGAAGGAGGATCATTGGAAGTAACCTATCAGGGAAGCCCAGATAAGACAGACATTGAAATAAATGCCTACTTAGGGCCGGAAAAAGAACAAGAAAAAGAGCTTGTATTTGTGACCATGGGGAATGTATTAAAGGTTGCCTATAAGCCTCAACAAAGATCCCATAATAACTATCGCGGACCTAAAAGATATGTCAGGATCACAGGACCTGAGGATATGGAATTGGAAGTCAAAAATTCTTCCGGCAAAATCGTTGTGGAAAATGTTAATTCAGAACGAACCTTTTTGACGATCAGTTCGGGTCATGTCACAGCTTCCGGTATCGGGGGAGATTTAGTCTTAAAAGGCTCCTCAGGAAATATCGAGGTAAAAGATGTAGCGGGGTCAGTGACTTGTTCTATCACCTCAGGGATGTCAACCATCGATGCGGTGGAAGGTGATTTGAGTTTCTCCTCCACAAGTGGTCGGTTAAAAGCCTCCGATATCCGAGGCCGCGTAGATGCGAAGCTGACTTCAGGTTCCGTGAGCTTGAACCGTGTCGGGGAGCTTGGGGAGCTGGCGCTATCATCGGGGAATGTCAAGGCAACTGAGGCAGGATTAGGAAAAGCAACTTCTTTCAAAGGTTCATCAGGATCCTTTGCTGTCACCACGCCTTCTGACCTGAATTCATTCAACTATGACCTTCAAGCCAGCAGTGGCTCGCTGAAAGTAGGTGGTTCTTCCAAAGCAAAACGATTAGTCATACAAAACGGAGCCTCCACCACTGTCAAGGGAGATATTAGTTCAGGCAGAATCAGTATTGAAAATTAATGGCATTTTTCCCTATAAACACCAACTGCTAAAGATTGAGTTATTGAATCAATAGCAGTTGGTGAAAAGGGCACATTTACTCTATATAATTTCTGTGGATCTGGTTCACAAATTCCTTTTCATCATCCTTAAACTTAAAAATACGGGTGATCCGGTGGGGTGAAGGCTTGAGCACAGAAACCAAGATCAAGACCATGGCATATAGAATGATAAAACCTACACTGCCATAAAACAACAAACCGAACGTGGCGATAAATCCAACTACCGCTAAAATAACATACCTGACCGATGTGGCCTTGAGATAACCCAAGACTTTCTCCTCAAAAGAGACACCTGTTGCCTTCAAGTTTCTAATGCTTCTTTGGAAATTTATTTGTTGAAACATCAGAAGCGCCAAACTCAACGCCACCAGGAAAGGATGAATGATTTCTGGAATTTCAGGAATATTGAAGGTCCTTACCGGCTTGGTTAAGTTAAGATATACGATGGCAAAGAAAGGAAGAGGAAGAAGGATCAGCAACAATAGATTCCGTTCGGTAATCCTGTATTTGTCCTTAAGAGCGGGATAGTCCTTCATTTGCTATTCGATGTTGATCTTAACATCTCCTGTCAAGGGATGGGACACACAGCAAAGCACATATCCCTCCCGAAGTTCGTTGGCACTCAATCCGGCATCCTCGTCCATCTTTACTTCACCTGACAGAAGTTTACCCCTACAAGAAGTGCAAAGCCCGCTTTGACAGGAATAAGGCATATCTACATCTTCCTTCAATCCGGCTTCCAGTATGGTTTGATCCGGCGAAACTTCAAATTCATATTCTTCTCCCTCCAGAACGATCTTCACTTCCCTTGTTAACTGTAGCGGGGCTTCAACAGTGGTCGTCTTCTCCTTGGCAGAAGGGGCAATAAAGAAACTCTCTTTAAGCACCACTTCCTTATTTATACCCATACTTTCCAAAGTGGTTAGCGTGGTTTCCATCAATCCTTGGGGGCCACAGGTTATGTAAACTGTCTTTTCTGCATCAGCAAAAGTATTTTGGAGCAAGGCGTCTTTGATCGTTTCTGCGTCTATACGGCCTTTAAGACCAGACCAACTGCTGCTTGGCTGTGTTAGGTGATGGATTACCTTGAGTTTTCCAGGATACTTTCCCTCCAACATGTTCAATTGGTCCCTAAATATAATCTGCTCTTCGGATCTGCTACAATAGAGAAGGGTTATCTGAGACAAAGGCTCATTGACTAAAATGGATTTGGCAAGACCCATTACTGGGGTAATCCCACTGCCACCGGTCACCATCAAATAATGCTTCTTGCTTTTAGAGTGGTAATCCAAGGTAAAATGTCCCATAGGCTTCATGATCTCCAAGGATTTTCCAGGCCTCAATTTGTCCAAAAGATAATTGGAGACTAATCCATCCTTTACCCGCTTTACAGTGATCCCCGGGTATGGATCTACAAAAGGGGAAGTGCATAGACTATAGGATCTTCTTTCTTCTTCTCCGTTGATGTCGAGAATAACTGTCAGGTACTGCCCCGGCTTATAATCCAAGTAAGGCTCAGGCTGTTCAAAATAAATCGTAACTGTATCGGGCGTTTCCTTTACGATTTCTCTTATTTTCAACGAAAGGTATTGGCTGCTATTTTTTTTAGCTTCTTTATTTTTAAACAGGTTAAACAGCATTCTATATTTCTTAAACGTTTTTTCTAAATCACACAAAATTAAGGCCTGATAACTGGCAATCAGGACCTACTTCAATTTTATCAACTATACAACATTTTATTTTGGCCCGGGTTCCTTATCTCTGCTCTTTTGCGATTTTTTTAAATTAAAATCCTCTGTTGCTTGTAGCGTTCCGGGGATCGACCACGTCTGGATATTGAAGTCAAAAAATAAACCAACTATAAATTATGAGTACCAGAATGAATAAAACGAAGCTATCAAAACTGTTGACCAGAAGTGTTGGGATATTGAGCTTGGCTGCTATCCCATTTCTTACCAGTTGCTTGGATGATGATGATGTCAACGTCAATCCTGAACCTGTAGCATACGTATCCTTTTACCATGGCTTGCCCAATTTATCTTCAATCCAAATCGAAGTAGACAACAATAGGTACAACACCAATCCTTTTGAGTACAGCACCTATTTTGATTACGGCAGGTTTTATACAGGGAATCGCAACTTTTCCTTTAAATTGGGGAATGCTGCAAATTCCTTATTGGACACCTTGGTAAAGTTTGAGGCGGATAAAGCCTACTCCTTTTTCCTGAGTGAGGAACAGGAAAATACGTTTTTCCCTATCATAGTGGAAGACGAGATCGAATCCCCTGCTTCAGGAAAAGCGATGATCAGATTGGTTCATTTGTCTCCTGATGCCCCTGACGTAAGTCTACAGATAGGTGATGAGGAAGAAGAGATTTTCGAAAACCAAGCTTATCGGGAAGTGTCTGATTTTACCGAGATAGATGCAGGTCGTGTTAACTTTAACTTGCTCTCAGGCGAGAATGGTGATTCTCTTATAAGTGCCGATAATATTAATATTCGGGAGGGACGTATTTACACCTTAGTGGTAAGAGGCTATATCGACGACTCCAGCACTGCCAAAAGTATAAGCTTACAACTGGTCAGAAACTATCCCAACTATTAAGTCATTTTTTTAATTTAAGTGTTTGGTCTAAAACCAAATAAAGGCCTGAGGGTTGTCCTTCAGGCTTTTTTGCTATTTTTACATTTATTTCAAACCGATCCAATAAAATGACATTGTCCCTAAACACCCTAACTGCAGTTTCTTCCGTTGATGGGAGGTATGGCAGCAAAACCGCTTCCCTTCGAATGTATTTTTCAGAATATGCCTTGATAAAATATCGAGTGAAAGTAGAGGTAGAGTATTTTATCGCTTTGTGCGAATTGCCACTGCCCCAACTTACAGGAGTAGATAAGGCGATCTTCCCCCAGCTAAGGGACGTGGCAGATACTTTTTCGGAGGAAAACGCATTGGAAATAAAGGAGATCGAAAAAACCACCAATCATGATGTGAAGGCGGTTGAATATTTCCTAAAAGAAAAATTCTCCCATCTCGGATTGGGGGAACATATAGAATTTATACATTTTGGCCTCACTTCCCAAGACATCAACAATACCTCCACACCCATGATGTTAAAAGATGGGATGAAAGAGGTGGTTTTACCTTCCTTAGATGTAGTGATTGAGCTATTAAAAGCTAAAGTTGAATCTTGGAAGGACATCCCCTTACTTGCTAAAACCCATGGCCAGCCAGCCTCACCAACACGTCTGGGAAAAGAATTTCAGGTTTTTGTGACCCGATTGGAAAACCAGCTCGAGCTTCTGGCTCAGGTTCCTTACTCAGCCAAGTTTGGTGGCGCAACCGGTAATTTGAACGCCCACCATGTAGCCTATCCCCACATATCCTGGAACGACTTTGCCAAGGATTTTGTGACCAAAAACCTGGGCTTGGAGAGAAGTTTTCCCACGACACAAATAGAACATTATGATAATTTGGCGGCTCTCTTTGATGGACTAAAAAGGATCAACACCATTCTTCTGGATCTATCCAAAGATGTGTGGCAATATGTGGCCATGAATTATTTCAAACAGAAGATAAAAGCAGGGGAAATCGGTTCCTCGGCCATGCCCCATAAAGTAAATCCCATAGACTTTGAAAACGCTGAAGGAAATCTAGGGATCGCCAATGCCCTGTTGGAACACTTAGCTGCCAAGCTTCCTATCAGCCGTCTGCAACGGGATCTCACTGATAGCACTGTGCTAAGGATAATCGGTGTCCCTTTGGCCCATATGCTGATTTCTTTTGAATCCCTGCAAAAGGGATTGAATAAGCTGGAACTGAACCAAGAGTCCATTAATTTGGATCTGGAAGATAATTGGGCAGTAGTGGCCGAGGCTATCCAGACTATTCTGAGAAGGGAAGGCTATCCCAAGCCTTATGAAGCACTGAAGGAACTTACCCGCACACATTCCAAAATCTCCGAAGCATCCATTAAGGCCTTTATTGAAACGCTTCAGGTAAGCGAAGGGGTGAAAGAAGAGTTAAAGCAAATTAGCCCTTTTAACTTCACGGGCATATAAAGATCACGGGCATATAAAGATAAAGACTGGCCTTATCAATTTTATCCCACAGAGAAGATTGACGGTCGGTGTAGCCGAAAAAGGTCTTATTATTTCCCGCAGGTCCACCAAGGTTGTACTACTGAGATCTGCGGGAATTTAAGGCTACAGTCACTCCGCCAGTTCCGGGTCAAAAAGAAGATTTAAATATTGATAAAGTACTGGCTTAATCCTAAACCGGCTTTCACTGAGGGTAAAATAACGGTCGCCATTGGCTGAAAATCCAATGGCTTCCCCCTGGGGTTCCGGCTTATAGGGTAGCTGTATAGGTTTTCTTGAAAGTGCCTCCGCAAGACTTTCTCCCTCCCCCCTTTGCCAATAATATACCACCCAATAATTTTTGATCAATATATGCTTCCCATCCGCCGAGATATCTCCGGCAACCGCCATAGTGATGGGTAATTTCATGATTTTTTCCATGACGACCTCGCCTTTCTCAAGCTGATCCGCAGGTGCACGATAGAGGGTATTGCTGGTGTCGCGTTTGGAAAGCACAAACAAATCTCCGCTCCAAGGATCGACCATTAAGGTCTCGGCGTCTCTAGGACCATCAGGATAGACCAAGGTGAAGGTTTCTGCCCTAACACGCATTTCCTTTTCGATAGTGCTTGGTTCAGGGAATCTATATATCTGTACCTTGTCCCGCTTTGAAGTATTGTCCCCGATATCTCCTACGTACACGTAGCTCACATTAGGATCCGTCCCTGGGCCAACTGCGATGTCCTCCCAATCTTTGTTCTTGATGCCTTCCAGATGAATTTTGCCTTGATAACGACCAAGAGTATCCAATAAATAGATGTCGGGATCCCCGCCGCTGTCATTGTGCGTGTACAATAGGAAGGGGTGAGTCTGAGACGAGACCAAGCCGCTGGCTTCATTGATAAGGTTGTTGTCTAAAGTCCCCAATACCATTGGAGCCGTGAAAAGCGTATCGACAACATTTATATTTAACCGAAAATCAAATTTATCATAAATCTTTTCTGACAGCAAAAACGGCATCATTGAGAAAAGAAACAGCAACTTGATAACGAGGTCTGTATAAAATTTCATAATCAGTGGCGGCACAAAATAGTAGCCAGTTTTGAACTAAAAGTTTGGCGTAATCTTATTTTTTGTTAAAAAAAGAGGCGGCTTCCTTTAGAAGCCGCCCTGGTGTATTATAAAGGCATTTAATTAGTCTGCCTTTTCTTTTTTGCTTACAGTGATAGTCAATTCCTCACCTTCTCCCAAGTAATCTGCAAAGATTACATCACCTTCTGAAAGCTCTCCTTTGAGTATTTCCTCAGCAATGGCATCTTCTAGGTACTTTTGGATGGCCCGGTTAAGAGGTCTTGCACCGTATTGCTTATCATACCCTTTCTCAGACAGATAATCCTTGGCTTTTTCTGAAAGTTCTATCTTGTAGCCGAGATCCGTAATCCTACTGAACAGCTTTCCTAAGCTGATGTCGATGATCTTGTGAATATCTTCCTTAGTGAGGGAATTAAACACCACTACATCATCCAATCTGTTCAAAAACTCCGGACTAAAGGCCTTCTTCAGTGCACTTTGAATGGTGGATTTCATTACCTCATCTATGTTTTCTTCTTTCGCTTTTGAAGCAAATCCTATCCCTGCACCAAAATCTTTTAGATCCCGTACTCCTATATTAGAGGTCATTATGATGATGGTATTGCGGAAATCCACTCTCCTCCCCAGACCGTCCGTCAAGACCCCGTCGTCCAATACCTGAAGCAGAATATTGAATACATCGGGATGCGCCTTTTCGATCTCATCCAAAAGGACAACCGAATACGGCTTTCTCCTTACTTTTTCAGTAAGTTGACCACCTTCTTCATAGCCTACATAGCCCGGAGGTGCTCCAACCAAACGAGAGACACTGAATTTTTCCATGTATTCCGACATATCGATCCGAATCAACGCATCATCCTTGTCGAATAAATAGGAAGCAAGCATCTTCGCCAATTCCGTTTTTCCCACACCTGTTGGACCAAGGAATACAAATGAACCGATCGGCTTCTTCGGATCTTTCAGTCCCACCCTCGTTCTTTGAATCGCTTTGGTCAATTTCTTGATCGCGTTATCTTGGCCGACCACCTTTCCTTTGAGCTCTTCACCCATATTAAGCAGTTTAACGCCTTCATTTTGGGCAATTCGCTTGGCAGGTATACCTGTCATCATGGCAATCACTTCAGCAACATTATCTTCTTCTACCGTATACCTGCGGGTTTTACTTTCTTCTTCCCATTTGGCTTTGGCATTTTCCAATTGCTCAAGCAATTTCTTTTCCCGATCCCTTAGCTGGGCAGCCTCTTCATATTTTTGGCTTTTCACCACCCTGTTTTTCTCAATCTTGATTTTCTCGACCTCTTCCTCAAGTTTCAAGATTTCATCGGGAACATGAATATTGTTGATATGGACCCTAGCTCCGGCTTCGTCTAGAATATCAATGGCCTTATCAGGCAAGAATCTATCCGAAATATATCGATCTGATAATTTCACACAAGCTACCAGAGCTTCAGGAGTATAGATCACATTGTGGTGATCCTCATACTTGTCCTTGATGTTATTCAAGATCTGAATGGTTTCTTCCGGAGAAGTTGCATCCACCATCACCATCTGGAATCTACGGGCCAAAGCCCCATCCTTCTCAATATACTGTCGATATTCATCCAATGTAGTAGCTCCTATACATTGAATCTCTCCCCTTGCCAGTGCAGGTTTAAACATATTTGAGGCATCTAGCGAACCACTGGCCCCGCCAGCGCCCACAATGGTGTGCAGTTCATCGATGAACAAAATCACACTGGGTGATTTTTCCAGCTCACTCATCACCGCTTTCATTCTTTCCTCAAACTGTCCCCGGTATTTAGTACCGGCCACCAGAGAAGCAAGATCCAAAGTGACTACGCGTTTGTTGAACAACACCCTTGAGACTTTCTTTTGAATAATCCTCAGGGCCAAGCCTTCTGCAATGGCAGTTTTACCTACTCCGGGTTCTCCAATAAGAATGGGGTTGTTTTTCTTTCTTCGAGAGAGAATTTGTGCTACTCGCTCAATCTCTTTCTCACGCCCAATGATGGGGTCAAGTTTATCCTCTTCGGCCATCTTGGTAAGGTCTCTACCAAAGTTGTCCAAAACCGGCGTACGGGACTTCTCGGAAGCTCCTTTGCTGCTTCCAGAGGAAGAGCCGAACAGTTTAGAGCTATCCTCATCCGGATCGTCGGCTTCCGCACCTGCTCTCGGCGTTTGATCAGTCTGGAATTCCAATATTTCTTTGACCGCATCATAAGAAGTTTCAAACTTCTGCAAAATCTGCGTTGCAATATTGTCTTCGTCCCTCAGAATAGAAAGCAGTAGATGTTCTGTACCAATCAATTGGCTTTTGAAAATCTTGGCCTCTAAATAAGTAATCTTAAGTACTTTTTCGGACTGTCTAGTCAACGGAATATTCGCGAGATTCTTGCCGTTATGGCTGGCTGTACCCTTTACGGCACGTTCTACCGAATTTCGCAACTCATCGAGCGGAACTCCTAATTTCTTAAGGATGGAAACGGCGACACCTTCTCCCTCACGTATCATCCCCAGTAAGAGGTGTTCTGTCCCGATATAATCATGTCCCAACCGCAATGCTTCTTCCCGACTTAGAGAGATCACCTCTTTAACCCTGTTTGAAAATTTTGCTTCCATTTATATCCTCTCTATCTATTAATTCAAAATCAATTATTTACTAATGTTACCGAATTTGTCTTAAAAACGCAATCCTTTGTATTATTGTTCAATTCTTTTTTTGAACGGTCAATCACATCTTTGGAGTTGGGTCCTGAACAAAACAGCAAATCTAGAATACTCAGGTTAGGTGCAAAGTTTAAGCCAAATATCTGTGCATAAGGGAATGGCTTATAGATATTTCGGTATTCGTAAGACTGCTTTGCCTTAATCACCCCCCTTAGGTCTATTTCTTCCGAAATTGCCTCATAAGACGAGGTCTCAACCAACTTGGCAGTATGGCGCAAACATCTAAGACAAAGTGTCAGTAAATCCAGATTGAACGAATATAGTGTGGTGTGATCTTTCAGATATATTGCTTCGAAATCGGAAAAGAAATACTCAAAGAACGGGGCTTTGCCGTAAGCACTCTGGATTCCTCTGAGATGAACATTTCTCCAACATTGGCTGTCATCCATTTCTACTTCAACATATTTCCTTTTCTTGTTCCCCCCCGCCACCGGGATGCTTAGATGCTTTACCTGATTGGCCAATTGTATGGCTGTCCTATTTCTGTAGCTTTGTTTTTGATAGTTGTCATGCTTTTCAATTACTATTTCTTCCACACCATCTATGGCTACAAAGAATTCTATGGGAGGCAAATAAAAGAGATCCACCACGATCTTTCCGCCACTGGCTGTATTTTGGTTCAAGTTCGCTGCATCAGACATATTGCCTTCCCTGTTGTTCAACATACTCTTTAAAAACATTCAAACTATAAAATATCTTCAAGCTCACCGAGCCCTTGCCGCACAATTTCGATATCATCTCCGGTACAATCTACAATGGTAGAAGCAACATTGTTTCCATACCCCCCGTCAATAACCACGTCTACCAGCTCCTTGTATTTTTCATAAATCAATTCAGGGTCAGTGCTGTATTCGATGACATCATCCTCATCCTTGATAGAAGTTGTGAGTATAGGCTGACCCAGTTCTTTGACCAATGTGCGCGGAATCGCATGATCCGGCACCCTTATCCCCACAGTTTTCTTTTTGTTGTTTAACAACTTGGGTACATTGTTGTTGGCATTAAGAATAAAAGTGAAAGGTCCCGGAAGGGCCTTTTTCATCAGTTTAAACACTGGCGTACTTACCGTGCGGGTGTAATCTGAGATATTGCTTAAGTCATAGCAGATAAAGGAAAAATTTTGCTTTTGTGGCTTGACCCCTTTGATCAGGCAAACCCGCTCTATGGCCTTTTGGTTGGAGATATCACACCCCATGCCATACACTGTATCGGTGGGATAGATAATAACACCTCCATTGCGAAGAATTTCCACCACTTCCTGTATTCTTTTGGGATGGGGATTTTCAGGGTAGATTTTGATCAATTCTGCAGACATTTCTTGTTCTTTTTACGGTTGATCCTAAACATGCCGTTGTCAGTTGCTGGTCGACTCGGCTACAGTTTAGGGAACGTTCAGAAGTGATGCCAAAGTTCATGTTTAACTTCACGACACAAGCGTTCATGGAAATACAAGACACGAGTGGGTAGTGTTAGATGCCTATGGCAATCATTGTATAGCGTTATTTTGGGTAGGTTAACAGGGGAAAGTTACTCTTTTTCCCCAGCTTTTACTATAACCAACGACAAAAGGAAAATGAATTTTTGCCTTAATTTGTCTATTTTTGCAAACATCTTCGTGCTGATACCCTTTCATTATGATCACCAAACAGAAAAGAAAATATCTTCTCGTCTTCATCATTACCTCCTCCATACTCGTCACTTCCTTCTCCTATTACCTGTACCAATCGTTCTTCACGCCTAATGTCCATGCCGAAGGTGAATCATCCACCTACCTTGAAATCTCTAAGGGTGCAGGCTTCAGGCAGGTCTCCGACAGCCTGTTTCATAACGGCATTGTGAATGATATGGTGAGCTTTAGCTTTGTGGCAAAGCTGATGGGTTATCAAGACAACATCAAACCCGGAAGGTATGAAATCCAACCCCTGATGACCAATCCCCAGCTGGTAAGGCTACTTCGTTCTGGGCGACAGGCTCCAATCAACCTTACCTTCAACAATGTCCGGACGAAGGAGGATTTGGCGCAGAAGATTACCAGAAACCTAGAGATGAGTGAACAGGATTTTTACACTATCCTGACCGACAGTGTTTACATACAAAAGTTCGGCTTCAATAACCAGACGATCATGGGAATGTTCATCCCCAATACTTATGAGGTGTATTGGAACACCTCTGCATCAGAATTGTTTGACAGGATGTATAAAGAATATCAGCGGTTCTGGAATGAGGAGAGAAAAAGCAAAGCCGAAGCGCTTGGCCTAGAACCCAAGGAAGTGACTGTGCTGGCATCAATTGTACAGGCTGAAACGGTAAAAGCCGACGAGCGTCCGAAAGTAGCAGGCGTGTACATCAACCGGCTCAACATCAACATGCCCTTGCAGGCCGACCCCACCCTTGTTTTCGCCTTGGGGGATTTCAGCATCAAGCGGGTACTGAACGTACATAAAGAAATAGACAGCCCCTATAATACCTACAAAAACCTAGGCCTGCCTCCTGGACCAATCAATCTTCCGGAGATTTCCGCATTGGACGCTGTTCTCAATTACCAACAGCATGAATACATTTACTTCTGTGCAAAGGACGATTTTTCCGGATATCATGCCTTTGCCACCAACCTCAGGGATCATATCAATAATGCCAGAAGATACAGCAACGCATTAAACGCAGCCGGCATTTATTAAATAGTTAAGCCATGTTTGTAGCAGAAAACCAGATAAGGGTCCGATACGCAGAAACTGACCAGATGGGTTACGTTTATTACGGAAATTACGCCATGTACTATGAGGTGGGACGGGTTGAGGCGTTGAGAAGCATCGGCTTTTCCTATCGGCAGATGGAAGACGACGGCATTATGATGCCGGTTTTGGAAAGCCATAGTAGGTACCTAAAACCCGGCAAATATGACGAACTGTTGACAGTAAGGACTACAATTAAGGAAATGCCAGGCGTCAGGATCAAATTCAACTACGAAGTAGTCAATGAACTTGGAGAACTGATTAACCTAGGGGAGACAATGTTGGCTTTTCTTAAAACCAACACCCATCAGCCTTGCCGACCTCCGGCCTATCTGCTAGCTTTATTGAAACCTTACTTTGAATAAGCTTCCCTGGTGAAGAAAAAAATCAACAGTCTTTTAGACAAGGTAGATGACAAGGCGAAAAAGCTCCGCTCTGTACATTTTGGTAATCCAGACCAAAACCTGTACAGTGTCGGAAAGATTTTTATTGCCCAGCTCAAAAAGGACCACCTTACCGAAAGAGCCAGTGCAGTAGCTTTCAATTTCACGATCGCCATGTTCCCCATGTTGCTTTTTCTCTTGAATACCATTCCCTATATCGGTGTTTTTTTTCCAGAGGTGACTACCGAAAACATCCTTTTGTTCATCCAGCAGATCCTTCCTGAGAGTATTTACGAGGGCACCGAATCCACCATATACGATATCATCAGCAAGCCCCGACAGGGAATGCTTTCCTTCGGTTTCTTCTTGGCTCTCTTCTTGGCGACCAACGGCGTGGTGTCGATGATGGACGCCTTTAACTCCATCCACCGAACCCGGGAGAACCGCGGCTATCTTCAAACCAGAGGCATCGCAGTCACCATCATTGTAGCCTTGGTTCTCTCATTATGTGCTGCCGCAGTGATAATGATTATGGGCAACAGGTTCTTGGCCGTCATCTCCGAGTACGGGATTGTCTCCAACCGCTTTATCTACTATACGGTGGCCGTATCCAGATTTTTGACCTTGTTGGTGCTGTTTGTGGTAACCACTTCTTTTATCTTCAGATACGCTCCAGCCTTTCAGGACAAGTGGCGTTTCTTCTCTCTGGGGTCCTTAGCGGCCGGCCTGTTGATCAGTGTGGCGTTTTTTCTGTTTTCCTTTTACCTGAACAATTTTGCCTCCTATAACAAGCTTTACGGCTCCATTGGCACCATGATCGCAGTGATGTTATGGCTGCTGATCACATCTTATATCTTATTGATAGGCTACGAGATTAACGTTAGCTTGGGAAAAGCGGCGGAACAGAGGCCCGCGGCAAAACATAAGGCACATGTTATCAAAAAGTTAAAGTAAAGCCCCATAATTTTTAATGGCTCCTTATTGTAAATTTAAAACTTAAGCTTACATTTGCACACTGAAATATGCGATCGCATATGACCCAGAGGAGTGGCAGAGTGGTCGATCGCGGCGGTCTTGAAAACCGTTGTACCGAGAGGTACCGGGGGTTCGAATCCCTCCTCCTCTGCTGAGTAAAGCCCCAACTAATTGATTTTCAATAAGTTGGGGCTTTACTTTTTAAATGGGGGGCTAAGTGTGGGGCTATTTGATAGCTTTTTTAATTCTGAGTTTTTTTATTTCTTATTCTTCTGTCGCCCAGTTCCATCTTGTTTTCACGGACCATACTAAATCAAACTCCTTACAAAGTCTGGCTAAAAAAAATAGAGACCTAATATTTTGGTATCAGTCCTAAAAGTTGGAGGATTGGGTCTAATCTGCTTCTTTGTGGAAAAAAGAACTGGAAGAGAATGAATATCTGAGATTGATTTGACTCCTGGTACTTTTTCGCTAAACACCCTATTGACAACCTTCTATGTTCAAGGCATCCAGTTGTGTAAAGCTTAAACGAATTCGTGAAATTGGCCAAATGAATTCATGAAAATTTATTCTTCCATCCTCTCAGAAAACGACCGTTTTTCAATAGAAATTGAGATGAGTATTTGATAATGTGTGAATTTTTATTAATAAATTACCCCTATTCTTCAGCGATATTTTGCCGTTCTGGTGAAACAAGTCCCTAAAAGTATCCTGTCAG
>Ga0209075_1002537_pt1 | contig 16016 bp, 25 predicted proteins | sample Stecom2011_FD_187523 | JGI IMG/M metagenome (GOLD analysis project Ga0209075, IMG submission 187523) | Agricultural soil microbial communities from Utah to study Nitrogen management - Steer compost 2011 (SPAdes) (version 2) | ecosystem: Environmental > Terrestrial > Soil > Agricultural land...
TGAAACTCCTAATTTGAGTATTCTTAATATATCTAGAGGAACTCAAACTTCAAATCAAAATATTACTAATGATGATTTTAAGATTAAGACAATATATATAGGAAGGCAAACTTGGGGAGGTTCTGTGCCTGATTTTATATCCAAATTAAAAAATCTCGAAGCTTTATATATAGGTGATGGCAACGTATCAAATCTTTATAACGGGATTACTTCTTGGGGGGATTTCTCTGGTGCAACAAATATCAATTATTTAGGAATACGGAGATTATCGAGCCTTCCTGTTGATATACCAGCTTGGGTTTCATCTTTAACAAAATTAAAAGAAATAGATTTAAGGGGTTCAACTCCTACACTTATAAGAGCGAATGACTTTGTTGATAGTCTGTATGACTTTGTTGTTCTTAATGCTTCTATGAGTGTTGGAGATACTGCTTTTAGAAATATGACTATAGATATGTATGGTACCAATTCAACAGACCAAAACAATAGCACAAGACCATCAGGGACATATCAACAACCATCAGGATATGTGCAAGGGAGTAATAACGGAACACCTGCTTCTCAAATGGAGAAGATATGGGTACTTACAAATCAATACGGACACACATGGACTGTTAAACCTTAAATAAAGAAATAAATATGAAATATCTAATAATTTACAATGAAACTGAAATAATGAGTATAACTCCGGTAGCTGGTGCGGAAATCTTATCAACTCAAAATATGATAGTTTCTTCGCTTGAAGAAGCAAAAACAATGTTAACAGCTCTTGGGGTTAATACTCAAAAAATTGATGACTATAAAGAAGAAGAAATATAATAGAAGAATAGTATGCTATTAGAAATTGTATTAGGGGATTTTGATAAGATTTTAACGCAAATCTACATTGTTTTTATTTCGTGGCTAATTGTGATTTTAGCCATTGGAATAGACCTTTTTTTTGGTATAAAGAAAAGTAAAGAAACAGGGATGTATGTGCATAGTTACGGCTTAAGACAGACAAGTAAAAAGACGGTGCAATACCTTTCTTTTATGTTCTTTTTCTTCTTCATAGATGTTTTAAATCCGTTTTGGATATATTTCGATTACCAATCAATGCCTTTACTTTCGATTTTTGGCGCAATTGTTCTCACTTACACGGAATACAAATCAGTTAGGGAGAAATCCGATGAAAAGTTCAGAAATGACTTTGATGTCAACGCTAAAGAGCTGTACAAACTTTTGAAAGAAAATAAAGACATACTTAAAGATTTTAAGAAGAAGAAAAATGAGTAAAATATTATTAATTCCCGGGCATTGCATAACAGGAGATAGGGGAGCTTTCTCTTCTTATTTAAAGCAAACAGAGCAAGTTTACAATAAAAGAGTTACCGACATTCTAAAATGCCGTTATAACGAAGACTATGACGTGTACGAGCATTCTATACAAGGATATAACTCAAGACAAGAGACATTGGCTAAATTTGAAAACCAAAGAAACTATAAAGTAGTAGTTGAGCTGCATTTTAATGCAAGCAAACATCACACAGCACAGGGCAGTGAAGTACTATTCTTTTACAAGTCAACTAAAGGGAGAGAATACGCTGAAATTGTATTAAATGAAATTTTAAAAGAATATGGTTTGAGAAATAGGGGTGTTAGAAGTGTAAGTAGTGGAAATGGTTATGGTTTCTTGCAAAAAATGAAAGCACCGGCAATACTCATAGAACCTTTCTTTGGCGATGATCCGAAATGTGTAGCATTTGAGAATATAGAAAGATATGCAGAAACACTGCATAGAGCGTTTCAGAAGATGTGAACTACCCACCCACGCCATAGGCGATGGGTTGAGCTTCAGGAGTCAACACTTTGACTAACGTCAACAGTTCGTCCTGATTTTTACTCTCCGTCCCAGAGAGTATGTTTTTTAAAGCAAATGATTTTATGTTACAAGCAGCATTGACATCACGGTCTAAAACAGCAGAACAATTACCACAAGCCCATTCACGGTCTTTAAGCGTTAGTTCTTTGTTGATAGTCCCACAGTTTGAGCAAGTCTTTGATGATGGTGCAAAACACCCTATTCGTAGAATGTTTTTACCATACCAATCAGCCTTGTATTCTAACATAGATACAAAAGTTGACCAACTTACATCACTAATTGCTTGTGCTAAATTGTGGTTTTTAACCATATTCTTTACAGCTAACGTTTCTAAGCAAATCGTTTGGTTCTCACGAATTAGTTGAGTAGAAACTTTATGTAAAAAATCTTTGCGTTTATTTGCTACATCTTCGTGTAGTTTGGCAAGTTTCTTTTTAGTTCGCTTGCCTTTGTGTTTCGAATATTTACGTTGTACATATTTTAATTTGCTTTGTGCTTTTCGTAGGTATTTAGGGTTTTCAAATACTTCTCCTTCTGATGTAATAGCAAAGTCTTTAATTCCTAAATCTATTCCTATTGTTGTGTTTTCGGTTATTGGTGCTTTAGTTGGTATATCTTCTTTAGTATCGCAAAGTATAGAAACAAAATATTTACCAGTCGGTGTAAAAGAAACTGTTGCTTGTTTAATAGTACCTACTAAATCACGGTGTAATTTAATTTTGATACCCTCTTTGAATTTAGGGATAATCAATCTTCCATCCGATACTATTATATTCTGTGGAACATTGAAACTACCTCTGTTTGACTTCTTTTTGAACTTAGGAAAATCAGCGCGTCCTTTGAAAAAATTAGAATATGCAGTATCTAAATCAAGCAACGCTACTTGTAAGGATTGTGAGTTAGTTTCTTTCAGCCAAGGAAGTTCTTTTTTAAGTTCAACAACTTGCTTCTGCAAATCATACCTTGAAAGATTTACCTTAGAACCAAGATATGCAATCGTTTTAGTTTCCAAAGCAAGGTTATACAAAAACCTAACGCTACCACAATGCTTGTGTATCAACTCTTTTTGAGAGTTGGTAGGATATATTCTATATCGGAACGCCTTATACATCAATGCAAATATAGTTAATTTTAACCAAATAGCAACAATAATCAAAAAAAATTATATCTTTGTAATGCAATTCATCCCACCCACACTTCGTGATGAATGGGATTTCTTGCTAAAATCATTTAAAAAAAATAATTATGGAATTTTTAATTAAAATGAGGCACCTAATTATCTTGCTGTGTGCCTTGCTTTTTTCTTCCTGCTCTGTAGTTAATAAGCTTTTTAAGAAAGAAAAAACAAAAGTTGAGTTTTCGGAAATAAAGCATGAGAAGTTGCTTGAGCAGTCAGAGGTTCAAGTTGAAATGTCAACTTATGAATTTACTTCGGAGGAAATAAAGAATGTTCTGAGCGAGCTTAATTTCTCTTATTTTGGGGAAAACAACGATAGTGCGCAAATCGAGTTGACAAAAAATGACAAGTCGATATCCGTCAAAATCAAAGGAAAAGCGGTTGCAGATTTTAAAACAACTGAAAAAGAAAAGACAGAAACGAATAACCAAGTTGCTGAAATAAGCCAAAAGGTAGATTATCTAAATTATCGGGAAATAGATAAAAACCATGAGATAACTTTAAAAGAAAAAACTAAGGAAGAAGAAAAAAAGAAAAATAAATTTGATTTTCCAATCTGGTTTTGGTTGTTAATTGGAATAATAGCATTATATTTGCTATTCATAGGTCGGATTAACCGGATTAATTCGTAATTGTTTTATTTTGTTTGATGTTTTTAAAGCCCGAGCGTTGTTAACTCGGGCTTTCTTCTTTTATATTTTCTCTTAATATTTTTCGATGTTTTTAAAGTGGGAAAAAGTGTAACACTACTGTATCAAAGTGTAACACAAGTGTAACGCATTATTTAAGATGTAACACTCGAAAAGCCGCTCCAGCAAAGGATTTGCGTGCAAGTGTAACACAATGTTACACTCATTTGACTTTAAAAGAAAAATGAAAAATAAAATAGAAAAAAAACATTTTTCTAAAAAAGGTGTAACATTGTAACATTTTTCGCTTAGTTCGTTGATATTCAGTATTTTAACGCAAAATAAATGTTACACTTGTGTTACACTATGTTACACTATGTTACACTATGTTGCATTTGTGAAAAATCTGAAAAAAAAATCAGTCTTTTTGTAGATTCAAAAACTTTTGTTATATTTGTTCAATAAAATTGGAGGTACAGACCAATGAAAATATTTTTTTTAGAATCCCTGAGGTTAGTAGGCTGTACCCCGAACCCCTTGGGGATTATTTTTTAAAAACAAAATTATGAAAGATAAAGCAGTTTTTTTAAGTCAGAAAGGATTCTCTATAATTCCAGTTAGTGAAGAGAAAATCCCGATTGGTGCATGGAAGAAATATCAGGAAATAGCAAGAACACCAGAAGAGGTTCAAAATTTATATTGTCCGCTTTATGGAATTGTAACTGGATATGAAGATTTAGAGGTTGTCGATGTGGATTTAAAAGTATTCAGTACGACAACGGAAAAAGAAGAGTTTTGGAACGAATTAATGAGCCTTTTTAAGGATGCCATTTATGATTTTGATTCCAAATTTGTGATAACCAAAACAGTAAACCAAGGGTATCATATCCTTTATAAAACGAAGAGAGCTACTGGTAATAAGAAATTAGCAACTCTTGAGGGACATACGGAAGCGGTAATTGAAACCCGTGGACATGGTGGAATAGTAGTTATGTATGATAATTTTATTAATGATAAGTATTATACAGATATTCAGTACATAACTGACGAAGACTATTTCTCGCTAATTAATATCTGTAAATCTTACAATCACATAATCCCAGAGAAAGAAGAAACTAAAATAGATTTTAAAACAAAAAAAACATATAAAAATCAAGGAATAACACCTTGGGATGAATTTAACGCTAAAAACACCGTTTGGGATGTTATACAGAACGATTTTACGATTTATAAAGATACACCTAAGAAAACCTTTATAAAGCGCATAGGAGCTAAAAGTTTGCATTCTGGCTATATTTTTAAGAATGAAAATCTTATGTTCCTACACTCAACGGGAACTATCTACCCAGCAGAAAAACAGATTAGTCCTTACTATGCGTTTACAATTAAATATCATAACGGAGATTTTTCGGCATCGGCTAAAGATTTATACAACCAAGGTTATGGTGATAGATTGAAAGTTGATATAGAAGAAAAATCCAAAAAACTAAATATAAATGACGATATATTAGAAGATTATATTATCAACAAATCTGACCTTGATTTTCCGATTGAGGTATTCCCAAAAACTTTTCAAAATTTCCTAATTGAATGTAAAGAGAAATTAGATTCTGTAATAGATTTTTCAGGATGCGCATTGCTTTTCGCTATATCGATTATTGCAGGAAATCGATTTAAAATTAATGTAAAAACTGGCTGGAGCGAATCGCCAGTAGTTTGGTTTGCTTTAGTCGGGAAGCCAGGAGTGGGAAAGTCTCCGTCAATAAAGAGAATATTATATCCATTAATTAAAGAAAATAATAGACTTATAAAAGAATATATCAAAAACCGAAAGAATTTTGAAGAGTATGAGAAATTGGATAAGAACGAGAAATCTAAAACAATCGCAGTTGACAAACCGTCTAAAGAGCAATTTATAGCCGATGACATTACATTAGAAGCTTTAGTTGATTTGCATGAAAGCGTACGAACTGGAGTGGGTGTGTTTAAAGACGAATTAGCCGGTTGGCTGAAAGATATGAATAAATATAGGGAGGGGTCGGATTTAGAATTTTGGCTTTCTTCTTGGTCGGGTGGGAGCATAACAGTTAACAGAATGACAAGAGTTGGTTCACATGTAGAAAATGCGTTCATTCCAGTTATCGGAGGGATTCAACCAAATGTATTAAATTCATTGTTTACTCAAGAATCGAAAGATAATGGATTCATTGACCGGGTTTTAATATCTTACCCAGAGGTTGAAATTCCAGAATATAACACTGAAAATATAAGTCAAGAAGCATTGGATTGGTATAACGCCGCTATAACTAATTTACAGCGTTATATTAAGAATCAATATTTAGAATTTGATAATCAAATAGACGCAAATTTTTCTAAAGAAGCAGAGGAACTTTGGATTGATAAATTCAATGAAATTACAAAAATTCAAAACTCAAGCTCTGAATCTGAATACTTTAAAAGTATGTATCCAAAGCAAAAATCATATATACCAAGATTTGCATTCCTTTTAAACGTATTAAATTCAGGATTTGATTCGGATGCGAAAATTAATTTGATTTCAAAAAAATCAATGGAAGGAGCTATTAAGCTATCGAATTATTTCGTTGCGACAGCGAAAAAGATTCAATTTGAAAGTCAAGAAACTGATTATCTAAAGAAATCAATTTCACGGAACAGTATAACGATTCAGCAGAAAATCAAGGATGTTTATACAGCTAATCCAGAATTTAATAGAAGTCATTTAGCTGATTTGTTAGGTGTTTCAAGGACAACTATTCATAGAAATATAAAGAGGATAGAGGAGGAAAATAAGAAGAAAACGAAATAATGATAAATATCATGTTTTTGAAATGATAATTGTTATAAGTTTGATAACGTTACGCGTGTATGCGTAGGGCGTATTAATAACTAAAAATAAAATTATGAAAGCAGAACAATTTTTAACCGAAAATTCCGATTGGTTCGATAAATCACCAGGCGGAGAAAAATTATACTTTGAATCAGAAGTTATAAGAATGATGAATGATTACGCAAATGAAGTCTTACGCATACACGATGTTGGTGGGCGAAGCGAACAGTTGGTTTGCCCGAATTGTGTTGATGGTAGAGATGAATTTGAACCTGACTGGAAATGCCCTGATTGTAGGCAAAGAGATAAGGCAAACTAATTGCCTGCAACAATAGTATATCCGAAACTAATTAAAAATAAAATCATGATAAAAGATTATTATTTCTTAGAATGTGAGCAAACACAAGAATACAAGAAAGCAACACCAAAAGCTTTTGCGAGAAAATTAAATACTCTGGAATACACACAAATTAAAGATGAAGAGAAAAACGAAAGTTCATCATTGCATTTTTCAAAAACTATTTTTTTTGGTGCCAAAACAGCAATTAGGGAAACGATTTCAATGAAAGGAAAAAGATACCATTTTCTGTCGTTTTTGGAAAATTAAAATAAAGAAGAGGATGAGTGTTGTTAATTTATTGCCACACCAAAGCAAAGCAAAAGAAGAAATTTTAAACATTCTAAAGAAAAAGAAGTTATGCTATTTAGCGGGAAGCACGAGAAGTGGGAAATCCTTAACAGTGCTTTTCGCAGCTGAAGAGTTTGGAGCTAAAAAAGTTATTTTCATTACCAAGAAAAAAGCAATATCAAGTATAGAATCAGATTTTAAAAAGGCTAAATTAACTTATAAGTTAACTGTAATTAATTACGAGAGTGTTCACAAAATAGAAGATAAAGACTTTGACTTTCTTATTATCGATGAAATTCATAATTGTGGTGCCTATCCCCGACCAGCAAAACGAACCAAAGAAATTAAGAAACGTTTTGGACACTTGCCGGCTATTCTTATGAGCGGAACTCCTGCAATCGAAAGCTATTCGCAATACTTCCATCAATTTTGGATTAGCATTTTCTCGCCTTTTAAAGGATATAAAAATTTTTACAGATGGGCGGATGTTTTTGTAAATAAGGAAATTAAAAGATTAGGAACGCATCAGATTACAGACTATTCTGGAGCAAAAGAAAAAGAAATTGACGACATAATCAAACCTTATACGGTTGTAATGACCAAGCCGGAGGATGAGTTTACGGAAGCTAATAAGAACATCCTAAGAATAGATACGCCAAAGCGAATACAAGCCCTTTGTAAGCGATTGATGAAAGATAGAACAATAGAGGGTAAGAGCGGTTATATCATGGCAGAAACGCCAGCTAAACTGCAAAGCAAGATTCATCAGATGTATAATGGCACGGTAATAATTGAAAAGGGTATTGATGAAACGGAAGCTATTATCTTAGATGATTATAAAGTTCGTTTTATTGCGGAAAGATTTAAAGATAAAAAGATAGCAATCTTTTACTATTATAAGGCTGAATTGGAAATGCTATTAAATTTCTTTGGTGATAAAATTACAACGGATTTAGATGAGTTTAATGCAACGGATAAAAATTTCGCATTACAGCAATCTGTTACAGAAGGAATGAACGTAAGCGCAGCGGATTGCCTTGTTTATCTAAACTTCTCCTTTTCGGGAAAAAATTTTGTTCAATCATTGGATCGGTTAACGATTAGAGGGCGAAAGGATAATAACGTCTACTTTATATTTGAAAAGGGAGGCATAACCGAAAAGATTTATAATCGTGTAAGCAAAAAAGAAGATTTTAATTCACGGCAATTTATGAAAGATTTTAAGCTATGAAAAACAAAACAATGATAATATTATACAAAGGTGATTGCTTGATTGAAAGCGACAAAATAGAAAGCGGAACGGTTGATTTGATATTAACTGATTTGCCTTATGGGAATATGAAAAATATAAGAAATCCAGAAAGACCAAAGAGTTGGGGAAATGATAATTATTTTAAGTGGGATACTGTTATTGAACCAAAAAAGATTTATGAAATAGCAAATAGAATACTTCGTAAAAACGGCAAAATGGTTTTATTTTGTCAAGAACCATTTACAACTGAATTAATAAACAAAGCGATACCTAATATACCTTTAAGTTATAGGGCTATTTGGGAAAAAGACCATTTTGCAAACTGTTTATTTGCTAAAAAAGCAATGGTTAATTTTTATGAAGATATTTTGATATTTAGTAAAACACACGATTTTGAAGGATTACACCCGTTAAGACCATATTTTAAAATTGTAATGGATTTTATAGGGCTAAATTTGAAGCAAATAAACAACAAATTAGGACACCGAAGAGCAGAACATACTTTTTACATTGACAGCACACAATACAGACTATGTACTGAGAAAACATACAACGAATTGATTGAAGTATTTGGAATTGATAAAATGGAAGGCTTTAAAAGCTTTGCTGAACTTAAAGTAATAGACGAGCAATTTAAAAACGAATTCGCAAGCACCTTTAACCTTTGGGAAGGGAAAAAATATAAAAGCAACATTCTGAAATACAAAAAAGACTATGACGGCTATCACCCAACACAAAAGCCAGTTTTATTGTTGGAAGATTTGATAAAGACTTTTAGTAATGAAAATGATTTGGTAGTTGATCTAACAATGGGAAGTGGGAGCACTGGAGTAGCCTGTAAAAACACTAACCGTAAATTTATCGGAATAGAAAAAGATGACGAGTATTTTAGTATTGCTGAGAAAAGGGTGAGTTAAAAAAAAAATGATGATAAAATTATACAAAGGCGATTGCTTAATTGAAAGCGATAAAATACAAAGCGGAAGCGTTGATTTGATATTGACAGATTTGCCTTATGGTAATATGGGAATGGAGGGAACTAACCACGGAATGACTGGGAAAGTTAGTTGGGACAAAACTATAAACCCAAGTGATTTATTTATAGTTGCTGACCGCATTTTACGAAAAAAAGGTAAAATGATATTATTTAGCCAAGAGCCTTATACAACTGAATTGATAAATAAGGCTATACCAAATATTCCTTTTTCTTACCGTGCTATTTGGGAAAAAGACCATTTTGCAAATGCTCTAAATGCTAAAAAAGCACCAGTTAGTTATTATGAAGATATTTTAGTTTTTAGCAAAAATGAATGTTACGAAGCGAAACACCCTTTAAGAAATGTAATGCTTAAATACGTGGAGAGATATGGTAAAGATTTTATTATTGACTTATTTTTAAAAGAAGGTAGATATACAAGTGAACTATCTGCAAGAGTACACGCTTCATATAAATTTGGATTTAATAATGGAATGAGGTTTGATTTGATGGATGAAAAAATGTATTTATACCTTTCTGATTTTATAGAATTTGAACATACCTACAAATTGTTGCAAAGCATAGACTTTGAATATAAAACAAAGTATGAAGCGACATTTAATTTATGGCAAGGTGGTAAATTTAAAAGCAACATTCTGAAATATAAAAAAGACTATGATGGCTACCATCCAACGCAAAAGCCTGTATTACTACTGGAAGATTTAATTAAGACTTTTAGCAATGAAAATGATTTGGTAGTGGACTTGACAATGGGAAGCGGTTCAACTATGGTAGCGTGTAAAAATACAAACAGAAACGGAATAGGTATTGAAATGAATGACGAGTATTTTAACATAGCTAAGGAAAGGCTTGAAAACAATAATAAACAAACAAGACTTTTATAATATGAGCAAACAACAAAATAAGTTAATTAATCACTGGAAATCTAAAGGTTATTTCGTTATTAATCTAATAGTAATCTCGCCAATTGGCTTACCAGACCTAATATGCCTTAAACCTAATCATGTGATATTTGTAGAATCGAAAGAAAAAAAAGATAGATTATCACCACTTCAAAAAGTTTGGCTAACACGGCTCACGAAATTAGGATTTGATTGCTTTGTTAATAATGAGAAATATGTTCCGGAAGATGAAACAAAAGAATTTTAAATTAAAACATTATGAACGAACTTGAAGAAATAAAGAAAATAGTAGATTTAATCTTCAATATTAATTTAAGAGAAAAGTCGAGAAAACGAATAAATGCAGATGGACTGAAAGTTTTTAGTTATTTAGCCAGAAAATATACAAATTATGGATTAGTCTATATTGCTGATTTTGTAAATAGAGAACACACTACTATCATTCATCATTTAAAAAGTGTCACAGAAATTGCTGAAACGGATAGAGCTTTTGCGATGAAATTATTAAAGTGTGAGAGTTATTATAACTCCAGTAGTAAATTAAATTGCTACATTATTCTTGATGAGAAAAAAAATATTGACATAGAAGAAATAAAGCAAAAAGTAGCCGGTAAGGGGTTACATTCTGTTTTCCCGAATTTAAACGACCAAAAAGAAAATTACAGACGATTAATTGATAGTAGCAGGTATTTTGTAGCCGGCGATATAACTAATTCAAAAAGAGCAATTAAAGAATTAAAATTAGCTGAATTGTTGGATATTCCTGAAATAATTATAAAAAATAATTAAAAAAATGTGTTAAATATTTTTTTTATTATAAAATTATTTATATATTTGTACTAACAAAATGAAACAATAACAACTTTAAAGATTAGAATTATGAAAACTTTAAACAACACTCCAGAAAATAAAGCAAAAGTATCAGCTTTAAAAACAGTTAAAGAAGTTCAATGGGTAGGAGAGGTAACTCATGATACAATAGACAAAGCCTTAACTGCTATCAATTTGTTTCAAGGAAGTAACTCAGGATGGTACAACCCCGTTGCTGTAAGATTAAACGGTGTTCAAGGTATCTTCATGATAAACGAAGATGAAGGCTTGAATTTTGAATCCAGAATAATAAAAACAGATAAAGGGTACAAAATTGAACATTTAACAAATGCCGGATATAATGCCTTTGAGAATAAATATATTAAAGAATTAGAATCATAATACTAACTAACGGAGAATCCTACGAAGTGTGGGATTCTCTCGTTGAGTTGTGCAAAGCAAAAATATTTAGCATTTATTAATAAAAAATAATTAAAAATATGTATTAAATATTTTTTTTATTAAAAAATAATTTATATATTTGTGCTAACAAAATGAAACAATAACAATAAAAAATTAAACAAAATGAGCAAGTATTACAAAATAGAGGGATTGAAAGTGAGAGTATCAGACCACGAGCCTAACTTCTCAATGGATAGATTCAGAGGCCGAAATGACGTTGAATTTTATACAGTAAGTGCCGACAATAGAAAGCTTAGCGTAATAGACCAAATAGACCACTACTGCGATAAGCACGATTTAGACCCGGCTCTTTTTTCAGAAGTAGCAAAAGATTTTCCAGATCCTGAATATGTGCCTGCTTATCGACCTGAAAAAATCGAAGTTACTAAGGAAATAGTTGACGGATACAGAGCTATTTCAGGAAAAGGCTCAATGAGAAAAAAAGAGAAATACTGCGAGCGTGTTGGAGTTGATGCCTACAAAATGTCTCAAGGTTACTACATAATTAAATAATAACAATTAAAATCAAACAAAATGAAAAAATTAATTCAAATTCAAGCGGAGTTAAAAGCTCCGAAACAACAGAAAAATAATTTTGGAGGTTACTCCTACCGGAGCTGTGAAGACATTTTAGAAGCTGTGAAACCATTGCTTTTGAAATACGAATGTATGCTTGCTATAACTGATAGCATAGAATTAATCGGGGATAGATATTATATCAAAGCAACAGCTAATTTCAGTGATGGTGATAAAGAAAAAGAAGTATCAGCCTATGCTCGAGAAGCACTAACCAAGAAAGGGATGGATGATGCACAAATAACCGGTTCTGCCAGCTCTTATGCTCGCAAATACGCTTTGAATGGTTTATTCCTTATAGATGACACTAAGGATGACGATAGCACGAATGACGGCAAGAAAGAAGATAAAAACATTGAGGATGCATTTGCGAAAGTTAAGAACGCAAAGGATTTGAAAGTGTTACAGGAAATTTGGGGTTATTATTCCGACTTCCACAAAGATTCTGAATTCAAGACAGCGGTTACAGAAAGAAAATTTGAATTGGAAAATAAAATCAAACAAAAATGAAAACAATCGAAGAGAAAATCAAAGAGATTAACGATTATTTTGCAGAGAAAATAGCTAATGGTGATTATGAAATAATGGCCATTGATGATGATGAATTAACGACAGAAATTAAAATCGACAGTAAATATGAATTTACCCTTTGGGTGTCAAAAACCAATGGCTGGAAGCATTTTGGAGTTCATGATACAAAGAATGCAATGAAAGTTTCGTTTACAGATTTTCAAAAAGCGTTAGGGTTCGCAATTGCGATTGAGAAAATTGAAATGAAAATAGAATCAATTAAATATCAATAAAATGAAAAAATTAATAAACAGCGAGGTAATATTCAACGAGGCAGAACACACCTACATTTTAAATGATAAGAGCCTTTTAGGTATTACAACGATGATTCGAGAGCAAATATTCCCGGATAAATATCAGGGAGTACCGATGAAACTCATGGAAGCAGCTGCCGATCGTGGAAAGAAAATCCACGAACAATTACATACCGAGGATGTGTTTGGCGGAAACTCTTACGGGTATGGAGACCTTAAAAAAGAGCATAATATAGAAGTAATTGACAACGAGTATTTAGTAACCGATTATGATTATTTCGCAACGGCTATTGATAAAGTGGCGTTGGTAGATGGAAAATTATCCTTGATTGATGTTAAAACCACATACAATTTAGATGAAAAATATTTATCATGGCAGCTATCAATTTGCAAGCACTTTTTTGAGCTTGTCAATCCAGCCGAAAAAGTAGAGAAATTGTATGCCATCTGGGTGAAAGATGACAAAGCGAACTTACACGAAATTAAAGAAATTGATGTGGAAATTGTGAAAGAACTGCTGCAAAAAACAAAAGACGGAGAACAGTTTGAGAATCCTTTTGTTTTGACCGAGCCGGACAAACAAGCGTTAGAACTCATTCAAAACATAACGCATTTAGAGAATGAGATAAAAGCTTTAAATGCCGTGAAAGATAATTTAAAAGAACAGATTGAAAAAGCATTTTCTAAGCACAATGTAGATAAATGGGAAACAGACTCTTTTGTGATTAGCAAAAGAAAAGCTTATGAAAGAGAGGGTGCTGATGTTCAGAAGCTGAAAGATGATGGAATCTTTGAGCAGTATAAGAAAATAACGAAAGTTAAAGAAAGTATAACCATAAAACTAAAATAATGAAAATTAATGAATTTTTAAAAGAAAAACGAGAAGATCAAGGATTGAAGCAAAACTTTGTTGCTGAGAAATTAGAACTAAAAACAAATGCTATGTTAAGCATGTTTGAGACGGGCAGAGTGAGATGGGACTTTGACCGGGTTGAAAAGTATTTAAACTTTTTAGGATATAAAATAACAATTGAAAAGGTAGAGAAATGAAAACAGAAACTCGGGCAAAGTTAAAAAATGTAACGATAGCCTTTTATCGTTCCGAAATGGGTAACTTGAACCAAGTTAATTTTGAAGTAGAAAAATTAGATGACGCATTATCTTATTTTGAAGCTTCATTCCCGGAGGGGAAAATCGAATATTTAATTTATAAACCTTAAAAAAAAATAAAAATTTTAACATTATGAAAGTACAAGGAAAAATCACAAAGATTTTAGAAAAAGTAACCGGTCAAAAAAAGGACGGTTCGGGAGAATGGGCAAAGCAAAACTTTGTCGTGACGACCGATGAGCAATACAATAATCGATATTGTTTTGAAGTGTTTGGTCAGGAAAAAGTGGACAATTTGACGAAATTCAACAAGGTTGGAGATGAAGTTGAGGTTGAATTCAATGTTCAAACGAACGAATGGGAAGGTAAGTATTACACATCATTACAGGCGTGGAAAATCAAGAAAGTGGCAGTACCGGAAGCAGTACAGGAAACAAACCAACCAGTAGAAGAAGACGATGGTGATCTTCCTTTCTAACTTTCTTCACAAATCAAAGTAAAAATGAGAAGTTACAAGAAAGAATTGGAAATTATAGCAAGTGATTTATTAAATCAAAATGCTGACGCAAAGGGAAATGAAAACAAGCCAAATTACTCAAACAGAGACTTTATGAATGCTGTAATTATCTTTCAAACAGCACTGATGGATAAAATGTATGACTGTCAAGATTATGATAAAATGAGTATTGATGACAGAATGAAAATGGCAGAAAGTTGTGGACTTGCTTTAAGAAAGCTAATACACACTTATACAGGTTTAGACACTCACAAGATTGAGGAATTTCTTTAAGGTTGCCGCTAACGGTTCGGGTATTGCCGAAGGCAGTGATTTGAAAGACGAAAGTTTCAACCTTGCAAAAATGCCCAATAGAAGTAAAAAAGATTGATTAACCGAGAATGCCCTGCTTTTGGCAATACCTTGTTAGGTGCAGTGCTTCTCACAAATTCAAATAAAATGAACATTACAAAGCCAAAACAAATGACATCAGGAACTTCAAAAGTTGAAGAGGCTGTAAGCAAGTTTGAAGAACAATTTGCTAAAGATGAAAAAGACCAACAGTATTACCACTTAGTTATTATTGGAGAGTATAATAGACAAACTTGCGATGAAGTAGAGCGAATTTATACGGAAGCAGGTTGGTCAAAGGTAAAATGCAGAACTTCGTCTGAAAATGGTGAACGTGGTAGTCTTACAGGACTTCAACTATATCGGTCATAACATTGCACCTAACGTTGGGGCAGCTTTACGCTGTGCCAACTTTGAAACTAAAATAATTATTAATAGCCGTCCACTGGCATAGCGTAAAACTGCTTGTTATATGCAGTGGCGGTAGTAAATCTTTAACAAAATGACACAAAAAGAGTTTGAAAAATTATCCGAAAATGAAGTTAAGTTCCTTAATGGATATGACAGTTTAGATTATGTAACAGAGGCTTGGAGAGCTGGGTATATCTATGCACAATCGATTATTAAAAAGTCCTTTCAAGAAGATAATCACGATGATTTCTTTAGTAAGGTAGAAAACTTCATTGAGGATAATTTAGAGGAGTTTGCCTTTGGTGAATAGCAGTAGCCATTGCATATAACGTCCCATCGGCTTGCCGTTCGGTGGTGATATAAAGCAAAAATTTTTCACTTAAAAACAAAAACAAATGAATAGCGCAAAAGACCAAATTAAGCACAGCACCGCCACTGACGGCAAACCGCCTGTTAGTGGCTGGGTGGCTGTAACGGACGCTCTTCCAAAACCACTACAAACTGTTTGGCTTACAAATGGAAAAGGGTGGGTTTGCTTAGGATGCCTTGTAGAAAGTGATGAAGGATGGCATTGAGCAGAAAGCAATGGAGTAATTTATATTGAAAATGGAGAAATAGTGTCAGAGTGTGAAAGTGAAGATTTAGATGTGAATTTTTGGCACGAACTTCCTAAGCCACCTTG
>Ga0209075_1002538_pt1 | contig 16013 bp, 12 predicted proteins | sample Stecom2011_FD_187523 | JGI IMG/M metagenome (GOLD analysis project Ga0209075, IMG submission 187523) | Agricultural soil microbial communities from Utah to study Nitrogen management - Steer compost 2011 (SPAdes) (version 2) | ecosystem: Environmental > Terrestrial > Soil > Agricultural land...
CAGTGGCGGAGCAGGTGCCTTTGCCGATATTAAAGTCGCACACACTTTAGGGTGTGATTGTGGAATGATTGTAATTGCTCTAACGGCACAAAATAGCCTTGGGGTGCAGGCAGTTCAGCCGATAACTCTTAACGATATACACGCCCAATGGCATGCGCTAGAACAAGACGGTTGGCCCGAGGTTATTCGTTTGGGCTGGTTACCAGCTCAGGTAGATATTTTAGAGTGGCTGGTGACTAAGTTGCAGGAATACTCAGGTATCGTTATCTGGGATCCAGTACTCTCTGCTTCACAGGGCAGTGCCCTAAGCCAAGATTGGCAAGAGCCCACGCTAAAACGATTACAGATTCAGTTATTACAGCGAGCCGATTTAATAACGCCCAATATAAAAGAAGCGCGAACCTTAGCCAATCTAGCAGACAGCGCCAGTGCGAAAGACTGTGCACAGAGCCTATCCAGACAGGGTGCACGCCATTTGTTGGTTACTGGTGAGCAGGTCGATGATGGGTATATAGACGATCTGTTTTTGTTTTCTCATCAATCAAAAGCGGGACAAGAAGAGCTTCCAGGAGACTCTTTGGCAACGATGTTTACCTTAAGAAAGCCAACACTTGATGCACAAGCACACGGAACAGGTTGTCATCTCGCTGCCAGTATCGCCTGCTTATTAGCTAAGAAACACAGCTTATACGATGCTATTACTCAGGCCGTTGGTGCTACTACTGTGGCACTAAAAAATGCCAGTTTGGGTAGCAAAGGCGTAGGCAATGCTTGGGCCAGTCATTATGTACATGCCAAAACAGAAGACTGGCCATTAGTATACGCTGAACCAAAACTAGAAGGTGGCTTTGCCTCGCTTGATGGTCCTTTAGGTTTGTATGGATTGGTCGACAACCTAGCGCATTTACAAAGACTGTTGGAGTTAGGCATTAATACCCTTCAATGGCGGGTTAAAGCCCCAAGCGCAGGGTATATTAAAGATACCCAACAAGCGATTGCGCTCTGTAACGCAGCGAATGTTCCGTTGTTTATTAATGACGATTGGAAACTGGCAATTAAACTCAACGCCTATGGCGTGCATTTAGGTCAAGAAGATCTAGCGCTTGCCGATTTACCGGCTATTCAAGCAGCAGGGCTGCGCTTAGGCATAAGTACGCATGGCGACTGGGAGCTAGCACGCGCAAGGGCATTGCAGCCTTCCTATATTGCCATTGGTCCAATTTATAAGCCTTTGTCTAAGGAGCTTAAATACGCACCTCAAGGCTTAAAAAAACTAGCACGCTTTGTTTCTTGTTTTCCTGATACGCAATTTACCTGCATAGGTGGTATTACCCAAGAAAATGCTCACAGGGTGTGGGCTACTGGAGTGCAGTCGATAGCGATAGTCACCGATTTAGCCAATGATGAAGGTTTAGAAGAGCGTATTCAGAAACTTAGAGCGATATCCTCAGAAAATACGCTTGAAATTCTATAAATGCCCCCCATAAATACAGCATCAACCTACTTTAACAAATACACATATTATAAAAGGGAGTGCGGTATGACTGCTGCCAAAGAAACTTTAGGCTTTAAAACCGAAGTTAAGCAATTATTGCATCTAATGATTCACTCTTTGTATTCGAACAAAGAAATTTTCTTGCGTGAGCTTATTTCAAACGCTTCTGATGCATGCGACAAGTTACGCTTTGAAGCCTTACAAAACGATGACCTATACGAAGGTAACAGCGATTTAAGCATTCACGTTGATTTTGATAAAGACGCAGGCACCTTAACCATCGAAGACAATGGTATTGGTATGAACCGCGACGACGTGGTGAACCACTTAGGTACCATTGCAAAATCAGGTACCGCTGAGTTTTTAAGTAAGTTAAGTGGCGACCAGAAAAAAGATTCGCAACTGATTGGTCAGTTTGGTGTTGGTTTCTATTCAGCCTTTATTGTTGCCGATAAAGTAACGGTTGAAACTCGCAAGGCGGGTGAAACTGCAGATCAAGCTGTACGTTGGGAGTCGGCAGGTGAAGGTGATTTCACTTTAGAAAATATTGAAAAAGCCGAACGCGGAACCCGTATTATCTTGCACTTAAAAGAGGAAGATAAAGAATTTGCAGACAGCTTCCGTTTACGCACTTTAATTAAAAAATACTCAGACCACATTGCGACCCCTGTTTTCTTACCTCAAGAAACAGACGCCGAAGATGCAGATAAAGCAGAGAAGAAAATCCCTGAAGCAGTTAACCAAGCGAAAGCTCTCTGGACGCGCAGCAAGTCAGAAATTTCTGATGAAGAATATAACGAGTTTTATAAGCACGTTTCTCACGATTGGAACGATCCTCTACTGTGGGCTCACAACAAGGTTGAAGGTAATCTAGACTACACCAGCTTGTTATATATTCCTTCGAAAGCACCTTTTGATATTTGGAATCGCGATGCCATTCGAGGCCTAAAACTGTACGTGCAGCGCGTCTTTATTATGGACGATGCAGAACAGTTCCTACCGTTATACCTACGTTTTGTTAAAGGTGTATTAGACTCAAACGATTTATCACTGAACGTATCACGTGAAATTCTTCAGCAAGACAAGCAAGTAACGACTATGCGTACTGCATTAGTGAAACGTGTGTTAGACAGCCTTACTAAACTGGCTAAAAACGATGCTGAGAAGTACCAAACATTCTGGGATGAGTTCGGCAGCATTCTTAAAGAAGGCCCAGCAGAAGACTTCGCTAACCGTGAAAAAATTGCCAAGTTATTCCGCTTTGCGACCACTAAGAGTGAGGGTGAAACACAGAATGTTAGCTTGACCGATTACGTTGCTAGAATGCGTGAAGGTCAGAAAAAGATTTACTACATCACTGGTGAAAACTATGCCGCGGTCGCTTCAAGCCCGCACTTAGAATATTTCCGCAGTAAAGGTGTAGAAGTTCTATTACTGAGCGATCGTGTGGATGAGTGGATGGTCGGCCACCTAACTGAGTTTGATGGCAAGCTATTCCAAGACATTACTAAAGGTGAATTGGATTTAGACGATTTAGCCGACAGTGCTGAAAAAGAGAAGCAAAAAGAGCTGGAAGAAACGCATCAGTCACTGGTTGAGCGTGTTGAAAAAGCATTAGAAGGCAAAGTAAAAAAGGTACGTGTTACGTCAAGACTGACCGAATCACCGGCATGTCTAGTGGTTGGGCAGTATGACATGGGCGGACACATGCGTCGTCTTATGGAAGCGGCAGGTCAGCCTCTACCAGAAGCCGATGTTACGCTTGAGATTAACCCAACGCACTTGTTAATCGAACGCTTGAACTCTGAACAAAGCGAAGACCGTTTTGCAGAGTTGGTGGAGCTTATCCATGCTCAGGCTCAATTGGCTGAAGGCAGTCAGTTGGAAGATCCGGCACAATATGTGCAGAGACTGAACAAGCTGTTATTAGAACTATTGAACTAATAATTGCTTGAAAATAGTAAAGCGCGGCGGTTGGGGTTTTCACTTCAGCCGCCGCGCTGTTATTATGCGCCACTTAAATTGGCTTTTAGTTTGCCCAAGGGTTGGAAAACACATGTTTCGTTTTATTAAAAAATCAGCGCTAGTTCTAACAACCATGGCTATGGCAATCCCTGCTGCTAATGCTGGTGGTTCGGTTGACCTTAGTCTTTCAAACAAATCATTCCGTGCAGGTTATGGTGCAACAGCGGCACAATCCGGTGTTCATTTTGATGCCGCATGGCTTCATCATGAAGATGAAGGCAACATGGCAGAACTGGGTTTTCATGTAGTCGAAGCACGCCCATCATCACGTAATACCTATATTGGTATTGGTGCAAAACTGCATGTTGGTCGTTTAGATGAAATTAAAGAAAACGTTGGCGCAGTAGGTGTGGGCGGTTTTTTCCGTTATAGCCTACCGGTTAATCCTGCTGTTGGTGTGGCTGGTTATGCATACTATGCACCTTCAGTGTTATCTTTCTCTGACACAGAAAACATGATTAATACCGACTTACGTATTCAATACAGCGTAATCCCAAGCGCTCGTGTATTTGCCGGTTATCGTTACGTTGGTACAAAAATGGAAGACGGCGGTTCTAAACGCTATAAGCTTGGCAGTGGTCTGCACTTAGGTTTAACCATCGACTTCTAATATAGCGTCAGTTTAATCAGACAGAGTTCTATTAAGTCGTTTCTTATGACGAACTGTTCTGTATCTGCTTAAGCTATATATCTTCTAATGTGCTATAGTCGCCCACCTTATTTTGTGAGGCAGCTATGGCACATTTTTTTGAAATAGTAGAGTTATCAAATGGCGATGTGATTTTACGTCGCACCGATGATTTAGACGATGAAGCGTTGGTTTCTGTCCGCTTCTCTGAACAGGCTAAAGCAGGTCTTCAAGCTCATCACTTAGAAATTGCACGAGTGATGCTAGAGGCAGGTGTTCGTAAAGTAGGGGAGTTGTCGGGCTTAGAAGTTGAGCGCGAGGATTTTGATACCCCAGAGCATGACGCCCAACTTCATTAACGCTTAAATGCGGTGCGCTAGAATGATGTGTGTACCGCTTTTTATCGCTTCTTCTTGCAGTAAATCTCTATCTTCGTTACTTAGCTCACCTTGCCATTCAATAATCATATGGCTGTTCGCCGCGTTAAGAATTCTTGAACACAAGGTTTTTTGTGTGTCTGCACAAGTATCTAAATGGATAATGGGTGCTTTTTCTAAGCCCATTTTCGTTAGCCAAGTTTTGTTAATAGTACGGTTAGGACTAAGCCACATTAGCCAGCGGGTGTGAGTGTCGCACTGAGCCAGTAATGGCAGCATTTGGACAGGATGAATTGTACTGTTCTCACTCAGTATCATTTCTGTCAGGCTACCAGTACCAATGGCCTCGGAAGGTTTTCTATTCGGTAGTTCAGCTACCGGCGCAATGGCTTTTTTAGTAGTAACGGCCTGTAATACAGGTGGGGTACTGATTACGTCATGCGCTGATACATCTAAGGCTAATTGTTGCATAGTCCTGCTCCTATATTGACTGGCTTAGTGGCGGCGAATGACGCCGACAAACAAACCTTCAATATTAAATTCTTGATTCTTGGGGTTAACTTCAATGGGCTGGTAGTCATCGTTTTCAGGATGCAGCAGCACAGAGTTCTTTTGCTTTTCGTAACGCTTCACTGTGACTTCGTCGTCAACACGCGCCACAATAATATTGCCATTACGAGCAGTGTTGGTTTTATGCACCGCAATATAGTCACCATCATGAATGCCTATATTGATCATACTGTCACCTTGTACTTCGAGTAAGAAGTCTGCTTTAGGGTGAAAGAATTCTGGTGCAATAGTGCAGTAATCTTCGATATGTTCTTGGGCAAGTATGGGTTCGCCTGCCGCCACTCTACCGACAATAGGTAAACCTAGAGACTCTTCTTCAATAATACGAATACCACGAGATGCGCCAGGAATCATTTCAATGGCACCTTTACGTGCCAGTGCTTTTAGATGTTCTTCGGCAGCGTTAGGAGAGCGGAAACCCAACTCTTTAGCAATTTCAGCACGGGTAGGTGGGAAACCTGTGTCTTCAATGGCGCTTCTAACATAATCGAGTACACGTTGCTGTCTTTCGGTTAACTTAATCATTCTTTGTTGCTCTGGTTGTATATACAGTAGGTGTTAATTTATACAGTAAAATACTGTTTGTAAATAGAATTAATGATATTTGCTTAGTGACATGTAAAATTCTTGCCATTAGAGCGTTTTAAACGTATGTTTGAAACACTTGTTTTTATTTATCATTTAGCGGTTACTAAGCTACGAGTTGTAAGACGGATTTATGTCACAGAAAGATACAGTTACCAGTTTATTAGATGCGGCTGAAGAATTGTTTTCAGAGCGTGGATTTGCAGAAACATCGTTACGTAATATCACCACTAGGGCAGGGGTCAACTTAGCTGCTGTTAATTACCACTTTGGTTCAAAGAAAGCTTTGATACAGGCGGTTTTCGCTCGCTTTTTAACACCGTTCTGTGAACAGTTAGAAGGGGAGTTAAACGCTATAAAGATTCGTAATGCTCACACTTCTGTAAGTTTTGAAGATCTTTTAAAGTTAATTTCTCATGTGGCACTTAAAGCCGGTCAAGACAGCCCGCGTAAGCTTGGTATATTTATGCGGTTATTAGGGTTGGCGTATACTCAAGGACAAGGCCACTTACGTCGCTTCTTGCAAAAAGAATACGCCCCTGTGTTCAGTGCTTTTATGGAATCCGTTAAAACAGCTACGCCAAACTTAACCGACGAAGAACGCTTTTGGCGGATACATTTCATGTTAGGTGCTACTATATTTACCTTATCAGGCTCTGACTCATTAACGGCTATGGCTGAACATGATCTAGGTAAAGGTTCTAATATTGCTCAGGTTATCGAACGCTTAATTCCGTTCTTAGCAGCAGGTCTGGATGCTCCGCAACTTGCAGAGGCGTAGTAATGCCAACACACCCACGTATCGAATATCCTCTGATAGAAGTCTCTATAGAGGATCAAAAACTTCGTTTTTTAACTGAAGACGACAGTGTTTACTTCAATATTGCCACCGCTAAAAACGGTGCCGGTGAGCTCGAAAACTCTGGCAAAACTCCTCGCGGTTGGCATCGAATAGTCGCCGCCATTGGTCATGGACAACCGATTAATGCCGTGTTTGTTGGTCGTCGTCCTACCGGTGAAATATACACCCCTGAATTGGCTCAACAATTTCCTGAAAGAGATTGGATCTTAACGCGTATCTTATGGCTCCAAGGATTAGAAATTGGACGAAATCGTATGGGAAATGTCGATACAATGCGCCGCTACGTCTATATTCATGGCGTGCCCGATAGTAAGGTAATGGGTGTGCCTGGCTCTGCCGGGTGTATTAATATGAATAATAACGATTTATTACGCCTGTTTGACTTAGCGCCAGCGGGTACAAAAGTGTGGATTCAAGAAGAGTCCTTTGCGAGGATTGAATGCGTTACTCTATAAACCCTAAGGCGATTGGCGTTGTTGCTGATATCGAAGGTTTAACTCTAAGCTCTGACGATATCGAGTTTTTACAGCAACCTGAAATAAGCGGCTTAATTTTCTTTGCCCGCAACTATGAATCGCCCGCACAAATTGCCGAGCTATCAGCCAGCATTAATGCCATACGTCCCGACTTACTGCTTTGTGTTGACCAAGAAGGTGGTCGTGTACAGCGTTTTCGTGATGGATTTACGCGCTTACCGGCCATGCTAGGGTTAGAGTCATATTATTTAGACAATCCAGAGGCGGCTTTATCATTAGCCAAAGAGTTAGGCTGGTTAATGGCCGCAGAGGTTCGCCAGCAAGGTGTGCACTTAAGTTTTGCACCTGTGCTCGATATCAACTTTGGGTGTTCAGACGTTATTGGTGATCGTGCATTTGGCAGCAATGCTCAGCATGTAATTCAGCTTGCAGGGGCGTTTATTGATGGAATGGATGAAGCCGGAATGCCAGCGGTGGGTAAGCATTATCCTGGGCATGGCGGTGTTGTTGCCGATTCCCATTTTGATCTGCCTATTGATACTCGTTCATTGCAAGAGTTACAAAGTGATATTGAGCCTTTTCGTCATCTTATTAAGACGCAAGCATTAGCTGGAATCATGCCTGCGCATGTGTTGTACCAAGCGGTCGATGCCGACAATAACGCGGGTTTTTCTCCGTTGTGGCTTCAGGATATTCTGCGTCAAGAGCTTGGCTTTGAAGGGGTTATCTTTAGTGACGATTTAACCATGGCAGCGGCCGATATAGGCAGCTATGAAGAACGCACACAAGCGGCTATTGCAGCCGGTGGTAATGCATTGTTGGTGTGTAATAGCCGTGATGCTGCACAGCTGGTTATAGAAGAGGTTCGTCGCCAACAAAGCAATGGCTTGCCCCACTTAAACTTGCAAGGATTACAAGGGCCATCACAGAGCTTCGATGAGGCGCGTCAACAGCGCATTAAAGAGCAGCTGCTGACCTTTAAGTAGTATCTAATACGTTAGAGTTAGTTCGATGTAGGAGTAACTCTAACAATAACACCTAGCATTGGGTGGTCTATATAATGAAGCTCAGTGCTTCGCATACGGCGTTGTAGTTGAATATGGCCGGCTCTAACAGGGATTAGTACCGATTCAGGCGCTTCTGCCAGTTCTATATTGTCATCAGCGTATTCTGCCAATTCATTCTCAGCTTCTTTTGAAATCTCGCTAATAAGCGCATCTAACGATTGGCTTGTTTCACTTTCAACGTCTTCACTGTCTGGATCGACCAGTTCACTAGGGTGGCCTAGGCGACTGTGCTGCATGACTAGATTAGAACGAATATGCAGGTAGCGACTTAGGTACAGACTAAAACTACCCGATAAGTTAAGGTCTTGGTTTAAATGGTTAGCTTCTGGCGCTAGGTGAATATTAACGGGGTGTACTATGGCGTTGTTTCTTTCACCAATGGGCTCAATCCATGCTTTATGCCAGAGCAACTGCATGCCAGGATTGTTTTGAATACGCTGAACAGCTCTTTGTAAGTCAGCGCTTTCTAAGGTTTGCATAGAATACTGCCATGCTGCTTGTGGGTTTTTGCTAAAACCGTAGTCAGCAATCAAGGCGTGATAGTTTTTAATGCTAGGCGTCAGCCACCAACGGGTAACTGAGTTACTTTTTTTAATGTTGGTCGTGTCGAGTGATTCTGGCCAAGTCTCATTATTGATTAAATTAAGATCGGTATAAGCCACTAAAATCATTTCAACCTGATATAAAGGGGCTGCCTGAGCAGTAACACTGAGTTGCCACAGTAATAGACTGGTAAGAATAAAGCGCAATGTCACTTGCCTTGCTCCTTTTGTAAATCATTAATGATTTGTTCAATGTGTGAGAATCGCTGATCGATGCTCGCCATGTTAAGCGCAAATTTAAGGGTATGACCACCTTCTAGTTTAAAAGTGGCAGGCTTGCTTTGAACTAATTTAATAAGGTTGAACGGATCAATCTTAGTGTCGGCTGAAAACTCTATAGAACCACTTTGATCGCCAGCCGTTACTTTAGCAATACCCAGTGGGCTTATCTTAAGTTTAAGCGAAGTTTGACGGAAGAGATTTTTCACCTGATCAGGCAGTAGGCCAAATCGGTCAATCATTTCAACTTGTAGCTCTTTTAATTCGTTGTCATTTTTAGCGCTAGCAATACGTTTATATAAGGTTAGGCGGCTGTTAACGTCTGGCAAGTAGTCTTCAGGAATGAGTGCCGGAATGTTTAAGTTTACTTCGGTGCCATGGTTGCTGGTGAGATCAACACTAGGCGTTTTGCCCGATTTAATCGCCTCTACGGCTTCTTCAAGCATTTCCATATAGAGCGTAAAGCCAATGGTTTCGATCTGACCGCTTTGCTCTTCACCGAGCAGTTCACCCGCTCCACGAATTTCTAAGTCGTGTGTAGCCAACATGAATCCGGCGCCTAAATCTTGAGCGGCTGAAATGGCTTCTAAACGTTTCTCGGCATCTTTCGTTAGTGATTTAGTCGGCGGTGTCAGGAGATAAGCGTAAGCCTGATGATGTGAGCGACCGACACGACCACGTAACTGATGCAGCTGTGCCAAGCCGAATTTATCGGCTCGATTAATAATAATAGTGTTGGCGGATGGAATATCGATACCGGTTTCAATAATAGTGGTACATACCAACACATTAAAACGTTTGCGGTAGAAATCCCCCATGACTTGTTCCAGTTGGCGCTCGGTCATTTGTCCGTGCGCTACAACTGTACGTGCTTCGGGAATGGTTTCGCTCAGTTCGCGAGCAACTTGCTCGATGGTTTTTACTTCATTGTGTAAGTAGTACACCTGACCACCACGTAATATTTCACGCAATATGGCTTCTTTAATGGTGGCAGTATCGTGCTGGCGAACAAAGGTCTTAACGCTTAAACGTTTGGCTGGCGGTGTGGCAATAATTGAGAGGTCACGTACATTCGCCATTGCCATGTTAAGCGTACGCGGAATAGGAGTGGCCGTTAACGTTAGAATATCGACTTCCGCTCGTAATGCTTTAATACGCTCTTTTTGCTGTACTCCAAAGCGGTGTTCTTCATCAATGATTAATAAGCCTAACTCTTCAAACTTAACGTCTTTCTGTAAGAGTTTGTGGGTGCCAACCACAATATCCGTTTTGCCTTTAATCATACTGTCTAAGGCCGCTTGCGTTTCTTTAGCAGAATTAAAGCGTGATAGCACATCGACTTTTACCGGCCAGTCTGAAAATCGGTCGGCAAAGTTTTGATAATGCTGTTGCGCCAGTAGAGTGGTTGGTACTAAGACAGCTACTTGCTTGCCACTTTGCACAGCCAAGAAAGCGGCTCGCATTGCCACTTCTGTTTTACCAAAGCCCACATCACCGCAGACCAAACGGTCCATCGGGCGATTGGATGTCATGTCTGCAATAATGGCTTCAATGGCGGCTTGTTGGTCTGGAGTTTCTTCGAAAGGGAAGTCGGCGGCAAAACGGTCGTAATCACTATCGGGGTTATTGAACTGAAACCCTTTACGCGCTTCACGACGTGCATAAACATCTAAGAGTTCGGCCGCGGTGTCACGTATTTTTTCGGCGGCTTTGCGCTTTGCTTGCTCCCACTTATCGGAGCCTAAACGGTTGAGCGTGACGCTCGAGTCTTCCATGCCACCGTAGCGAGAAATTAAATGCAGAGAGGCGACGGGTACATAAAGCTTGGAGTTGCCAGCGTACTCTAGCACTAAAAACTCATTAACCTGTCCGCCGGCTTCAAGCGTTTGCATGCCCGTATAGCGACCGACACCATGGTCTAAATGGACGACCGGAGCACCAATCTTAAGCTCTGATAAGTCGCGGATAACCAGTTCGGCATCCACTTTTTGCTTTTGGCGGCGACGGGTTTGGCGTATGCGTTGGCCAAAGAGTTGGTTTTCGGTAATTAAAAATAATGTACTGTCTTGATACTCAAAGCCTATCCCTGTTTCTAGAGGAGCGACTAAAATACCTAGCTTGCTGTTGCTCTTTCTAAACTCTTGCCAGCTAGCGAACTCTTTCGGTGCAACCTTAATGCGCCCCAATAACTCTTTTAATGCCTCACGGCGTCCGCTTGAGTCTGCACAAAATAAAACACTTTGATCTGTGTTGTTGGCTAACCATTGTTGTAAACGCTGCAGCGGTTGTTCTAGGCGAGCATCGATACTGACATCTTCTATTTCTGATAACGAAAACTGAAAAGCGCCTGCACGCTTAGGGGCGGGCGTCTCGCTCCATTGTACGCGTGGATAGTCGTTTAGGTTCGAGAACAGTTGGTCGTTCGTCATCATTAAATGCGATGGCGCTAATATCGGTTTTTGAACATCGTGGCGGCGCTCTTCATAGCGTTCCTCCATATCATCTCGCCACTGGGTAGCGTTAGCTTCAATGTTGGCGTCATGTACGATGAGCGTTTCTTTGGGTAAGTGTTGGAAAAAATTACCCAAGTCTTCGTTAAAAAATAAGGGTAAATAATACTCAATGCCGGCGGGTGCAATGCCTTGGCTAATATCGGTATATAACGGGCTGTTCTTAGGGTTGTTTTCAAAGAAATCGAACCAACGACTTTTAAAGGTGGTAATGGCATCTTTATTAAATGGGAATTCACGTGCCGGCAGAATATGAATGGCGTTTACTTTCTCTAAAGTGCGTTGGCTCTCCGGGTCAAAGGTTCGTAAGCTTTCAATTTCATCATCAAATAACTCAACCCTAAATGGCTGTTCTTGCCCCATAGGGAAAATATCGATAATAGAACCGCGTACTGCAAATTCACCAGGTTCATACACGCTCTCCACTCGGTGGTAGCCGGCAATTTCTAATTGTGTGCAGGTGTTTTCTAAATGGAAGGTTTGACCAACATCCAAAATAAAGTTTTGCCCTTGATAAAAGCTTAAAGGGGGTAGTTTATGCAACAGTGTCGCAATTGGCAGAATAACAATGCCACGGCGAATGTTTTTTAAGCGATCAAGGGTGGCAATACGCTGTGAAATAATGCTTTGATGGGGGGAGAAAAGGTCGTAAGGCAGAGTTTCCCAATCGGGGAAGTACAAAACATCTAAGCCATTAGCAAAGAAATCGATCTCTTCTTCCAAGCGCAAGGCGCTGGCGGAGTCTGAGCACACAACTAGCGTGAGCCCTTGCTGTTGCTGGGCAGCCTCAACGATCGCTAACGCCTGAGCGGCACCTCGTAATTCGCCCCAGAAGTATCGTTCACCAGAACGGCTAGGAATAGGCGGCTGTAACGGGCTTGTCATGCGTGCTCCTGAAGCAAATAAAATAAAGTGCGCAGTGTAGCCGAATACAGAGAATGGCTAAAGGGGGAGATGGTCGGTACTACTAATGGATAATTAAAAAGAACAATTAGGACTTTTATAGGTTTGTTATCCTTGATTCATATAGGCATAATACAGCCCCAAAATTTATGCTTATTCATTATCAATATAAAGGTGACCTCGTGAGCCAAGATAAACGTGAAGCCTGTTTACAGGATTGGATGGATCGTGAAGCTATTGCAGAATCAATGATCCCTTTAATTGGTACTTTGTACCGTAACAAGAACGTTGTAACTTCGGTTTATGGCCGTGACATTATCAATCGTTCGGTTATTCAGTTATTAAAAGCACACCGTTTTGTGCGTCATATGGAAGACCAAGAGCTTTCAATTCACGATACCTTCCCAATTATTAATGCATTAAAAGACATGGATATTAGCCGTGTACAAATTGATGTGGGTAAATTAGCGGTTAAATATCGCAAAGAAAGTAATGGTCGCGATCTACAAGAATTCTTAAACGAAGAGTTAGAAGCAGCTATCGGTGCTCAAGCCGCTGATGCAGAAAACCGTGATGTTGTATTATACGGTTTTGGTCGTATAGGTCGTTTATTGGCTCGAATTCTTATTGAGAAATCAGGTGGCGGTAAAGGTTTACGCTTACGCGCTATCGTCGTACGTCGTAACAAGGGTGAAGATTTAGCAAAGCGTGCTTCATTATTACGTCGTGACTCTATTCATGGCCCATTCCGTGGCACCTTAACTGTTGATGAAGAAAACGAAGCAATCATTGCGAACGGTAACTACATCAAAATTATTTATGCAAACAACCCAGCAGAAATCGATTACACCGAGTACGGCATTAATAATGCACTGGTGATCGATAACACTGGTGTATGGCGTGACGAAGACGGCCTGTCTCAACACTTGCAAAGCAAGGGGACAGCACGCGTTCTATTAACAGCACCTGGTAAAGGTGATCTGAAGAACATCGTTTACGGCATTAACAATGACGATATCACAGAAGACGACAAAATTATCTCTGCGGCTTCTTGTACGACTAACGCTATTACTCCTGTCTTAAAAGCAATGAACGATCAATATGGCATTAATAACGGCCACGTTGAAACCGTTCACTCTTATACTAACGACCAAAACCTAATCGACAACTATCACAAAGGTGATCGTCGTGGTCGTAGCGCTCCTCTTAACATGGTTATTACTGAAACAGGCGCAGCATCAGCGGTTGCAAAAGCACTGCCGGAGCTAAAAGGGCTGTTAACGGGTAATGCTATTCGTGTTCCAACACCTAACGTATCAATGGCTATTTTGTCTCTTAACCTTAAGAAAGAAACATCCGTTGAAGAAGTAAATAACTTCCTACGTGATCAAGCATTGAACTCCCCTTTGCAAAAACAAATTGATTGGGTTGATTCAGCTGAAGTAGTATCAACAGACTTTGTTGGTAATAGTCACGCCGGTATCGTGGATGCTAAAGCGACTATCGTTAACGGAAACCACGTTAACTTATACGTTTGGTACGACAACGAATACGGTTACAGCCGTCAGGTAGTACGTATTGCTTACCAAGTGTGTGGTGTTGATTACCCAGTATTTCCAAAAATCGGCTAACGATTGACAAAAAGTCGCTCTATGCGGCTTTTTGAATTGAGTTTGTATTCGTACTACTCAATTTGGAACCAGAATTCGATAAAAGAGGGAAGCGGATTAACACCGATGGGTGATAATACAATTCCCTCAATGACCATTAAAATGGTTGGATTTTTAACTTTGTCTGTCTTAGTGTTTTATTGTTAAGCATTAACGACAACAGCAGTGATTAGGCGAGGCGTATGATCAAAATTACAAAAGGTCTCGATTTACCTATCACCGGTGAACCAAAACAGAAAATAGCCGAAGGCCAAAAAGTAACGCAAGTTGCTATTGTTGGTCCCGACTATATAGGTATGAAACCTACTCTGTTAGTTCAAGAAGGTGATCGTGTTAAGAAAGGTCAGGCAGTCTTCACAGATAAAAAAACAGAGGGTGTACAGTATACGGCACCTGCTGCAGGGGTGGTTAAGTCCATCAACCGTGGAGAACGTCGTGTTTTCTTATCGATGGTAATCGAGCTAGACGGTGAAGAAGAAGAAACTTTCCAAAGCTATCCAAGCGATCAGCTTTCAAGTTTGACCGCAGATCAAGTACAAGAAAACTTGGTGAACTCAGGTTTGTGGACAACGTTACGTACACGTCCATTTTCGCGTACTCCAGCACTAGGTTCACGCCCTCAAGCTATTTTCGTGAACGCGATGGATACCAATCCATTAGCGGCTAACCCTGAAGTGATTATTGCTGAACAAGCAGACGCTTATAAAAGTGGTTTACAAGTACTGAAGAAGCTTACCGAAGGTAAGTTGTATGTATGCAAAGCTCCTGGAGCTAATATTCCTCGTGCAGGCGTAGAAAACACTGAAGAGTTTTCGGGTCCACACCCAGCAGGTCTAGCAGGCACGCACATTCATTTCTTACACCCAGTAAGTCAAGAGAGAGTTGTTTGGACCGTTGGTTACCAAGATGTTATTGCAATCGGTCACTTATTCACGACAGGTAAATTAAGCACTGAACGCGTGGTCGCACTAGGGGGATCGCAGGTTAAGTCTCCACGTTTAGTGCGCACCTTGGTGGGTGCCAATCTTTCTGAGCTTTGCGCTGATGAATTAGTAGAAGACGAAAACCGTATTATTTCAGGTTCTGTATTTGGCGGTCGTACCGCTGCAGACGGTCTTGGTTTCTTAGGTCGTTTCCATAACCAAGTGACCGTTCTGCGTGAAGGTCGCGAGCGTTATATGCTGCACTATTTAAGACCTGGTCTAAACCGTTTCTCGGTAATGCCTATTTACCTATCTAAGCTGTTCCCAAGAAAACTGCCGTTCTCAACCTCTTCAATGGGGAGTGAGCGCGCCATGGTACCTATCGGTTCTTACGAAAGAGTAATGCCGCTAGATATTTTACCAACGCAACTGTTGCGCGCGATTATCGTTGAAGATATCGACACTGCAACAAATCTTGGTGCACTAGAGTTAGACGAAGAAGATTTAGCACTTTGTACTTTTGTTTGCCCAGGCAAATACGAGTACGGTCCTATCTTACGTAAAAATCTTACTCGCATTGAACTGGAGGGTTAATTATGGGCTTACGTAAATTCCTAGATCGCCTTGCCCCCACGTTTGAGAAGGGCGGTAAGTATGAAAAAATGTATCCGTTGTATGAAGCAGTGGATACTGGGCTGTATTCGCCCCCTAATGTAACTCAAAGTACATCACACGTGCGCGACGGTATCGACCTTAAGCGTATTATGATTACTGTTTGGTTATGTACATTCCCTGCCATTTTCTTTGGTATGTATAACATTGGTTTACAGGCTAACACTGCTATTGCTTTAGGTAATGGCGCTGTCTTAGAAGGCTGGCGTGAATCGTTAATAATGCTACTAGGTGGCGGCGGTCATGATGCGGCTAGCCTCTGGGATAACATCTCATTTGGTGCGGCCTACTTCTTACCCGTCTATGCAACGACCTTTATTGTGGGTGGTTTCTGGGAAGTGTTATTTGCGACCATTCGTCGACATGAAGTGAACGAAGGTTTCTTTGTTACTTCCATTCTGTTTGCCTTGATTCTTCCACCTACTATTC
>Ga0209075_1002539_pt1 | contig 16007 bp, 17 predicted proteins | sample Stecom2011_FD_187523 | JGI IMG/M metagenome (GOLD analysis project Ga0209075, IMG submission 187523) | Agricultural soil microbial communities from Utah to study Nitrogen management - Steer compost 2011 (SPAdes) (version 2) | ecosystem: Environmental > Terrestrial > Soil > Agricultural land...
TTCTATATAAGATTATCACCTTTATAGCTTCTCGTTCCAAATTAGTTACGCGACTTATGGAAGGAAAGGAAATGATTATTGTTAAGGATGGAATGTTCAGTATAGAAGAAAGTCAGGAATCCAGTTTTTCACAACGAGAGTTTTTTGCCGAATTACGCAATCATTCTATAGAACATTTAGGTCAGGTTCGATTTGCTTTATTAGAAGTAGACGGAACAATAAGCATCATACGTTATAATAAGGAAGATGTCCAATACGGATTACCCTTATTTCCTACGGATTATAAAAAAATTAACCCTTCAAAAGTAACAGGACCTTACGCTTGTATGTTTTGTGGAAATATACAGCAAAGGTTGGAAGAAAAAAGTTTACGATGTTCACGATGCGAAAAAACCAATTGGACCATCGCAATCAATACAATCTATAATTAGTTTGGCTTTCAAAAAATATGTCTCCTTTTTTTGAGATAAATATTAACCAAAAACACAAAAGCCTGTAAATCGCATGATTTACAGGCTTTTACTTTGAAATAAAAGTTTTTGGTGGAGTCGGAGAGAATCGAACTCTCGTCCAAACAAGCAATCAAAGAGCTTTCTACACGTTTAGCATCTGTTTAGATTTTCGACAAAAAAGTAAGGACAGAAACAACCATTTTTTTGCTTAACTTTATTAGTGTCAGAAAGGGTTTAAAGTTTTACCTTTCCTAGGTTCATTTTTCCAGTTCCTCTTTATCAGACCCCACAAACCAAGGGTTCTGAGAGAAATCCTGCTTTCCTACCTTGTAGGAGCGAGGCTTATCTTACTATAATTCAGATTAAGCAGCAAGAGCGTAGTTATTTTCGCCGTTTAAAAGTTCATATAGCAGATTTTTACGAGCCTACCATACTTGGCTCGACGTGCTTACTAATCAATTCCACTCGCTGTCAAAACCGGTCGACCCCCAAGTGTATTAGTTTTTTGTAAAAGAACTTGGGTGCAAAGATACAAATAATATACCAAATTATTAATTGGCACAGTATTTTTCTATTTTTTACTTCTGATAAAAATCATTACTACAGCTGTTGTGACAATTCCCATTACCACAGCTCCGATTGAAGCGGAAATCGCGTAATTCGTATAGTTGAATTGTGCTTCTGCCTCTGCTGTAGTTTGATAATATCCTAATTCTACCGAACGTTTGATGATGTTCGGGAAATACTCGGGAGTAATAACATTAGAAATTACCCATTGTGTAACTGGACTTATCAAAGCAATAATACCCGACAATATAACACCCGAAATCAAGCCTTGTTTGTAGGACATACTTCCGTTATAAAATTTTTTCTTCTTGTCTTGAAGCGCTAAAATCATTACTATAATAGCAGGAATGGCAAAAAGATTGGTGAGATACATGTGGTAGTCAATGTGTTTTCCGTGTAATCCAGATAATTTTTCTAAAAACATCCAAATTAATGATACTATCGAAAAAATAACTGCCCATTTGATTTCGATTTTGATATTTTTCATAGTGATTCAGTTAGGTTCGGGTTTTAATTTTTCTCATACTTTATTTCCAAAAAATCAATAGTACTTCGCATTAGTTTTTTAAGAACCTCCAAATCGATATCGGATAGTTTTTTCACATAAATACAAGCTTTTCCCATTTTGAATTTACCTAATTCTTTGAGCATTTCATCTTGTTCAGGAAGTCCTAAATATCCTGAATACACATAAAGAGAAATGGCAGCTTTTCTAGGAGAAAAACCAATCAAAGGAGCATCACCTTCGTAACCACTGTCATATTTATAATGATAACTACCAAAACCAATAATACTCGGTCCCCACATTTTGGCTTCATAGCCTGTGAAATCCTGCATCAGCTTTACCAATTCAAAGCTATCCTTTCTTTTTTGTTCTGTATCTGCAAAAGAGTTTATAAAATCTGTTGTGTTTTGCTCAGTCGGCTTGGTTTTTTGAGTTGCCATTTGTTTTAATTTTTCGGAAAATTACTAGCTGTTTTTATTTCTTCGATTTGCAATGTATGCCTTGCCGTATGTCCTGCCAAAAACAAAAGCGACTGATAAGTATCAGCTGCTCCGGCTGGAGAATCGTTTACTCGATTTCTCAAATCATTTATCGGAGTGTTTTGAATGAACGATAATATTTCTTCTCGTTGTGTATTTAAGTCCTTCAATGCTGTTTCAGCATCATCGTATTTTCCTTTTGCAATAAGCATTTCGGGAGCTTTATATTTTTCGGTACGGTCAACAACCCTTGCCATAATTTCTTTATCGGTAAACTTGATTTCTTCTCTACGCTCCGGATTTTCGGGTTTTTCCATATTTTCTTTAATCATCCCGAAAATCATATTTTCTGTAAGGATGATATGCTCCAAACATTGGCTGATGCTCCACGACTCGTCAGATGGTTTAAAGTGCATTTGTTCTTTGCTGAGTCCTGCAACTGCCTTCTCAATATTTTTTAAAGTTTCTCCATAATAATTGATGGCAAATGTTGTTTCAGAAGGACTTTCTTGAGACTCCACAATTTCTTTTAGTTTCTCTAAACCTGTATTGAAATCTTTATCCATATTATAAAACAAGCTCATAATGTTCCAAGGATAAGGCGTATCCCATGAAATGCCCCATTTTACAAGAGTTTGGTTTTCAGGCTGTTCTTCTACGGTAAAATAAGCTTTGCTCGGTGTATCATCAAAATCATAGAAAAACATATCGGATTCCATTCGTTCTCCTTCCACGATATTGGTAATGACTTGAGCTCCTTTACCGAGTTTTTTGCTATCCCAGCTGTATTTAAAGCCTACGGTTCCGTCTTGACCTTCTTCTGTAGTATTCATCTCCGGATCAGAGAGTTGCCACACTCCGAAGTTGTCTTGGTTTTTGAGGTATTTGATGTAGTCAAATACTTCTTGCTTGGGTTTATTGATAACAACTTGTCCTTCGCTGATCGATTCGTTGGGTACAAACAAAGCGACAATAAGCGGTATTGCGATAAGAATCAACAATACGATTACGATTTTTTTTAGCGTTTTCATTTTGAGTTTTATTTTTGGTTAATAATTTTAAGTTCGTAATTGTGTTTAGAATTTATAATTTTCTACAGGTTCCCAAAGTTCAATTTTGTTTCCTTCGCCATCCATAATATGGACAAATTTGCCATATTCATAAGTGGCTACTTCGTTCAGAATCATTACACCATTTTCTTTCAATTTTTTCAACAATCCTTCTAAATTTTGCACACGGTAATTAATCATAAACTCTTTTTCGGAAGGGTTGAAATAGTCTGAACCTTTCTGAAAAGGACTCCATTGAAGGTAATCAATCTGGTCGGGTTTTTGCGTATTTCGGGATTCGAAAGCAGTTCCCCAATCGTTAGTGGATAAACCTAAATTTTTGCTGTACCATTCTTTTGTTTTTTCTGGATTTTCAGAGAAAAAGAAAATCCCTCCGATGCCCGTAACTTTGGGCTCTAAGTCTTTTGATTGTTGATTTTCCATATCTTTTAAGGTAGGTTACATTTGTATTTTTCCTAATACAAATGTAACCTTTTCTGGTAAGAAATAATTTTATTTCATCGAATGCAACCCGAACATATTTCCTTTGGTGCCCATACACATCGAGCAAAATCCGTGTTCTCCGATAGCCATTTTTGACTGCAGATTTCTTGTGCTAACAAATCACATATTTTCTTCTCATTTTCCGATAAACTATCGTTATAGGTTTGAATGGCTGGATTCATATTTCGTTTCCAAGTATTTTATGTTGAATTTCTTATAGCTGTATGTTTTTCATATACTCAAAAGCTCCTTTGCGAAGATTGATTCCGTATTCTAAATACGCTTTTAGACAATCGAGAAAATTTCCCCATCCAAAGGTATTCCCGGTAAGCCATTCAAGGTTGTTTTCATTTAACTCTTTTTCACCTTCAGTTATTTTTACTACTGTACTAGTATCGGATTGTGACTCTAAGGTAATTTTCACAACCGTTTCTTCGTCCCAAACAAATGAAATAAAAGTATTAGATTGAACTTCTATAATTTTCACAGGAAATTTCCCCGGAAAATCTCCAAATTCCCAAGTTACTTCTTTCCCGGTTTCCATTCGATTAGAACTTTCCGAAATAAAATATTTAGTAATATGTTCAGGGTTTACAATAGCTTCAAAAACTTCTGTAATCGGTTTTTGAATCTGCAAACTTGCTTTGACTGTGAGTTTCATTCCTTTATTTTTGATTCGCAAAATTTATCATCCAACACACGCCAAACTTATCTACAAAAGAACCGAAGTAATCTCCCCAAAACATATCTTCCATAGGCATCTCTATTTTACCTCCGGCTGAAAGTCCGTTGAAAAGTCGGTCGGCTTCTTCTCTAGAATCTGGTGTGATTGAAATATAATTGTTATTCCCTTGACGAAGAACATGTCCTTGACTTGGCAAACAATCAGAAGCCATCAAAAACTGATTTTTTCCGATAGGAAGACCTATGTGCATTATCCTGTTTTTCTCGTTTTCAGGCAAATTCTCTGTTCCTGGAGCTTGACTCATTTTCTGTATAAACAATTCTCCTCCGAATGTGGATTGGTAAAATCGGAAAGCTTCTTCTGCATTTCCGTCAAAATTTAGATAGGGATTTAATGTCATAATTATTTTGAAATTAGAATTCAGTAATATTAGGATTCTAGAAATATCTAATCCTCATTTGATTATTAATTATGACAAAATTAAAAGAGCTAATCTAAAATAAACTTGTCATAAGGCAAGAAATAAAAATGGTGTTAAATTTCTTTTCGAATACGGCTGAAAGAAGTGTCAGTAATTCCCAAATAGCTGGCAATATATTTGAGCGGAGATTGCAAAATTATTTGTGGTTTTTCTTTAATCAGGCTCTCATAGCGGTCTTTGGCAGAGGTAGTGATAATCTCTAATGAACGTTGTTTTGACTGAAATAATTTTCCGGTCATCCAAAATCGTCCCCATTCAGAAAACCCAGGAATAGAGTGATATAATTCCTGAAAAACCGCAAAATCTATTTCCCAGCATACACAATCGGTTAAGGCCTGAATATTCTCTTCGGAAGGAATACGTTGAAATAAGGAAAGTACCTCGATGACAAGCTCATTATTTGAAAAAAAATCAATCGTAATATCATTTCCGTTATAGTCATAAGCAAAAGAACGCAGTAATCCGCTTTCTAAAACCAAATAACTCCCTGCTGTTTCTCCTGCTCTCAATACAAAACCTCCTTTTTTAAGGATTATTTTCTGATGTGCATTAATGATTTTTTCTAACGCATCAGAACTAATTAAGGGGTGTTGATAAACTTGAGAAAGGAGTGCGTATTTCATTCTTTTACTGATTTTTTATGCCATAAAAATTGATTTAAACCGACCCTTTTTCGACATAGTTTTTAAAGTTATCCAAAATATCAGACCAACGATCTTGTTGGTTTTTGATAGGTTTGTCCACATCCTTCTCAAAACTGGTTTCTATTCTCGTAGCTCCATCAAGATTTTCAAAACTAGTTTGCACCTTACGACCATCTTGCAATATATAGGATATGGCTTTTTGAGGGACTACCTTATCAAAAACTGCTTTAACCTCAAAACACGAGCTATCATCTATAGCTTCCATTTTGGCAGAATATTTACCTCCACTTTTAATATCACATTCTACGTGTGTGCACCTCCAACCCAATGAAAAAATATACCATTTTGCAATGTGTTTAGGCTGAGTATATAAGTCCCATACAACTGAAGTGTTTTCAAAAATAGTAGTGCTAACTGTAATTGTACTCATAATTAATCATATTGTATTTGATGGTCCTAAATTACTAAAAAAAGAGTATAAAATTGATGTAGTTAACGAAAAAATAAAAAACAGAAAAACACATAAAAAACCTCAGATTAAATTCTCAAAATAATTTCGTATTTTTGCAGCCTTTAAAAGCCACTATACTATGAAATTTGCCCTTATCAAAGAACGAAAATCTCCACCTGACAGAAGGGTGGTTTTATCACCACAAGAAACCAAAAATCTTAAAGAAAAATTCCCTCAAATTGAAATCGTAGCCGAATCTTCGGACATCCGAGTTTTTGCTGATGATGAATATATCAATCAAGGAATTGAAATTACAGAAGATTTGTCGGATTGTGATGTTTTGATGGGAGTAAAAGAAGTTCCGGTAGAGGCACTCATACCAAACAAAAAATATTTTTTCTTTTCGCATACTATAAAAAAACAACCCTACAACAAAAAATTACTACAAGCTGTTTTAGAAAAAAACATCGAATTGTATGACCACGAAACTATTGTAGACGCTAACAAAAAACGTCTGATTGGCTTCGGATACTATGCAGGTGTAGTTGGAGCTTATAATACACTACGAGCTTTTGGAATCAAATTTGAACTGTTCAATTTGCCTAAAGCTGAAAATTTGCCTGACCAAAAAGCTCTTGTAGAAGCTCTAAAAAGACATCAACTTCCACCTATAAAAATTATCCTAACTGGTGAAAGCGGTAAAGTAGCTCAAGGAGCTAAAGATATTTTGGATGCATATAAAATCAAAGAAGTATCAGCAGAAGATATTTTGACAAAAGCATACGACAGACCGGTTTATGCAAAAATTGGAGTCATGGATTATTACAAACGAAAAGATAATCAAACACTCGGAAAATCGGACTTATATAGCAATCCTGCGGAATATAAATCAGATTTCGGAAAGTTTACTAAAGTTGCCGATATACTTATTACAGGGCATTATTATGACGATAAAGCGCCACATATATTAACTCAAGATATGTTGAGAGCTCCCGACAATAAACTCAAAGTAGTAGGTGATGTTTCGTGTGATATTGATGGACCGATTGCCTGTACGCTTCGTGCTTCGACTATAGCAGAACCTATTTACGGATATCATCCTTCAGAACATAAAGAAGTTGATTATACGCATCCTGCTGCCATTACTGTTATGGCTGTGGATAATCTGCCTTGTGAACTTCCGAAAGATGCTAGTGAAGGCTTTGGAAAAATGTTTGTAGAAAAAGTTATTCCTGCCTTTTTCAATGAAGATAAAGATGGAATTTTGCAACGAGCCAAGATAACCGAAAACGGAAAACTAACACCTCGTTTTACTTATTTACAAGGTTATGTGGACGGTAAATAAGTAACAGTGATAACAAGATAACATCATCAATCAACAACATTTAAAGTTCTGTTAATTGTAATTATGAATTAAATTTTCCTATCTATCTTTGATAGAAATAGTAAGTAAAAGCACTAATGAATTTTTTTAAAGTTTTATTTGTAGGAGTTGGATTGATGTTTATTTCTTGTAAGGAAAAAACTTTAGTAGTAGATAAGGTAGATGCAAACCCAAAAAAAGTTTTTGAACATAACGAAATCAAAGTTCCTTATTATGATTTTGACGAATTCGAAAAATTTTTGCATATCAAAGACGATGAGGTTTACGTAATAAATTTTTGGGCTACTTGGTGTGGTCCGTGTGTAGAGGAACTCCCTCACTTCGAATCCATCAATACGACCTACAAACACAAAGGCGTAAATGTTGTCTTGGTTTCTTTAGACAAAGAAAGGCAGATTCAAGAAAAGCTTTTCCCGTTTATGGAAAAACACGATATTCGTTCCGAAGTTATTGTACTGAACGATGCTAACCCAAATGCGTGGATTGACAGAGTAGATCCGCATTGGTCAGGCTCTATCCCTATCACGATTATTTATAATAAAGATAAAAGGCGTTTTTACGAACGAACTTTTAAACTAAAAGAGCTTAAAAACGAAGTCGAAAAATTTTTATAATTAACATTTCTAATTACAAACCAATAAGACTCCTCTGAAACAAAATTTATTCACAGAATCCCGAACGATATTCGGGATTTTTTTATAATTTTACCTCTTTCGAAAAAACAAAATAAACTATGAATTACTACAAGGCAACGGTAGGTAAAACTGATACTTTTGATTTAAACGAAACTTCCATCGAAAGTTTAGATGCTGTATCAACCGTAAATTCTGAATTTCATGTACTTAAAGACAATCGTTCGTACAAAGCTGAAATAATCCAATCTGATTTTCTTACTAAAAACTATACCGTAAAAGTAAACGGAAATACCTACGAAGTAAACCTTGCTGATTCTTTGGATTTACTTATCAAGGAAATGGGATTTGAAGTAGGTGCTGCCAAACAAGTGAATGCCATCAAAGCTCCGATGCCTGGACTAGTTCTGGAAATCAGTGTAGAAATAGGACAAGAAGTGCAAGAAGGCGACACTCTTTTGATTCTCGAAGCCATGAAAATGGAAAACAGCTTTACTTCTCCAAGAGCAGGAATCATCAAGTCTATTGCCGTAAACAAAGCACAAGCCGTAGATAAAGGACAATTACTTATTGAGTTTGAATAATCTTTTAGAGAAAAGAACCAAGAGAGAAATCTTTCTTCTTTCAGTACAACGGTCTTTTTTCTTTTATCTGAATAAAAATGAAAAAAATACTAATAGCAAACAGAGGAGAAATTGCATTACGAGTTATGCAGACTGCTCAAAAAATGGGAATCAAAACGGTAGCGGTTTATTCGACAGCAGATCGAAATGCACCTCACGTAAAATTTGCAGATGAAGCAGTTTTAATTGGGGAAGCTCCGTCAAATCAGTCGTATTTGTTGGGAGATAAAATCATCGAAGTCTGTAAAGAATTGGGAGTTGATGCAGTTCATCCGGGATATGGTTTTTTATCAGAAAATGCGGATTTTGCTGAAAAAGCAGAACAAAACGGAATTACATTTATAGGACCTCGTTCCAAAGCCATTAAAATCATGGGAAGCAAATTAGCCGCAAAAGAAGCGGTTAAAGCCTATGATATTCCTATGGTACCGGGTCTTGACGAAGCCATTACAGATGTAGCCAAAGCCAAGCAGGTAGCACAGCAGATTGGTTTTCCTATTCTGATTAAAGCGTCTGCCGGAGGTGGAGGAAAAGGAATGCGAGTTGTCGAAAACGAAAATGAGTTCGAATCACAAATGCAGAGAGCTATTTCGGAAGCAACATCAGCTTTTGGAGATGGTTCTGTTTTTATAGAGAAATACGTAGGTTCTCCAAGGCATATCGAAATTCAGGTAATGGCAGATACTCACGGAAATGTCGTTCATTTGTTTGAAAGGGAATGTAGTGTTCAGAGAAGACATCAGAAAGTGGTGGAAGAAGCTCCGTCTGCTGTGCTTACTCCCGAAATCCGTAAGGCAATGGGAGAAGCGGCCGTAAAAGTGGCTAAAGCCTGTGATTATGTTGGAGCAGGAACGGTTGAGTTTTTGCTTGATGAAAATAAAAATTTCTATTTCTTGGAAATGAATACCCGTTTGCAAGTGGAACACCCTGTAACCGAAATGATTACGGGAGTTGATTTGGTTGAAATGCAAATCAGAGTAGCAAGAGGAGAGGTTTTACCAATCCGACAGGAGGATTTAAAAATAACGGGGCACGCTTTGGAGCTTCGTGTGTATGCGGAAGACCCGATTAACGACTTTTTACCAAGCATCGGGCATTTATCGGTTTACCGGATTCCACAAGGAAAAGGAATAAGGGTAGATAACGGAATCGAACAGGGAATGGACGTTCCAATTTATTACGACCCGATGTTGGCAAAGCTGATTACCTACGGAAAAGATAGGGAAGAAGCTTTACAGTTGATGATTCAAGCAATCGAAGAGTATAAAGTAGAGGGAATTTTTACGACACTTCCTTTCGGGAAATTCGTTTTTGAACACGAAGCATTCCGAAGTGGAAATTTCGATACGCATTTCGTTAAGAAATATTACAATGCAGATTTACTAAAAGGAGAAATCTTAAAAGAAGCCGAAATTGCAACTCTTGTAGCTTTCAAACAGTATTTGGAAGATAAAAAAGTTGTGAGATTACCGAATTAAAGTTTTTAGTGTTGAGTTATAAGTTTTTAGTCTCGTCATTGCGAGGAACGAAGCAATCTAAATCAAACAAAAAGTGAGAACTGTTAGTATAAAATTAAATATAAAAACGATGAGAATTTTGTTTCTTTTGATTACTTTATTTATTAGTAAAGGGACTTTGTTTGCTCAAGAAAACACAGACGAAATAGAAGAAATCGGAAAGCATTTGTCAGAATTATTAATTAGTAGAGGAAATATAGATGAATCACAATATGCAATAAAAATAGAACGCTTATTTCCTAATAAAGAAGATTTTTCTGAATTTGAAGATAGTCCGGCTGAATTTATTTTATCTATGTTATATGGAGCAGAACAAATTTTACCCGAAATATGGAGAGAGTTATTATTACAAGCTGACAGTTTGAATGTTACAGAAAACGCAAAGTATTTTAAAACCTATTATAATCAGGTTGCTAACGACACTTTTTTATTAACCTGTGTTTTGGTACAATCATCTAAATATTATGCCTTTAGCTCTATTGTTTTGGAATGGGAAAATGACAAATATGTTATGAGGATTTATAAAAAAATGAAAGAATACAACAATAAAGAAGAATTGGAAGAGAATATTTTCAGTATAGTTGGAGAGGAGCATTTGGAAGAACTGAAAGAAATGGAGGGTCTTATAGAAGAGTAATAAATCTAAAGCAAAAAATGACCAACAAACTTTCAAATACAAAATTCTTCTTACAAATTGTTGATTTATTACAGTCAGCAAGGAGTAATGTTGTCCGTACCATTAACCAAACAATGGTAATGACTTACTTTGAAATAGGAAGAATGATTGTTGAGGAAGAACAGGGAGGTAAAGAAAGAGCAGAGTATGGAAAAAGCCTTTTACGAGATTTATCAAAGGTGTTAACCAAAGAATTTGGTAGAGGTTTTTCTGTAGATAATCTTGAAAATATGAGGAGGTTTTATCTGACTTATTCAATTTCCGAAACACTGTCTCGGATTTCGTCAGATGAAAAATCCTCAACACTGTTGACGATTTCTTCAAAAGGTCAGACATTGTCCGACGAATTCCAAAAACAGCAAACACTGTCTGTTAAATTCAATTTAAGTTGGTCTCATTATTTAAAACTGATGCGGATTGATGATGAAAACGAACGAAAATTCTACGAAATAGAATCATTTAAAAATAATTGGAGTGTTCGTGAGTTGGAACGTCAGTATGATTCTGCTTTATATACAAGGCTTGTTTTAAGTAGAGATAAAGAAAAAATAAAGGAACTTTCCGAAAAAGGTCTGATTATCGAAAAGCCTAAAGATATTATAAAAGACCCTTATATTTTGGAGTTCATCGGTTTACCCGAGCATTCTTCCTATTCAGAAAGTCAGTTAGAAGAAGAAATCATCAGTAAATTGGAACATTTTTTATTGGAACTTGGCAACGGATTTACATTTGTAGCAAGACAAAAACGAATTTCATTTGATGATAAACATTTTTGGATTGATTTGGTTTTTTACAACCGTATTTTAAAATCTTTTGTTTTGATAGATTTAAAAATCGGAGAATTGAAACATCAGGATATTGGACAAATGCAGATGTATGTTAATTATTTTGACAGAGAAGTCCGTTTAGATGAGGAAAATAAAACGATTGGAATTGTACTCTGTCAAAACAAAAGTGAAGCTGTTGTGGAATATACATTACCTGAAAATAATCAACATATTTTTGCAAGTAAATACAAAACCGTACTTCCAAGCAAGGAAGAATTAAAAGCACTAATAAAGGAATAAAAATAAAAAGCAACTTTGCGTCTTTGCGAGAAACATAAAAGAATATGGATACAAAATTAAAAGTATTAGAAACCAAAAAAGCCGAAGCCCTTTTGGGAGGAGGTCAAAAGAGGATAGATGCCCAACACGCAAAAAAGAAATTAACAGCCAGAGAGCGAATCGAATATTTGTTAGATGAAGGTTCATTTGAAGAAATCGGAATGTTCGTAACTCACAGAACCAAAGACTTCGGAATGGATAAGGAGGTATATTTGGGAGACGGAGTAATTACAGGTTACGGAACCATAAACGGACGTTTGGTCTATGTTTTTGCACAGGATTTTACGGTTTTCGGAGGTTCCTTATCTGAAACTCATGCAGAAAAAATATGCAAAGTAATGGATATGGCTCTGAAAGTCGGAGCTCCGATGATTGGCTTGAACGATTCGGGAGGTGCAAGAATTCAGGAGGGAGTACGTTCACTCGGAGGTTATGCGGATATTTTTTATCGTAATGTACAGGCTTCAGGAGTAATTCCGCAGATTTCGGCAATTATGGGACCTTGTGCGGGAGGTGCGGTTTATTCCCCTGCAATGACGGATTTCACGATGATGGTTGAGAATACTTCGTATATGTTCGTAACAGGACCAAACGTAGTGAAAACTGTAACCAACGAAATCGTAACTTCGGAGGAATTGGGAGGAGCATCGACCCATTCGACCAAATCGGGAGTGGCACATACGACTTCTGCCAATGATGTGGAATGTTTGGAAGATATTAAAAAATTATTGAGCTACCTACCTCAAAACAATCAGGAATTGCCACAGGATTTCCCTTATACTCCGACAGATGAAATCAGAGAGGTTTTGGATAGTATTATTCCTGACAGTTCAAACAAGCCCTATGATATGAAAGAGGTTATCAATACTATTATTGATGAAGATTCTTTCTTTGAAATTCATAAGAATTTTGCTGAAAACATCGTAGTCGGTTTTGCAAGGTTAGGAGGAAGAAATATCGGAATTGTAGCTAATAACCCAATGTTTTTGGCAGGTTGTCTGGACGTAAACAGCTCAACCAAAGCAGCTCGTTTCACTCGTTTTTGTGATGCGTTTAATATTCCGCTTTTGGTTTTGGTTGATGTTCCCGGATTTTTACCCGGAACTGATCAGGAATGGAACGGAATCATTGTTCACGGAGCTAAATTATTGTATGCACTCTCTGAAGCAACTGTTCCGAAAGTAACTGTAATTACCCGTAAGGCTTACGGAGGAGCTTATGATGTGATGAATTCAAAACACATCGGAGCCGATATGAATTACGCTTGGCCTTCAGCCGAAATTGCAGTTATGGGAGCTAAAGGAGCCTCAGAAATCATCTTCAAAAAGGAAATCTCTGAAGCCGAAGATCCTGTAGCTAAATTGGCTGAAAAAGAAGCTGAATATGCTCATAAATTTGCCACTCCATACAGAGCAGCTCAAAGAGGATTTATTGATGAAGTGATTCTGCCAAACGAAACTCGTAGAAAACTCATTAAAACCTTCTCGATGCTTGAGGGTAAAGAAGTCGAAAGACCAAACAGAAAACACGGGAATATTCCCTTGTGATAATACAGAATAGCTGTATATTTGCATTCTTGAAAAAAAAATCTGAAATGAAACACACGTATATAAAAGAACTTTTGACAGGTTCGAAATTATTGAATGAAATAGTAGTAAAAGGTTGGGTTCGTTCTTTTCGCAGCAATCGTTTTATTGCTCTGAATGATGGCTCAACTATAGAAACCATCCAATGCGTAGTCGATTTTGAAAATTTTTCGGAAGAAACATTAAAAAAAATTACAACAGGTGCAGCAATTTCGGTCAAAGGAAGTTTGGTGGAGAGTCAAGGAGCAGGACAGAAATACGAAATTCAAGTTTCAGAAGTTGAAGTTTTAGGAGAATGTGATGTTGATGCGTATCCAATCCAACTCAAAAACCGTCCGAGTCTTGAATTATTAAGAGAAAATGCGCATTTAAGAATACGCACCAATACATTTAGTGCCATTATGAGAGTTCGCTCTGTACTTTCGTTTGCTGTACATCAATATTTTCAAGAAAACGGATTTTTCTATGTGAACACTCCTATTGTTACCGGTTCGGATGCAGAAGGTGCAGGAGAAATGTTTCAGGTAACTTCACTAGATTTAGACAATATTCCTAGAACGGAAAACGGAAAAATAGATTATTCAGAAGATTTTTTTGGGAAAGAAACCAATCTTACGGTTTCCGGACAATTAGAAGCCGAAACGTATGCTATGGCGCTCGGAAAAGTTTATACTTTTGGACCGACATTCCGTGCAGAAAACTCCAATACATCAAGGCATTTGGCTGAATTCTGGATGATTGAACCCGAAGTGGCATTTAATGATTTGGATGCCAATATGGATTTGGCTGAAGACTTCATTAAATATGTGGTTAAATATGTTCTAGAAAAATGCGAAACAGATTTGAAATTTTTGGAGCAACGTCTTTTAGATGAAGAAAAACAAAAACCTCAAAACGAAAGAAGTGATATGCCACTTCTTGACAAATTGAAATTCGTCCTACAAAACAACTTCAAGAGAGTTTCCTATACCGAAGCTATTGATATTCTAAAGAATTCTAAACCGAACAAAAACAAAAAATTCCAATATCTTATTGAAGAGTGGGGAGTTGATTTACAAAGTGAACACGAACGATATTTAGTTGAAAAACACTTTAAATGTCCTGTGATTTTATTTGATTATCCTGCCAAAATCAAAGCGTTTTATATGCGTTTGAACGAAGACCAAAAAACGGTTCGTGCGATGGATATCCTTTTCCCTGGAATCGGAGAAATCGTAGGTGGTTCTCAAAGAGAAGAGCGCTACGAGGTACTAATCGAAAAAATGAAAGCACTTAATATTCCTGAAGAAGATTTGTGGTGGTATTTAGACACTAGAAAATTCGGAACAGCTGTTCACAGTGGTTTTGGATTAGGGTTCGAAAGATTAGTACTGTTCGTAACCGGAATGACCAACATCAGAGATGTGATTCCGTTTCCGAGAACACCTCAAAATGCTGAATTTTAATATATAAATCCAGATGCTGAATTTAGAAAATGCTCATCTAACATCTACCAAAATGATAATCTATAACGTAACCATAAATATAGACGAGAGTATCCATGATGAGTGGGTTTCTTGGATGCAGAAAAAACATATTAATGATGTTTTGGCAACAGGAAAATTTTATAAAGCTAAATTTATCCGCGTAAACGTAGAAGAAGAAATGGGTGGAGTAACCTATTGTGTACAATACTTTGCTGAGAACAGAGAATTATTGAAACGATATTACCAAGAAGATGCTGAAAAATTACGAGCAGAAGGACTAAAGCTTTTTGCAGATAAAATGCTCGCTTTCAGAACCGAACTCGAAGTGTTATCCGAAATGTATTCACAAACCAATTGATTGTTGAGAAGTCTTACTACCAAAATCTAAATCTTCCTGTCAATCACATAATTAACCATCAAAACAAGAGCACTTTTATATTCTGAATCGGGATAGTTTTCGATTATTTTTAGCGCCTTTTGTTGATAATCTTTCATCACTTGTTCCGCATAACCTAAACCGTTTTTTTGTTTGACGAATGCAATAACTTCTTTGACTCTTTTTTTATCTTTATTGTGGTTTTTAACCGAATTAATGATCCATTTTTTTTCTTTTTCGGTAGAATTGTTTAGAGTATAAATTAACGGTAAGGTCATTTTTTGTTCTTTGATGTCAATTCCGGTTGGTTTTCCGATGGCATCATCTGTATAATCAAACAAATCATCTTTAATCTGAAATGCCATCCCGATATATTCTCCGAATTTTCGCATTTCTTCTACTTTTGCATTATCAGATTCTTCTAAAACAGCTTTTGCTCCGAGTGCACAACAAGCAGCAATTAGCGTAGCCGTTTTTTGACGAATAATTTCGTAGTAAATATCTTCAGTAATGTCCAGTCTTCGGGCTTTTTCGATTTGCAACAATTCGCCTTCGCTCATTTCTCGAACCGCTACCGAAATGATTTTAAGCAAATCAAAATCTCCATTATCAATCGACAAAAGCAATCCTTTTGACAAGAGAAAATCGCCAACTAAAACCGCAATTTTGTTTTTCCAAAGTGCATTAAGCGAAAAGAAACCCCTACGCTTGTTGCTGTCATCCACTACATCATCGTGCACGAGTGTAGCTGTATGAATCAGTTCAATAACCGCAGCTCCTCTATAGGTTCTGTCGTTTACTTCGCCTCCCGAAACCATTTTGGC
>Ga0209075_1002541_pt1 | contig 15998 bp, 15 predicted proteins | sample Stecom2011_FD_187523 | JGI IMG/M metagenome (GOLD analysis project Ga0209075, IMG submission 187523) | Agricultural soil microbial communities from Utah to study Nitrogen management - Steer compost 2011 (SPAdes) (version 2) | ecosystem: Environmental > Terrestrial > Soil > Agricultural land...
AAGCGAAATCTATCTTAAAGTTGATAGATTCCGCTAAATTTCTTATTTCAGTGAGGGTTAATCTGCGTATTGCTGTATTAATTCCATTATTTTTTTGTCTTTTTCCAATAAAATCAAACGAGTTCCGTCTAATTTAAAATGGGTCACACGATTAAGGGCATCAATAAAAACCTTTTCGTTTACATCTTGACACGACATTTCTGTTGTGGTAATATGATTGAATTTCATAGTGTTTTGATACATTAAAAGTTGACCGTTTATCAAATTACAAGCGGTGCTTCCTGAAAAAACGGGTTGGTTAATATCGATTTTTACAAACGGTTTTTTATACGGATATAAATCGGCTGCTTTGATTCTTCCTACATAAATTTTACTCAAATACCAGTTACCGTTGAGTGTTACTTTGTGAAACCGCAGTTTGGTACTGTCTGATTTTAAGAACAAAACATTGTCGTTTATAAGTTCGTAATTTGTTGCGGAGGTCAATGCGTTTTGATAATCGGTGCTTTTTACTTTATTGCACGCCATCCTCGTAGAAGTCATCTCATTGTTTATGATAATTTGATTATTACCTTGTAGTTTGGCTGTAGTTCTGATTCTATTGCAGCCGTCGTATCCATATACAGACAAGTTTTCAGAATTATCGAAAATCAATGTGGGCAGTCCTTCTTTAAAATCAGCAGTTAAATTTTTACTAAAATTTGCTGAAGCAAGTTCCCAAGTACCGTTTAGTGTATTTTGCTCTTCTTTAATTTCTTTTTTTACAGCACAGGAAATTACAAGAGCTGTCAGTGTTAATAATACAATTACTTTTTTCATAGTCAATTTGTTTTGGGCAAAAATAGAAAAAGCTTCGCATAAATCGAAGCCTTTGGTGTTATTGGTTGTGCAAAAATGCCTGTCGTTCCAGTAAAACTTCTTCACTTTCCACGTGGTCATCATCGGGAACACAGCAGTCCACCGGACAAACGGCGGCACATTGCGGTTCTTCGTGAAAGCCTTTACATTCGGTACATTTTCCGGGAACGATAAAATAAATATCGTCAGAAACAGGAGTTTGCGCTTCGTCTGCATCTATTTCAGTGCCATCAGGAAGTACAATTTTTCCGCTCAAAGCTGTCCCGTCTTTCCAGCGCCAATCATCTGCACCTTCATAAATTGCAGTATTTGGACATTCGGGTTCACATGCACCACAATTGATACATTCGTCCGTTATAATAATTGCCATAGCAAGGAGTTTTATATAATTATGTAACTTTGTACAAAAATACGACATAAAGAATTTACAAGCAAATCTATATGGTTTTAACAGATAAAAAAAACGCATTTGTGCAGTTAGGATTGTTTCTGAAACAATTTACAGCACACCCTTACCAAGTCAATAATGTTGTTTTGTTTAACGAAGCTTTTTTTGATGATTTTTCCGATTTAATTGAGCGGTTGGATCAAAGAAACAGTTGGTTTACGAGAGAACAGCTGGAATACGCCTTTTTATCGTGGAGTAATGCACTGATTCCAGATAATATCGACCGCTGGCTAAGTGCGTATGATTTAGAAAAGGAACCTCAGAAAACTGTCGGTTTGATTTTGGCTGGAAACATTCCTATGGTGGGATTTCATGATGTGGTTTCGGTACTGCTTTCGGGCAATAAAGCACTGATTAAACTTTCGTCAAACGATCAGGAATTGATTCCGTTTTTGCTGAAATATCTTTCTAAAATAGCCCCGGAATTTTCAGATCGTTTTGAGATAGCCAAAGAACGTTTGGAAAATTTCGATGCAGTTATTGCAACAGGAAGCAATAACACGGCACGTTATTTTGATTATTATTTTGGTAAATATCCCAATATCATCCGTAAAAACCGAAATTCGGCTGCGGTGCTCAATGGAAAAGAAACCAAAGAAGATTTGATTGCGTTGGGCGAAGATATTTTTAGGTATTATGGTTTGGGCTGCCGGAATGTTTCTAAATTGTTTGTGCCTAAGGATTACGATTTTAAGCTTTTTTTCGAAGCGATGTATGAATATAAAGACCTTATTTATTATGAAAAATACACCAATAATTACGATTACAATAAAGCGGTTTTTTTAATGAGTAACTTTTCGATTTTAGACAATGAATTTATGACCCTGAAAGAAGATGAAGGTTATGCCTCGCCGATTTCGTCGGTTTTTTATGAACGTTATGACGATTTGGAAAAAATAATTGAAAAGCTTCATCGAGATAAAGAACAGATTCAATGTGTGGTTTCCAATAATCTTATGCCCGAAAGTCTGCCGTTTGGAACCACTCAAAAACCTGAATTATGGGATTATGCAGATAATGTTGATACAATGATTTTTTTAGTATCTTTAGCTCAATAAAAAAATTATCAAAATGATTGAACAAATTCAACAATTAGTACAGCAGCTAACGGAAAAAGAAGTTGGCAGCAATGAAAAAATCTCTAACAACCTCGCTGGAACTGTTGCGCAAGAAACAGGAGCTTCGGTGATGGAAGGACTGCAATCAGCTATTTCAGGTGGAAATATGGGCGACCTGATGAGTATGTTTAGCGGCGGTAATGATGCAAATTCGTTAACTTCCAATGCGGTGGTTAAAAGCATCATTGATTCATTAACTTCCAAATTAGGAAACAACGTAGGTTTGGACGCCAGCACTTCTTCTAACTTTGCAGGATCTGTGATTCCACAGATTTTGAGTATGATTTTAGGAAAGGCAAAAAGCGGAGACATTAACTTCAGCGAGCTTTTGGGAAGCGGTGCTGTTTCAGCTTTAGACCAAAACGGCGACGGAAAATTAGGAATTGATGACGCTATTAGTGCAGTTACCAGCGGAAAATTAGGTAATATACTTGGAGGATTTTTCAAAAAATAATTTTCAGAATAATTAAAATTCAGGCACTTTGTTGTAACAATAAAGTGCCTTTTATATTTTTTAAAAATAAACGTGTTAGACAGTATTCAAACCATCATTATTATCCTAGCATCCATTACTTTGTTTATTTATGGATTGCAGAGTTTCAGTAAAGAAATCGAAAGTTTCGGAACGGAAAATTTATCGAATTGGATTCGTAAGATTACCAAGGTTCCTTTAGGCGGATTTTTACTTGGAAGTATATTCACGGCTGTTATTCAGTCGAGTACATTAGTGTCTTCTATTACGGTTTCTCTGGTCAATACGGGAGTAATTACGTTGCGCGACAGTATTATGATATTGCTTGGTACCAATATAGGCACCACATCTACTGCTTGGATTGTTTCGATACAATCTGCTTTTCTTGGACCTTTTTTTATTGTTTTAGGAATGCTGATTAGTATGATTCCTACCAAAATTTCGGTTGCCGGGAAAACCATTTTTTACTTCGGATTTATTTTCTTTTCATTAAGTTATATTAGTCAGGCAATGGAGCCGATTAAGAACGATCCGTTTTTGGTCGAAATTCTGTCTAAAGCTTCCAATCCGTTGTTGGGAATCGTTTACGGAATTATTATCACGGTGGTTATTCAATCCAGTTCCGTGGTCGTAGGTTTGGTTATTGTGTTGCTTTCCCAAGGAACTATTTCGATTGAATCTGCCATTCCCATTGTGATCGGAGCGAATGTCGGAACCACATCAACAGCTTTGTTGGTCAGTTTGAAATTTACCTCTATGGCAAAATTGGTCGCACTTGCCGCATCTGCTTTTAATGTGATTGGTGTAATGATCATTTTTCCTTTTTTTGGACTTTTAGAACGAATCGCCGTTAATTTTAGTGACCAACCTGCTATGCAAGTAGCAATTGCTTTCACGATTAGTAATGCCTTTACATCTTTGTTATTCTTGCTGTTAATCAATCCGACGATACGCTTGTTGGAAAAACATCCGTGGTATCAAGAAAAAATAGTAGAAATGGATACGTAATAAATATTGAATATAAAATGAAGATAATTTGACATATATAATTGTACCTACAGCCAGTTTTTATCTGGGTTTAAGTGTGTAGAAAGCACAGCGTAAATAGGTATTTCTTTTTTAATTTCGTTTACTTTAAAATGACCGAAATTCCACGCTCTCGCTTGACCTGAGCGAAGCGAACTGACGAAGTAATCCTTTCGTGGGATCATTTAATCAAAAAATTATCCCGACAACTTCTCCCCATCATCACGTTTCAATTTCGTAAACGTCAAACTTGACAGGGCAGTTAATACAGCCAAAGTCATCAATGTATAATGAAAAGAAGTAACTAAATCTCCTTGATAAAAATCCATTTGGTCTTTGTAAAATGCCAGAACCAAGGCAGCAATAGAAATTCCGAAACTAACCGAAAGTTGTTGCATAATGGTCAATAAACTGTTTCCGCCGCTTGCTTGTTCATCGCTCAGGTCGGAAAGAGAAATGGTATTCATCGAAGTCATTTGTATCGAAGTAAAAGCCCCATAAGCAATCATCAGTAAAATATAATAAACCAAAGGAGTATCTTGTTGCATAAAACTAAAAACAAAAATGATTCCCGCTAAAAACAACGTATTACTCGTTAACACTCCACGGTACCCAAATCGTTTGACAATTCTTGGAATCCACGGTTTCACAGCAATCGTGGTCAGGGCAGAAGGGAGGAGCATCATTCCGGCTTTGGAAGCAGAGAAACCAAAGCCAACCTGCATCAGTAAGGGCAATAAAAAAGGCAAGCCACTGATACCAAAACGAGTAATTAAACTTCCGATGAGTCCTATTCTAAGGGTTCTGATTTTAAATAAGTTGAGGTTGATAATGGCGTGGGAGTTTCTTTTGAAGTGCCTGTAATACAACACAAAAAACAATCCTCCGGTAAATACCAATGCCAAAATCAAGGTATAATGATTGATGCCTACACTGCTTAACTCCATAGCTAAAGTGATCAATACCAATGCCAAGCTAAAGTACATAAGTCCTAAAATATCGAGCTTTCCAGTCTTTTGTTTAAAATTAGGCATGATTTTCCATGCTAAAAACATACCCGCGATTCCCACAGGAAGATTGACTAAGAAAATCCAGTGCCATGAAAAATAATCTGACAAAAAGCCACCTAAGCTTGGACCCACCACCAAACCCAACAATCCGGGAATAGTAATATAATTCATTATTTTCAGTAATTCACTCCGCGGATATTGATATAAAATGGCTAATCGGGCTATGGGAACCATCATTGAGCCTCCGATTGCCTGAAGAATCCGGGATAAATTCAGTGTTAATAAATCTACAGAGAAAGCACAACAAAGCGACCCTGCGGTAAACAAAAATACCGCAAGAATAAACATATTTCTTGTTCCAAAACGATCAGAAAGCCAACCCGAAAGAGGAATAAACAAAGCCAATGTAAGTGTATAACTCACAATAACTGATTGCATTTCCAACGGGGAATAATTCATGCTTTTTGCAATACTTGGCAGGGAAGTGTTTAAAATAGTTCCGTCCAGCGATTGCATAAACATAGCCACGGCAGTTACTAATGGTAAATACCGCTCGTGTGCCGTTGGATTTTCTTTAATCATATTTTTAAAACTCTTTAAATAGCAGCAATTTTTATAATGATTAAGGGTATAAACTTTAAACGTAGTCGGAAATTAAATATTTTCGACTACGTTTTAAACTTGAAACCAAAATTATACCTGAATAACGCCTAAGTTAAATGGTTTTTCAATTGGTGCGTGGTTGGCAGCTTCAATTCCCATAGAAATCCAGGTTCTGGTATCTAACGGATCAATAATCGCATCGGTCCACAAACGGGCAGCTGCGTAATAGGGCGAAACCTGTTCGTCGTATTTGGCTTTGATTTTATCAAACAATTCTGCTTCTTTTTCAGCGGTGAGTTCTTCGCCTTTTGACTTTAATGAAGAAGCCTCGATTTGTAACAATACTTTTGCTGCTTGTGCGCCACCCATTACGGCTAATTCCGCACTTGGCCAAGCTAAGAAAAATCTTGGATCGTAGGCTTTTCCACACATTGCATAATTTCCTGCTCCATAAGAATTCCCCATAATGATGGTAAATTTAGGAACTACTGAGTTGGAAACAGCATTTACCATTTTAGCTCCGTCTTTAATGATGCCGCCGTGTTCGGATTTTGAACCTACCATAAATCCGGTAACGTCTTGCAAAAATACCAACGGAATTTTCTTTTGATTACAGTTCGCAATAAAACGGGTAGCTTTGTCGGCAGAATCAGAATAAATTACACCTCCAAACTGCATTTCGCTTGGTTTGGTTTTGGCTCCGGTTGTTTTAACTACTTTTCTTTGATTGGCAACAATTCCTACTGCCCAACCATCGATGCGTGCATAACCTGTAATAATCGTTTGTCCGTAACCAGCTTTGTATTCTTCAAACTCCGAATCGTCCACCAAACGTTTGATGATTTCCATCGTATCGTATTGCTCCGTACGCAATTTTGGTAAAATGCCGTAAATATCTTCCTGATTCAAAGCTGGTTTTTTGGATTCGATACGACTAAATCCCGCTTTGTCAAAGTCACCTGTTTTATCAATAATACTTTTAATGGTATCCAAACAATCTTTATCGTCTTTGGATTTATAATCGGTCACTCCAGAGATCTCGGTGTGTGTTGTAGCACCGCCTAAGGTTTCATTATCAATCGATTCGCCTATGGCTGCTTTTACTAAATAAGAACCTGCCAAAAAGATGCTTCCGGTTTTGTCAACAATCAACGCTTCATCGCTCATAATCGGCAAATAAGCTCCACCAGCAACACAACTTCCCATTACGGCTGCAATCTGGGTAATTCCCATTGATGACATAATAGCATTATTTCTAAAAATACGCCCGAAGTTTTCTTTATCCGGAAAAATTTCATCCTGCATTGGTAAATAAACTCCGGCAGAATCCACTAAATAAATAATCGGAAGTCGGTTTTCAATAGCAATTTCTTGCGCGCGCAAATTCTTTTTTCCTGTAATTGGAAACCAGGCTCCAGCTTTAACCGTAGCATCGTTTGCCACCACAATTACTTGTTTTTCTTTTATATAACCTATTTTTACGACCACGCCACCTGAAGGGCAGCCGCCGTGTTCTTTATACATTCCTTCGCCGGCAAAAGCGCCAATTTCAATAGATTTTGAATTTTTGTCGAACAAATAATCGATACGTTCGCGAGCAGTCATTTTACCCTGACTGTGTAGTTTCTCAATTCTTTTCTCGCCGCCGCCTAATTTTACTTTTGCAAATTTCTGTTTTAATTCTGATAACAGAAGTTTATTATGATCTTCGTTTTTATTGAAGTTTAAGTCCATATTTTTAATGAATTTCAGTTGACTTTTTTAAATCTTGCTAAATTACGAATAATACTTTTAATACTGAAAAATGTTTTTAATCTAAAGAATTCCTCGAGGCTTGCCTCGGGGTTTCCACTTCACCTCTCCTTTGGAGAGGTCGAATCTGTTGCAAACAGATTCGGATGAGGCAAAATAAAGAATTTCGGTTTTTGACCTTCAGGTCAAAATGCGATGTATTGAGCTTGCCGAAATGAAATCGGCGAAATACCTCGATGGCTCTGTCTCGGGGATAGTCGATTTTAAGAAATTCTTTATTTGATGACACATCGTTTGAAGGGTATAAAACGGATACTATTTTTAAGGGCACTTTCCTTTAAATAAATTCAAACTTAACGTTAACTTAACATTAGAGCATTAATTTTGCAGCGAAAAATACACACACAATGAACTTAAATTCCATTTTTCAATTTTTGGTTCCCAAGGATAAAACGTTTTACCCTTTATTTGAACAAGCTGCCAATAAAATAAAATTATTGTCAGAAACACTGAACGACGCTGTAAAACTTCCTGCCAATGACAGAGATAAGTTGTTGAGAGAAGTCGAAGTACTGAAGTCAGAGATTGAAGCGATCGTACAAACAACCCGCCTTGAATTAGAGCGTAATTTTATTACTCCATTTGATCGGGAAGATATTAATAATTTGATGACCGCCGTGGACGAGGTTGCCGATCATTTGAGTGATGCAGCTTCTCGTATGCGCTTGTATCAAATTGATAAGGTAACCAAGCCCTTACGTAAATTAACCGAAGCAAATTTAGAAGCTTGTACACAAGTGGCACAGAGTATTCTGGATTTAAAAGAGATGAAAAACCTGAAAGCTATTGCTGAAGGATGTAAAGTGATTTTGCGTTTGGAACGTAAAGCCGATAAGGTTTATGACAGAGCAGTGGCAGACATTTTTGAAAACGAAACGGACGCCATTGAGATCATTAAATACAAAGAAGTAATGGATGCTTTGGAAACTGCCACGGACAGTTGCAGACGTGTAGCAAACGTTTTGGAAACAATTACCGTTAAATACGCCTAATCTCAAACAAAAATTATGGAATTATTTGACTTGTTTAACAATTTGGATGTTAACGGCGTCTGGCTGTTGCTGGTAATTATTGTTCTGGCATTGGGGTTTGATTATATCAACGGGTTTCACGATGCTGCAAACTCTATTGCTACAATTGTTACCACACGTGTTTTAACACCCTTTCAAGCAGTGCTTTGGGCTGCGACTTTTAATTTTGCAGCATATTTTATTTCGCTGTATATCATTGGAGAATTTAAAATTGGTAACACCATCGCCAAGTCGGTCAATGAACAGTTTATTACATTAGAAGTTATTTTTGCCGGTTTAATTGCCGCTATTTTATGGAATCTGCTGACCTGGAAATTAGGAATCCCTTCTTCTTCTTCTCATACCTTAATCGGTGGTTTTATCGGTGCAGCGCTTGCACACGCCGGCGGTTTTAATATCAATGGTGTAGATGTAATTGAATATGCAAAAGTAATTCCTATTTTTCTGTTTATTTTTGGAGCTCCGCTTTTGGGAATGATTCTGGCCTATTTTATCACCGTTTTTATAATGTGGGTCTGCAGGAAATCCAATCCTCACAAAGCAGAAAAGTGGTTCAAGAAATTACAGTTGGTTTCCTCGGCATTGTTTAGTTTAGGACACGGTGGAAACGATGCACAGAAGGTAATGGGGATTATTGGGGCTGCCGTAATCAGTTTTCATATGGGATTGCCAGATAATCTGAATCCGTACGAAACGATTGAAAATGCAGACCGTTTCGGTTATTTTGTTAGTCACTGGGGTTGGGTACCTTTAGCATCGTTCTTTTTCATTGGATTAGGAACTATGAGCGGTGGCTGGAAAATTGTAAAAACTATGGGAACAAAAATTACCAAAGTTACCCCATTGGAAGGTGTTGCTGCAGAAACTGCAGGTGCATTGGCATTGTATGTTTCTGAATTTTTCGGGATTCCGGTTTCTACCACACATACCATCACAGGTTCGATTATTGGAGTGGGAGTTACAAAGCGGATATCCGCAGTGCGCTGGGGTATAACTATTTCATTGCTTTGGGCGTGGATTTTAACGATTCCGGTATCTGCTCTGGTTGCAATGGGAGTTTATCATTTAATTCATTTGTTCTTTTAGGAGAATTATATTTGGGGATTAGTTGATTGGAAAATTAGGTAACTTCCACATACTCCAATCATCAAACCCCAAGCACCTAACATTTCATTCTACACAGTTTGTCACTCCGTAGGAGTCTTATCACGAAACAAGAGATTCCTACGGAATGACAAGATTGGGTCAAGGTTCTCTAAAATTAACAAGCTATTTTTCAACTTGTTGAAAAACGATCCAAATCTTTTAACCATTCAGTAAGGTAATAAACCTATGTTCCTATTGTGGTTTAAAAAAAATGCTAATCAGATAATTATCTAATTGACAAATTACCTAATTTACTCTATTCCTTTCCACCAATGTTCAAAGGTTTGCTCGGTTTGATTGAGATAAACAATCTCTCCGATTTTTGGAGTTGCCATTTTTAATTCTTTTTCCTGTTTACTTAAATCTGCCACTTTCTCCAAAGGTTCTTTCCACGGATGGTTTGCTAATTTGAATTTGGAACTGTGAACCGGAAAAAAGCTTTTAGATTGTAAATCTTTTGCTGCTTTAATTACCTCTTCAGGAAGTAAATGAATGTATTTCCATTTATAATTGTACTGACCATTTTCTAAAATTGCCAGATCAAAAGGACCGAATTTTTCTCCAATTTCTTTAAAATGTGTGTCATAACCGCTGTCGCCACCTAAATACAAGTTCAGTTTTTCGGACTGAAAAACATAGGAAGCCCAAAGGGTGTTGTTGCGTGTAAATCCTCTTCCCGAAAAGTGTCTTGTTGGAGTTGCGGTAATTTGTATGGAATTAGTGAGCCGAGCGTTTTCCCACCATTCTAACTCAATGATGTTTTCCGAAGGATATCCCCAGTATTCCAAATGCTCGCCCACACCAAGCGGACAAACGATTTTACTTACTTTGTGCTTGATTTTTTTTAAAGTAGTATAATCCAAATGGTCATAATGATCGTGCGTGATGATTAAAAAATCAATCGGAGGAAGGGCATCGTAATGAAAAGTATCTGCACCTTTAAACGCTACATTGGTTCCGTAAATAGGAGAAGCATTCTTGGTTAGAACTGGATCAATGAGAAAGGAAGTTTGGTCTGCCTGTATAAAATAAGACGAATGCCCGAACCAAACCAGATAATCTTCCTCAATGCGCAGATTAGAGATATCGGTTTTTACATACGGAATACTGTCGTTGGGTTTTGTATGCTCTATTTTAGAAAAAAGCATATCTTTAAAAATTTCCCAATAAGTAACACCTTCTGCCAGTGAAGGCGTGTGTGAAAGGTTTTGAAATGTTCCGTTTTTGAAGTGTTTGTTTTTTTTAATGCGTTCTAATCGCTCTCCCGAAGGCGGTTTTCCAAACAATGGATGATTAAAAAAAGCAATGGCTCCAATGGCAAATAGTCCTACGATAATAAAGGCAATACTCATTCGCTTTCTCTTTTTTGATTTCATTGTGCCAATTTCGAGATTTAATTTTCAAAAGTCGTTAAAATAATTCTAAGATTTTAAAGCAAAGAAAAACGGGCAATTTGCCCGTTTTGTTTATTCTTAATCTAAAGAGTTCCTCGAGGCTTGCCTCGGGGTTTCCACTTCACCTTTCCTTTGGAGAGGTCGAATCTGTTGCAAACAGATTCGGGTGAGGCAAAATAAAGAATTTCGGTTTTTGACCTTCAGGTCAAAATGCGATGTATTGAGCTTGCCGAAATGAAATCGGCGAAATACCTCGATGGCTCTGCCTCGGGGATAGTCGATTTCAAGAAATTATTTATTTATCATTTTCCGGTGCCTGATCAATCAGATCCATAAATTCGTCTAACTTTGGTGTAATAATGATTTGTGTTCTACGATTTTTAGCTTTACCTGTTTCTGTAGTATTTTCAGCAATCGGGTTGTATTCACCACGTCCGCCAGCGGTCAATCGTTTTGGATTTACTCCGTATTGATTTTGTAACGCTTGCACTACGGATGATGCACGCAAGGTACTCAAATCCCAATTGTTTCGGATGTTTTCACGCGAAATAGGCACATTGTCAGTATTTCCTTCAATCAATACATCGTAATCTCTGTAATCGTTGATGATTTTTGCTACTTTGCTCAATGTTTCTCCGGCGCGGTCGGATATTTCGTAACTTCCTGATTTGTAAAGCATATTGTCTGCCAAAGAAATATATACAACTCCTTTTAGCACCTGAACGTCTACATCGCGCAATTCTTCACGACTCAACGAACGGGTTAAGTTGTTGGTCAGTACCATATTTAAAGAATCACTTTTGTTTTTGGTGTTTACCAAATGCTGAATGTATTTATTGCTTGCATTGATTTCATCGACCAATTTAGAAATGTTTACATTCCCTTGCGTGATGCTTTTGTCTAACGAACCTTGAAGGGTTTCTAAAGCCTTTTTAAGACCTTGATTTGCCGAACGTTCCTGTTCTAACATATCTTCTAAACTTTGAACACGGGTGGTACACGTTCCAATGTCAACTTGTGCACGGTTGTAGTTATTTTGAAGTGTGCTGTAATCAGCTTCTAATTGTGCATACTTCTTTTTAGAAACACAGCTTGTAAGGGTTAGTGCTCCCAAAATAATCGTTGGAATTAAAATTTTCTTTCTCATAATTAAAATTTTTAGAGATAAAGGTACAAAATAAAATAAAAAAAACACCTGCGTTAACAAGTGTTTGTGATTTAGTGTGTAATGATAATGTCTTGATAGATAAATAATTTACACAGTTTTAGATGTGAACAGAAAACACTTTTGGTCGGAGTTTTTGTTGCCGAATACTGTACTAAAAAGACGGTTTTAAGAAACGTACGGACGCTTTTTTGCGGTTACCCAAATGTAAATTCCCGCAATAATAAACGGAATACTTAGCCATTGTCCTGTGGATAACATTCCCAAAGAAGCTTCAAAACCACCCTGACTTTCTTTTACATATTCAACTGCAAAACGAATCGTCCAAAGGAAAACTAAAAATACGCCAAATATTTTTCCTAAATAATTTCGGGCATCCGTTTTCCAATACATATATAGGAGTACAGCAAAAAGGAGTACATAACCAAAAGCTTCGTACAATTGCGTAGGATGTCTATAGGGTATGGCTTCTAAAACACTTGCAAATCTTGGATCGTTTTGAATAAGGCTATAAGCTTGTTTTAGATTGTTGGTTTGGGTCATTTCAAAGATATTTTTTCCGTGCCAAAACTCATCTTCTCTGATGAATTTTATTCCGAATGGAAACGATTTATCTACAATATGACCGTAAATTTCTGAATTAAAGAAATTGCCTAATCGAACAAAAGCGCCACCGATGGTCACCGAAAGAACTACCCGATCCAAAATCCATAAAATAGGTTTGTGTAGGATTTTTTTACTGTAGAAATACATTACAAGAATGATTGCAATAGCCGCTCCGTGACTTGCTAAACCGGCAAATCCTGTAAATTCAAATTCAGGTGTGAAACGGAAAGGTAATAAAATTTCGGATAAATGATTTTTGTAGTAATCCCAGTCGTAAAAGAAAACGTGTCCTAAACGGGCACCCAAAAGTGTAGCGATAAAGGTGTACATAAACAATTTATCGAGTTCATCTTGTGAACGGTTTTCGCGGTCATAAATCTTTTTCATAATGAAATAACCAAGCGAAAAAGCCACGACAAACATTAAGCTGTAAAAACGAAGGGTAAAGCTACCGATAGATATTCCTTCTGATGGATTCCAAATCATATTAAGCGAATGTGTTATATTTTTTAGTAATTAAGGAACAGGATCATAACCTGATTTTCCCCAGGGATGACAGCTTGCAATGCGTTTAATGCCCAGCCAGCCACCTTTTATCAATCCGTGTTTTTTCAATGCTTCCAAAGTATAATGCGAACAAGTCGGCGAAAAACGACAGCTTGCCGGTGTAAACGGTGAAATACATACCTGATAAAAACGAATCAATACTACAAAAGGAAAAATTAAGATTTTTTTGAATTGTTCCATAGCTTCAAAGATAAAAAAAAGCTACCTGAACCAGTAGCTTTTTTGTGAAATATTCATTTATTGAAATATGAATCTCAATTTTATAATCGAACTCAGGTTATAAAGAAAAGGTCGTGCCTTCTTTTCCGTCTTTCAGTTCAATACCAATAGCTGCTAACTGATTACGAATAAAATCAGATTGCGCAAAATCTTTGTTGGCACGAGCTTCGTTTCTCATATTGATTAAAAGGTTTACAACATCCTCTAATTTCGAATCATCGTAAGAAACACGCTCTTCTTTAAACAATCCTAAAACATCAAACACAAAAGCATTTAAAGTCGCTGTTAATAATTGTTTGTCGTTTTCAGTAATGGTTTCTTTACCTTCTTGAATGGCATTGATGTTTTTGACGGCATCAAACAAATGTGCAATTAAAATAGGACTGTTAAAATCGTCGTTCATTGCATCATAACATTTTTGTTTCCATTCTTGAACGTTGAAAGTAGAAGTGTCTGAAACAGGAATGTTTTCTACGTTATTAACAGCTTCCATCAATCGTTGAAATCCTTTTTCAGAAGCTTGAATCGCCTCATCGGAGAAGTCTAAAATACTACGATAATGAGCTTGCAAAATAAAAAAGCGAACAACTGCCGGATGGTAAGCTTTGCTTAAAATGTTGTTTTCTCCTGAAAATAACTCTTGAGGGAGAATGTTGTTTCCAGTTGATTTCGACATTTTCTTACCGTTTAGTGTAAGCATATTCGCGTGCATCCAGAAATTAACGGGTGTATTTCCGCAAGAAGCTTCGTTTTGAGCAATTTCACATTCGTGATGGGGAAATTTCAAATCCATTCCACCGCCGTGAATGTCAAAGTGATTTCCAAGATATTTAGTACTCATTGCAGTGCATTCCAAATGCCATCCCGGAAAACCGTCTCCCCAAGGCGAAGACCATCTCATAATATGCTGAGGTTCGGCTTTTTTCCAAAGAGCAAAATCCAGAGGGTTTCGCTTATCGGATTGTCCGTCCAATTCTCGAGTATTGGCAATCATATCCTCAATGTTTCTTCCTGATAAAACACCGTAATCGTGATTTTTGTTAAACATTTCGATATCGAAATAAACCGAACCGTTCCTTTCGTATCCATAGCCGTTGTCGATGATTTTTTGAATGACTTGCAGTTGTTCGATAATGTGACCAGTTGCAGTCGGTTCAATACTTGGTTCCAGATTATTGAACTGTTTTAATGTCTGATGGAAGTTTACGGTGTATTTCTGAGCCACTTCCATCGGTTCAATTTGTTCCAGCCGTGCTTTTTGGGCAATTTTATCTTCACCATCGTCTGCGTCATCTACAATATGCCCTACGTCGGTAATGTTTCGAACATAGCGGACTTGGTATCCTAAATGTTTTAAATATCTGAAAATCAAATCAAAAGAAATGAACGTTCTGCAATTTCCTAAATGAACAAAATTATAAACCGTAGGGCCGCAAACATACATTCCAATTTTACCTTCGTGAATTGGTGTAAAAGTTTCTTTCTGTCCGGAAAGCGAATTGTAAATTTTCAGGTGATTGTTTTGATAAAACGCCATTTTTTAATCTGATTTAAAACTGAGTGTCTAATTTAATATAATCTAAAAACTCTCTACGAGTCATTTCGTTTTGAAACGCACCACTAAATTCTGAAGTTACCGTAGAACTTTCAATGTCTCGGATACCTCGTGAGTTTACGCACAAGTGTTTGGCGTCGATAACGCACGCAACATCTTCTGTGTTCAGCACGCGTTTTAATTCTTCTACAATTTGAATCGTCAATCGTTCCTGAACTTGAGGGCGTTTTGCGTAATAATCCACAATACGATTCATTTTTGACAAGCCTACAACCTTTCCGCTGGAGATATATGCCACGTGTGCACGTCCTACTATAGGTAATAAATGATGTTCACAAGTAGAGTAAACCACAATGTTTTTTTCTACCAGCATCTCATTATACTTATACTTATTGTCAAAAGTAGAAGAAGTTGGTTTTTTTTCAGGGTTCAATCCCCCAAAAATTTCCTTTACAAACATTTTTGCTACACGGTTGGGAGTGCCTTTAAGACTATCGTCCGTTAAATCCATACCCAAAGTAGTCAAAATATTTTCTACATCTTTTCTGATAGATGCTATTTTTTCGTCGTCGGTTTTATCAAAAGCATCCGCTCTTAATGGCGTAAAATCGCTTGTTCCTATGTGGTCGTTACCAATTTCGTCGTGAAATACGTCTGATTTACACATGATAAATATGATGTTTATACTATAAGGATGCAAATATACGGAAATATTGATATTATACAGACGGAGAAAAGAGATAAATAATGACTTATAGAGTGCCTCCGATAGAGGGGCAAATGTTAAAGTTGGTAGTTTGGTTTTTTTTTTTGTTGTAAACACTTAATAATTTCTTAATTTTACTTAAATTTCGCTTTTTAAAACTAATAGTGTTTTGTATGAATTATTCAACTCATAAATTTTATGTCAAACAAACTATGAGAAATCAATATTTATTAATAGTTTTCCTCCTTGCGGGGCTTTTAGG
>Ga0209075_1002543_pt1 | contig 15997 bp, 14 predicted proteins | sample Stecom2011_FD_187523 | JGI IMG/M metagenome (GOLD analysis project Ga0209075, IMG submission 187523) | Agricultural soil microbial communities from Utah to study Nitrogen management - Steer compost 2011 (SPAdes) (version 2) | ecosystem: Environmental > Terrestrial > Soil > Agricultural land...
CGGGACCGGAGTCAGGCCTTAGCGGTTTGGGCCAGCTTGCTGGACCGAACCTGCGTTAGCCTGACGGAGCGTCCCGTCTGCCCCAGACACCTCAGAAAAAACACAGCGCAAGATGAACAATTTAGCGGCCAAGGCATTTAAACTGGGGCAGTAGCAGGCACTATTCGCGACTGAAGTCGCCCCTACAGAAAAAGTAGCATTCGACCATTGCGACGCAGCATCTGCTGCATCCAAAGCAGTAATGACACGTCAGGGAACCGGCCCCTATAGTCGTGCTTTACCGCCCCACCTTGTGACGAGAAACCACCATGATCATTTCCGCCTCCACCGACTACCGTAAAGCCGCCAAACGCAAGCTGCCGCCCTTTCTGTTCCACTATATCGATGGCGGGGCCTACGCCGAGCATACGCTGGCGCGCAACGTGGCCGACCTGTCGGACGTGGCGCTGCGCCAACGTGTACTCAAAGACATGTCGCAGCTGGATCTGTCCACCGAGCTGTTTGGCGAGCAACTGCGCATGCCGCTGGCCCTGTCACCGGTCGGCCTGACCGGCATGTACGCCCGTCGTGGCGAAGTCCAGGCGGCACAGGCGGCCGACCGCTTCGGCGTTTCTTTTACCATGTCAACGGTGTCGGTCTGCCCGATTGAAGAGGTAGCGCCCAAAATCAACCGCCCGATGTGGTTCCAGCTGTATGTGCTGAAAGACCGTGGCTTCATGCAAAACGTGCTGGAGCGAGCCAAGGCCGCCGGCTGCAGCACGCTGGTATTTACTGTGGACATGCCCACGCCCGGTGCTCGCTATCGCGATGCCCACTCCGGCATGAGTGGCCCCTTTGCAGAATACCGCCGCTATCTGCAGGCCGTCCTGCATCCGTTCTGGGCCTGGGATGTCGGCCTGCACGGCAAGCCGCATGACCTGGGCAATATCTCACGCTACAAAGGCGGTGCGGTAGGACTGGAAGACTACATCGGTTATCTGGCCGACAACTTTGACCCGTCCATTTCGTGGAAAGATCTGGAGTGGATTCGCGAGTTCTGGGACGGCCCCATGGTCATCAAGGGCATTCTGGATGCCGAAGACGCCAAGGATGCCGTGCGCTTTGGCGCTGATGGCATCGTTGTTTCCAACCACGGTGGCCGCCAGCTTGATGGCGTGCTGTCCACCGCCCGCGCCCTGCCGATGATTGCCGATGCGGTAAAAGGCGAAACCAAAATCCTGGTGGACTCCGGTATCCGCAACGGGCTGGATATCGTACGCATGCTGGCACTGGGTGCCGACTGCTGCATGATCGGCCGCGCCTATATCTACGCGCTGGCCGCCGCCGGTGAGACTGGTGTCAGCCACCTGCTGGAACTGCTGGAAAAAGAAATGCGTGTCGCCATGACTCTGACCGCCAATGCAAAAGTCAGCGATATTGACCGCAGCGCACTGGTGTAAGCCAGACCTGCGGCCAGACGGCAAACAGGGAGCGTTTGCCGGATAACGAAAAGAACAAAAACAGATCTTTCAGCTGCCCCTGTGCCGCACCGGCCTGTATGCCGGCACGGCACAAAGTCATCCGTCAGTCGTCCAGCTTTTCCTGCACTATTGTCAAGGTGTCCGGATCAAGCTTGAGGTCGAATTTTTGCGCCGTTCCTGCCTGTTTGCGGGCGTCGTCGACATCCCAATAACCTTTTTCCAGCTCGATTTCACCCCAGCTGACAAAACCGGACCGGGTCAGTGCCTCATCCAGTGCTGCGCGCTCGGCGGCATCCGGGTGCCTGTCTGCGTGTGCCAGGGAAGCAAGACACGCAAGGCTTACTGCTGATATGGTGAGAACAATTTTTTTCATGGCAAACTCCAAAAGCAAAGGAGGAGAGTAAGCCAGGCAAAACCAGCTGCTGTTTACCTGACCCGTTTTAGGTCAGGCAACACATAAAAAGTTCAGCCGCACAGCATTTTTCGTCTTCTCATCACGCCAAAAAGCGCATCCGGCCTAGATGCAGAACTGCTTCAGTGCCGGAAAGCCGTTGAACTCCACCGAACTGTAGCTGGTGGTGTAAGCTCCGGTGGATAGCCAGTACAAGCGGTCACCACTGGCCAGGTTCAGCGGCAAACCATACTTGTAATCCTCGTACATGATGTCGGCACTGTCACAGGTTGGCCCGGCAATCACCACGTCCTCCAGCTCGCCTTCCTTTTCCGTCCACACCGGATACTTGATGGCTTCATCCATGGTTTCGATCAGCCCGGAAAACTTTCCGGCATCCGTGAACACCCAGCGCTCAATGGCCATGCGTGACTTGCGTGATACCAGAATTACCTCACTGACCAGCACACCGGCATTACCCACCAGAGAACGGCCCGGCTCAAGGATAATTTCTGGTAACTCATCGCCAAAGTCCTCATGCAGGAAGCGGGTAATTTCCTCGGCATAGGCCTTGAGCGGATTGGTTCGAGTCAGGTAGTTGGCCGGAAAGCCGCCACCCAGGTTAATCATCTGCAACCTGATGTCGTGCTCGGCCAGCAGGCGGGTGAACATGTGCTTGACCTTGCCGATGGCGGCATCCCAAACGCCGATTTCACGCTGTTGCGAACCGACGTGGAAAGACACGCCATAGGGCACCAGCCCCAGCTCGCGGGCCAGTACCAACAGGTCCATGGCCATATCGGTCTGGCAACCAAACTTGCGCGACAGCGGCCAGTCGGCAGAGCTGGAGCCTTCGGTCAGGATGCGCACATAGACTTTGGAGCCGGGCGCCGCCTTGGCGATATTGCGTAAATCCTGCGCCGAGTCAGTAGCGAACAGACGCACGCCCTTCTCATAGAAATAGCGTACATCGCGGGCCTTCTTGATGGTATTGCCATAGCTCACCTGCTCCGGCTGCACACCACAAGCCAGTACCTTGTCCAGCTCATAGATGGAGGCAATATCAAAATTGGAGCCTTTCTTGTTCAACAGCTCGGTAATTTCCACCGCCGGGTTGGCCTTGACGGCAAAGTAGATCTTGGCGAAAGGGAAGTTTTCCACCAGATCATCATAGGCACGGCTGATGGTATCCAGGTCCACCACTACAAAAGGGGTTTCCTGACGGTCGGCAAATTGCTTGATCTTGGCAAAAGTGGCCGGTGCGAAGTAGTCTTCCACACAAATGGACATAGGGTTTTCCTCCGTATGGGCATACGCAGGCACCCTGTCATGCAAGGTCCTGAACCCCCGGGTAAATCGAAAAAAGGTATAAGGATCAGCAGGCTATAGCCTGCCAGTTTCCAGAACGCTTATCCGTTTCCCCACTTTGGTTCGCCTACTTCCCAAGGCATGTCGCCGAGGATCAGCAGCGGTTCACCCGCCAACCTCTCGTCGTCAGTACTTGAGCCGCATGGATCGTTTCAGCATGGGCGTTCAAGGCCGCAATGTAAGTTTTTTGTCGTGCAGACGCAAGCAGAAAAACCGTTTTATGCCAAAAGGTCATATTGGATACAAAACAACAGTTCGCTCAGACGCTCAACCACGACTACCACCCCAAGATCGAAGCAACCCTGCTTCTAGTGTTCTTCTTGCGAGCCTGTGAGGCCGTCTTCAGTCCGGCAACGGTTGCTAGGATACGTCCCTCATCAATGCCTGACTGCGCTGGGTCAGCAACGCCTCACGACGAATAAATTCGGCGACAAAGTCATTGGCCGGCTGCTCATGTAACTGCAGCGGCGTGCCCCACTGAACAATCTGCCCTTGTTGCATGACCCCGATACAGTCGGCAATAGCAAAAGCTTCGGCCTGGTTGTGAGTGACCAAAATGGCGGTCAATCCGGCCTGTTTCAGAATGTCCCTTACCTCGAACGCCAGCCGCTCACGGGTATCCACATCCAAATTAGAAAAGGGCTCATCCAGCAGCAGCAATGAAGGGCTGGGTGCCAAGGCCCGCGCCAACGCAACCCGCTGCTGCTGACCGCCCGACAGTTCGTGCGGATAACGCTTACGCTCGGCCTGCAGGCCGACCAGCTCCAGCATCTCGTCGATACGGGCGACCCGTTCGGCCTTGCACTGACGACGCAAGCCAAAGCCAATATTTTTCTCCACCGTCAGGTGCGGAAACAGCGCATAGTCCTGAAACATCATACCGACTCCGCGCTGTTCTGGTGCAATCTGCTGTGCACCTGCAGACAGCTCCCGGCCAGCCAGCCGGATCATGCCGCTTTGCAATGGTTCAAAGCCGGCGATAGCACGCAATATAGTAGTTTTGCCACAGCCCGACGCGCCAAGCAAACAGCCGACTTCACCCTGTTCGAGCTGCAAGTCCAGCTGATTGACGGCACACAGCGACTCGCCGGGACAGGGGTATACCACCGAAATGCCTTGCAACTCAAGAAATGGCTGGAATAACCTGTTCATCCAGATAACCTTCGTGTTTGAGGGGAAAATTGCGCCTTGGCTAGCAAAATCACCGGTAGTAGCCCGGCAACAACAATGGCAAGTGCGGCAATGGCACCCTCTTCATAAGTACCCCGTGCTGCCTCGGCATACAGCCAAGTGGCCAGGGTTTCAAAGTTCATGGGGCGCAGCAGCAATGTAGCCGGCAGTTCTTTCATGGTGTCAACGAACACAAGCAGCGCAGCAGCACCCAGTGCCGGACGCAGCAACGGTAAATGCACACGCCGCAAGGTACCGCCAGGTGTTTCACCCAGCAGCCGCGCAGCCTGTTCGACTGACGGCGGGATACGCGCCAAGCCCGCCTCAAGGCTGCCAACCCCGATCGCCAAAAAACGGATGCAATAAGCAATCACTAATGCTGTGGTGGTTCCCATCAACAGCAATTGCGGGGCACGTTCGACAAATAGAGCCACTATGCTTTCCAACAAGCTGTCAAACCAGACAAAAGGCAATAGCAGCCCCAACGCCAGTACCGTACCGGGAATGGCATAGCCCAGTGACGCCAGCTTGAACACCTGTTGCCAGCGCTGCCGCCCACTGCTGCGGGCGCTGCGGCTGGCCCAAGCCACCACCAGCGCCATAGCCAGGGTTACAGCCGTAGTCACCAGCGCGATATACAGAGTGCTCCAGGCACTGGCCAACAGCTGCTGAGAGACCGCACCGGTCTGGTGCAAATATTTATAGCTTTCCGCCAGCAGGTATAACGCTGGCGCAACAAAACCCAGCACCACCGGCAACCAGCCAAGACAGATGGCAACCAGCGCTGTGGGGCCGGTCAGCTTTTGTGGCTGCACCGTACGCGAACGCTGGTTTTGACTATACCCCTGACGGCGACGGCCATAGCGCTCCAGCATGATCAGCGCCACCACCAGAACCAGCATAGATAATGCTATTTGTGCTGCCCCGGCCAGATCAGACCGGGTCACCCATGTAGTGTAAATGGATACAGTCAGAGTCTGTACTCCAAGAAACTCGGAGGCACCAATGTCATTCAGGGTCTCCAATAGTGCCAAACTCAGGCCTACGGCAATCGCTGGTCTGGCCATTGGTAAAGCTACACGAAAAAACACCGTGCGCCGGGTTGCTCCAAGGATGCGGCCAGCCTCCAGCAAGCTGGCCGACTGGGTGGCAAACATTGCCCTAGTGCTCAGATAAACATAGGGATACAACACCAGGCCCAACAACAGGATGGCACCACCCAGCGAGCGCACATCCGGCAAGCGGAACTGACGTGGACTGGTATAGCCCAGCAGGTCTCTTATCACGCCCTGCACCGGCCCGATGGGATGCAGGATATCCTGATAGGCAAAAGCAACAATGTAGGTAGGTACCGCCAGCGGCAATAACAGCGCCCAGTTCAACACTCGCCGGGTAGGAAAACTGTAAGCCGTCATCAGCCAGGCACTACCCACCCCCAACAGGCCGGTTACTGTACCTACGCCCAATAGCAACAGCAACGTATTGCGCATGGCATGCGGCAACACATAGTCCAGCAGATGCTGCCAATGGCCAGTAGAACCCTGCAGCGCATGAGCTGTCAGCGTCAATACTGGCGCTAGCACAGCCAGGGTTATACAGGCGGCAGCCAGCAGCCAGAAACGGCCTATGTGGAGGGTGGAGCCCATGAAAATACATTACCTTTTAATAAACAGAATCGCCCGGCAATGCAGCCAGGCGATTTTGGTGCCAGAAAGCAAACAGTGACTTTAGTGATCAAACCCGACCTTGTCCACCAGCTCGCTGGCTTGCTTGCGATGCTTGGCAATTTCAGTCAGCGGTAACGAATCCACCTTCAGTTCGCCAAAGCTGGCTACTACAGGATCCAGCTCAACACCCGCCTTGACCGGATATTCATAGTTGGCCTTGGCGTACAGGCTTTGTGCTTCATCCGATACCAGGTACTCAAGCAACCGGACGGCACTGTGCTTGTTGGGTGCATGCTGAGCCAATGCCGCTCCCGAGATGTTCACGTGGGTACCGTCGCCCTGGGCAAAGGTCGGACGCACAACCCGGATGGCTTCGCCCCAGGCATGATCGTCACTGCCCGGCTCAGCATTTTTCATTCGGCCCACATAGTAGGCATTGGCAATACCCACATCGCAAATACCGCCCAAAATATCGCGCGCCACATCACGGTCACCTCCCGTGGCCTTGCGCCCCAAATTGGTCTTTACATCACGCAGCCACTGTTCCGTCGCTTCAGCCCCATTATGAGCAATCATCGCGGCAATCATCGCGGTGTTGTACGGGTGCTGACCGGAGCGGATACAGACCTTGTTCTTCCACCTGGCATCAGCGAAGTCCTCATAATTCAGTGCAGTGACATCGTCAATTTCTTTGGCCACATAGGCGACACGATCACGCATGGACAGGGCAAACCACTGGTTGTCCGCACCACGCAGGTTGGCCGGAATCGCCTCCTGCAACACAGCCGAGTCCACCGGCTGAGTAATGCCGGCTTCTACCAAGTCCAGCAAATTACCGATGTCCACAGTCATCAACAAATCTGCTGGCGAACGTGCACCCTCGGCCTTGACACGCTCAATCAGGCCATCCTTGACGAATACCGTATTGACCTTGATCTCGGTCTCGGCGGTAAAGGCGTCAAGTAGCGGAATGATCAGGCCCGGCTCGCGTGTAGTGTACAAATTGACCTCGGAACTATCAGCCATGGCCGTGCCAGCTGAAAGACACCCCAGAGCCAGGGCTAGCCCGCTCAATAGACCGCGAATAGGTGACGCGCATGATTGACGCATGAAAATACTCCAGTAGGTAATAAACATCAGCTAAATGAGAATCGTTTCCAGATATGGAAATTAACAGATTTCTTGTCTGGTGACAACTGCGAAACACATATCACGAAAAACTGACCCATCAATCGCTTTGTCATACGTTTGTAACAATAGTTATAGATACTACAGCTGCATCAAGTTCCGGACCTGTCCGGTTACTCGCAACCAAGAGGATAGAAGTGATGACTATCAACAAATCGTTGACCGCGTTAACTATAGCCGCCGCACTTTCTGCCAGCCTTCCAGCTATGGCACGCGACACCATCCAGATCGCAGGTTCTTCCACGATTTTGCCTTTCTCCAGCGTTGCTGCAGAAGAATTTGGCCACGCTTACGCCCAGTTCCGCACCCCCGTAGTAGGCTCGGGCGGTACCGGTGGCGGTCTGCGCCAGTTTTGTCAGGGCGTAGGGCTTAACACCCTGGATATTGCCGCTGCATCACGTCCAATCAGGGATAACGAAATCAAGGCGTGCCAGGACAACAACGTCAAACAAGTTCTGGAAGTTCGCCTGGGCTACGACGGCATTGTCTTTGCCTCCAACGCTGCACGCGACAACTTCGCCCTGACTGCCGAGCAAGTATTTGCTGCCACAGCCGAAAAAATCGTCAAAGACGGCAAGCTGGTTAACAACCCTTACACCAACTGGTCACAGATTGACAGCGCCCTGCCATCCCAGGAAATAACCCTGGTAATTCCGGCCAGCAACCACGGTACCCGTGAAGTTTTCGAAGAAAGACTGCTGAAAACCGGCTGTGAAGCTGCTGGTATTCCTGCCGGCATGGACAAGGATTTCTGCACCAGCGTACGTACCGATGGCCGCGTTATCGAAGTTGCCGGTGACTACACTGAAACCCTGACCCGCCTGCAAGTTCAGCAGGAAGCCCTGGGTGTATTCGGTCTGAACTTCTATGAGCAAAACCGCGACCGCCTGCAAGTAGCCAGCATTGATGGTGTAGTTCCCAGCCTGGATACCATCGGCAGCGGTGAATACCCGGTGTCCCGTCCCCTGTTCTTCTACGTCAAGGGCGAGCACATTGGTGTAGTACCCGGACTGTCCGAGTTTATCGAGTACTTCCTGTCTGACGCAGTTTCAGGCTATGGCAGTCCTCTGGAAGAAGCCGGTCTGATTCCGCTGGGCGATGACGAACGCGCCGGCATCCAGGCAGACTTCTCGGCACGCAAGAGTATTCGCTAGAAACCACCAATTGCATTCAAGTCACAACTTGAACCGCTACAGGTTTCGACAGGATACAGTAATCATGCTGCCACGGAAGGCGGCACCTGCTGTTTGCAGAAGTGACCGTTTCTCCTGCAAACCACTTTCCGCCTACATGGGCGGATTGCTGTATCTGCCTTTTACTGACGGAGCCTAGGCTTCGCCCTGTTACCTGGACACACACTGGAACAATGAATCTCTATCCCACCTGCACCCCTGACGGAGACACGCCATGAGCAGCACTGTCCTGGCGGCAATACTTCTCATCACGATGGCTCTGGTTTACCAGTTCGGCTTGCTGCGCAGCAAGCGGCTAAGCAGCAATATCGACCGTGGCGGCATGCATTCACGCCCGGTTTATCACGCCACCTGGCTGGCAATTTGCTGTGCCGTACCCGGTTTACTGCTGTTGTTTCTCTGGAGCCTGCTGGAGCCCATGATTATCCGCTCCATCATCCTGTCCGCCTGGCCCGAGGCCCTGAGCGGGCCGCAAGAAACAGCCAGAGTGGTATTTATGCGCCGCATCGAGGCCCTTAGCTCCGGCCAGGGCCTGACAGGTGACATTAGCGCAGTCGAACAACAGGCCGCCGCACAGCTAACCCAGCTCAAGACATATTCCGCAATGGCGAAAACAGCGCTAATCGCCCTTGTTAGCGCCGCTGGTCTGTTTCTGGCCCTTAAACGCATCAGCACCAGTTTCAAGGCGCGTCACTATGTCGAACACGTTGTGCGCGGACTGCTTTTGCTCTGCTCGGCCACTGCCATCTTCACCACCATCGGCATTGTGCTTTCGATGGTCAGTGAAGCGTTCCATTTCTTTACCTTCATCCCGCCGACTGATTTCTTTTTTGGTACCAAATGGAGCCCGGCCTTCAGCAGTACCGACACATCACACGGCGAGTACGGGCTGCTGCCGCTGCTGTGGGGTACCTTTATGGTCAGTATCATCGCCATGCTGGTAGCCATTCCGCTGGGACTGATGACCGCCATCTACATGGCCGAGTATGCCCCGACATGGTTTCGCAATACCGCCAAGCCGATAATCGAAGTCCTGGCCGGTATCCCGACCATTGTTTACGGCGTTTTCGCCCTGATTGCCATCGGCCCATTCTTTGCCGCCGCCGGCGAGCTGCTGGGCATCCAGGTACGCGCCACCAGCGCCCTGACTGCCGGGGTGGTAATGGGCCTGATGATTATTCCCTTTGTTTCCTCGCTGTCGGACGACATCATCACCAGAGTGCCGCAATCGTTGCGTGACGGTTCGCTGGGGCTGGGCGCAACCCGCTCCGAAACCATCCGTCAGGTGGTGCTGCCGGCTGCCCTGCCGGGCATTGTCGGCGCATTTTTGCTGGCTTTCAGCCGCGCCATTGGCGAGACCATGATTGTGGTGCTGGCCGCCGGTAACAGTCCGCAACTGCATGCCAACCCGCTGGAAGCCATTTCCACGGTCACCGTCAGTATCGTCAACCAGCTGACCGGCGATACCGACTTTGCCGGACCGCAATCACTGGTTGCCTTTGCCCTGGGTCTGACCCTGTTTGTCATTACCCTGGTGCTTAACGTTATCGCCCTCTATGTGGTGCGCAAATACAGGGAGCACTATGACTAACTCCTCCACGCTATCCACTGGCCTGAGCGCCCGTGAAATGGTTCAGGCCCGCATGGCCAAAACACTGCGCCGCCGCCACCGGCGCGAACGCAACTTCCGCCTGGCCGGGCTAACTTCCGTCTGCGTCGCGCTGGCCTGTGTGCTGCTGCTGTTTGGCAGCATTCTCAATCGCGGCCTGCCGGCCTTTTGGCAGTCCACCATTGAGCTGCCACTGTACTTTGACCCGCAAATCATCAAAGTCGATCCTGCGCCGCAACCACTGGCCGACGAGTCACCGGCACAGTTCCGCGAGCGTGAGCTGGCCTGGCGCGGGCAGCTGGCACGCATCAACTGGCAACGTCTGCTGGCTGATTCAGTGCAGCGGCTCTACCCGGAAGAAAAAATCGATCTGCGCCACTCGCGTGCGCTTTTTACCCGCGCCTCCCAGCACGAAGTACGCGAGCTGTTTGCCGCCAACCCGCAACTGCTGGGGCAAACCACCGATGTGCGCTTGCTGGCCGATGCCAACGTGGATGTCTGGCTGCGCGGCAATATTGATCGCTCCCTGCCGGACAACCAGCAGCAGCTCTCCGCCCAAACCCGTGAGCTGGCTGATCGCCTGAAAGCCGATGACCATATCGGACTAAAATTCAGCAGCAGCCTGTTCACCAACTCGGACTCACGCAGCTCCCCTGCTTCTGCCGGTCTGCTGGGTGCTTTTATGGGTTCGTTTTATATGCTGCTGATAGTTCTTTTGGTGGCGGTGCCGGTCGGGGTCTGCGCGGCCATCTATCTGGAAGAATTTGCACCTAAAAACCGCTGGGTGGATTTGATTGAAGTCAATATCAATAACCTGGCGGCAGTACCTTCCATCGTCTTTGGTCTGCTGGGCGCGGCATTATTTATCAACTGGTTCCGCCTGCCCATGTCGGCACCTCTGGTCGGTGGTCTGGTGTTGAGCCTGATGTCGCTGCCAACGGTAATTATTGCCACCCGCGCGGCATTGCAGGCTGTACCCGGCTCCATTCGCCAGGCGGCACTGGCCATGGGCGCATCCAATACGCAAACGGTATTTCACCATGTATTGCCACTGGCCCTGCCGGGCGTCCTTACCGGCGCAATTCTTGCGGTGGCCCAGTCGCTGGGTGAAACTGCACCGCTACTGCTGATTGGCATGAATGCCTTTGTCGCCAACGTCCCTGCCTCGCCAATGGATCAGTCCACTGCACTGTCAGTGCAGATCTTCCTGTGGCAAGGCCACGAGCTGCGCAATTTCTTTGAAGCCAGAACTTCGGCGGCGATTATTGTCCTGCTAACCCTGATGATAAGTCTGAACGCGATTGCCATTTACCTGCGCAAGCGCCTGGAAAACAAGTGGAGTTAACCTTGAATCAGTCCAACCAACAAACTGCCGACCTGCAAGAGCAACGTGCCAAGATGCAGGCACGCGACGTCAAGATTTTCTACGGCGAACACGAAGCCATCAAAGGGATCGATATGGACCTGATGGAAAACGAAGTAATCGCTTTTATCGGCCCTTCCGGCTGCGGCAAATCAACTTTTCTGCGCAGTTTCAACCGGATGAACGACACCATTGACGGCTGCCGGCTGGAAGGCCGCATCACTCTTGACGATGAAGATATCTACGCCTCTTCGGTCGACGTGGTAATGCTGCGGGCACGGGTAGGCATGGTGTTCCAGAAGCCCAACCCGTTCCCCAAATCGATCTATGACAATATTGCCTACGGGCCGCGCATCCACGGTCTGGCCCGGGGACGCGGCGATCTGGACGACATTGTCGAGGATAGCTTGCGCCGCGCCGGTTTATGGGAAGAGGTCAAGGATCGCCTGCAGGCACCGGGTACCGGACTGTCCGGCGGCCAACAGCAACGCCTGTGTATTGCCCGGGCCATTGCAGTCAGCCCGGAAGTAATTTTGATGGATGAACCCTGCTCGGCCCTGGACCCCATTGCCACGGCTAAAGTCGAAGAGCTGATTGCCGAGTTGTCACAGCAATATACCATTGCCATTGTCACCCACTCGATGCAGCAGGCGGCGCGTGTGTCCGACCGTACCGCTTATTTCCATCTGGGTGAAATGATCGAGGTTAACGCCACCGACAAGGTTTTCACCCAGCCGGAAAACTCACTAACCGAAGCCTACATTACCGGGCGCTTTGGTTAACTCAAGCCGGGCCTGCAGTGTTTTTGGGTCAAACCGGACTTATTCCAGCACAGTTGCAGGCCGGGTTTTAAGCAGACAAGCCGAAATAAATACCGGCATCTTGTTAAAGTGCATTTAATTTTATGGGGCACAGTAGGAGTATTTTATGTTATCGAACTTAGGCAAACACAGCTCATCACAGTTTACCCAGGAAATGGAGTCCATCCGCAGCGATCTGTTGCGCATGGGCGGACTGGTTGAGCAGCAAGTCAGCGACGCGGTAGAGTCTTTTTTACAGCATGACAGCAAGCTGGCACAGAAGGTACGCGATGTCGAAAAGGAAGTAGACAGCCTGGAAAAGCAGATTGACGAAGAGTGCGCCAGGGTTCTGGCCCTGCGCCAGCCGGCAGCCATTGATCTGCGCACCATCATTGCCGTCTCCAAGTGCGTGGCCGATCTGGAGCGCATGGGCGACAAGGCCGCCAAAATTGCCAAAATAACCATTCAGCTGGCTGATGAAGGGCATCTGTCAATTGGTCTGGTAGAAGTGCGCCATATTGGTGAACGTGTCTGCAAAATGCTGCACGAGGCCCTGGATGCTTTTGCCCGTTTTGATCTCGACAAGGCTGTTGCAGTGGCCGAGTCCGATGATGACGTGGACGCCGAATACCACAGCGCCATGCGTTCGCTGGTTACTTTTATGATGGAAGATCCGCGCTCCATTACCAGAGTGCTCAAGCTGATGTCCGTATTCCGGGCGCTGGAGCGTATTGGTGATCATTGCGGCAACCTGTGCGAACAAGTGGTTTATCTGGTCAGTGGCCGTGATGTACGCCACGTTTCAGTTGAACAAATGAAGGCCATCGTCGACAAGCAGGGCAGCTAGATAACCGGCTCCAGCCCCAACACCCGGTGCGCAGGGAAGCAGCACGCAAAACAACTGCCCTGTCCAAGTCTGCTACTGATATCAAGCCGCGAGTCATGTCGCAATAATATGTGTTTGACGATCGCCAGCCCCAGTCCGGTACCACCGGTGGCAGTAACCCGGCTGGCGTCAGGGCGATAAAAACGCTCAGTCAGCCTGGGCAGGTGGTGGTGCTCGATGCCGGGGCCATTGTCACAGACTTCCAGCAAACCGCCGCCATCTTCGCTGGCGCGCCAGACCAGACTTATCTTGCCGCTGTCGCCAGTGTAATTGATGGCGTTGGTTAGCAAATTGCCAATCGCGCTGCGCAGCTCGTCAACATCACCCAGCACCGTCAGCCCCAGCGGTACGGCAAGCTCAATCTGCTGCTGGCGTTCATCTGCCAGAGCGGTCGCTTCCTCACGCAGGCTGACACATAACAGATCCAGCCTTACCTGACTGTGCGGCTGCTCCGCTGCTGTTCCTTCCAGCCGCGCCAGCCACAGCAAGTCATTAATCAGGCGTTCCATGCGCGAACTTTGCACGCTCATCTGGTTCAGCGCCCGGCACAGCGCCGTCTGTTCAGCCCCGGTGCTGTCAAGCAAAGTTTCAACATAGCCCTTAAACACCGTCAGCGGTGTTTTTAGCTCATGACTGACATTGGCAACAAAGTCTTTGCGCATCTGCTCCAGCCGGTGCAGCCTGGTCACATCACGCACCAGCAACAGATATTCGCCAGCACCATAACGGGTCACGCTATATTCCAGCATGCGTGCCGGGTTGACTGGTGCGGGCAGGGTCAGCGGCTGCTGGAAATCAGCCTTTTCAAGGTATGCAATCATTTGCGGGTGGCGCACAAAGTTGGTAAAAGCCTGGCGCCGGTCAGTGCTCATGCGCAAGCCCAATGCATGCGCAGCGGCCTGATTCCAGGTTTCCAGTTGCTGGCGCCGATCCAGCAATACCACGCCATCGCGCATGGCCGACATTGAGCTTTCAGTACGCCGGATCAACTGTGACAAATCATCACGCGCCAAATTTTCCCGTCGCAGCAACCGATACAATCCATTGAACAATTCACCCCAGGCACCGCTGCTTTCCGGAGGCTCCCAATCATCAGGATAGCGCTGCAACCAGCGTAACAAACGAGCCAGTTGCCACAAATAAAAGCCCAGGCAACCGGTCAACAACACTACCAGAGGCCACAAGCCCTGTTGCCACCAAGACAGCAGCCCGCCGACAGCCACCACCAACAGCAACCGACGTGCCTCCTTTAGCAACAGACCATTCAATTCATTGCTCCCCCTGCGCCGATCCGGCATCAGCAAGGCCGCTGGCAGAAAAGCGGTAGCCGGTACCGCGCACCGTCTGTAAAAAATCAGCAAACCCGTGGGGTTCAAGGCATTTGCGCAGACGACGAATATGGACATCAACGGTGCGGTCAGACAGGTCGCCACTGTCGCTCCAGACCTGCGCCAGCAACTGCTCCCGGGTAAAAGCCCGTTCTGCCCTCGTCATGAAAAAGGCCAGCAATCGAAACTCGGTAGGACCAAGACTCAAGACAGTGCCATGGGCCGTAATCCGCTGCCCGGCCGAATCCAGCCGCAAGCCGGCAATATCAATCGTCTCTGCCGCAGCCAGTGCATTGGTACGCCGCAACACAGCATTGATTCTGGATATCAGCTCACGGGTCGAAAATGGCTTGGTAACATAGTCATCGGCTCCCGCATCCAGCCCCTGGATCTTGTTGTCTTCCTCTCCACGTGCAGTCAACATAATAATCGGCAATGACGCAGTCAGACTGTCACGCTTGAGCCGGCGCGAAAGCTCAATACCGCTGGTACCGGGCAGCATCCAGTCCAGCAACAACAGGTCGGGCAATTCATCATAAATCATATTCAGGCCATCTTTACTGTCATGTGCAACCCGCACTCGAAAGCCGGCCAACTCAAGCGCAATCGCCAGCATTTCGCAAATGGCTGCCTCGTCATCAATAACCAACAGGGAAAATTGACTCATATTCAGTACTTCCTTACCGGACTTCACTCGTTGTTTGCTACATTGACTGTTCTTTCAGCCAAAATTGATATCCGAGGTAAACCGCGTTAACTGCTGCGAGGGTGGTGCTGCTTTTTCATCCTGGCCTACCCTGCATACACTACAGCCCGCTCCCCCGGCTCCAGTTCTGTTTGCCATGCCTCGGCCACATCCCGCAAAGCGAACTCCCTGTATCCGGCCACCAGCTCACCACGGCTAGCCCGTGCCAGCATGGTTGTCAGGTGCTCACGGTTATACTGGTGCAGCTGCTGTGCATTGATGCTGCCCAGTCCGGAACCGAGAATACTGACCGGTACACTACGCAGAGTACCCGAAGCCAGGTTGATTTCCGCTCCGGCCATCTGGCCGATGGTGACCAGACGTACCGACTGCGGACAACACTTGGCAAAGGCAGCCAGCAACCATTGCACCGGCTCACCCCAGAGATAATCCAATACTACATTAATCGGGGTTTGCTGCTGGATTTGTAGCAGCTGCCCAATAATCCGCTGCGGCTCGTCCAACAGGGAAATACACTGATCCGCACCCAGTTCTCGCAGGTAATCCAGCGACTGTGCATTACGACCCGTAACGATAATGCGTGAAGCCCCACGCAAACGGGCAGCCTGGACTGCCATGCGGCCGGAGACACCCGTCGCACCATTGATCAGCACCACCTCGCCAGCCTGAAAACCACCCCGGCACACCAACGCTGCATCCGAGCCCAGCAATGCATTGGGCAGCACGGCCGCCAGCGCCGCCGGCAGCTCTTCCGGTACGGGTATGCAGTCATCCAGTTGCACCAGCGCCTGTTGTGCCAGCATACCAGTCACGCCCATGGCGTACATGCGGCGACCATCGGGCAAGCGTCCTACACCATCAACACCCA
>Ga0209075_1002544_pt1 | contig 15994 bp, 15 predicted proteins | sample Stecom2011_FD_187523 | JGI IMG/M metagenome (GOLD analysis project Ga0209075, IMG submission 187523) | Agricultural soil microbial communities from Utah to study Nitrogen management - Steer compost 2011 (SPAdes) (version 2) | ecosystem: Environmental > Terrestrial > Soil > Agricultural land...
GGCTTTCTAAACAAAATTAAACCAGCATCATCATTGGGTTTTCCATGTAAGACTTAAACGTGTTTAGGAATTCAGACCCTGTCACTCCATCAACCACTCTGTGGTCACAAGAAAGTGTTACACGCATTACGTTTCCTGGAACAACTTGTCCATCTTTTACAACTGGAACTTGTTTAATTGCACCAATTGCTAAAATACAGCTGTCTGGTGGATTAATAATCGCAGTGAACTCTTCGATGTTGTACATCCCTAAGTTAGAAATGGTAAATGTGTTTCCTTCCCAGTCTTGTGGTTGTAATTTCTTTTCTTTTGCTTTTTGAGCGAACTCTCTAACTTCAGCACCGATTTGCATTAATCCTTTTGTATCTGCAAAACGCACTACAGGAACCAATAATCCCTCTTCAACTGCTACAGCAACTCCAATGTTAATGTGGTCGTATCTGCGGATTTTATCCCCTAACCAAGCACTGTTTACTTTCGGATGATTTCTCAATGCAACTGCACATGCCTTTATAATCATGTCATTGAAAGAAATTCTCACTCCTTCATTCGCATTAACTGCTGTACGTTGCGTCATTGCATTGTCCATGTCAATATCTAATGTCAAATAAAAGTGTGGAGCTGTAAATTTACTCTCCGCCAGTCTTTTTGCAATAGTTTTACGCATTTGAGATATATTCTCATCTGTGTAAGACTCCGTTAAAGCTAAGCCCTTCGCTGCTGGTGCTTTTGAACTGCTTTGTGGTTTGTCATAAGGAACGTAGTTTTCAATATCACGTTTGATGATACGTCCATTTTCCCCAGAACCTTTAACGGTATTTAAGTCAATTCCTTTGTCTTCAGCTAGTTTTTTAGCCAATGGCGAAACGAAAATTCGACCACTATCTCCACTGGTTTGAACAGCAGCAGTCTCTCTTGGTTTAGAATCAGCAGCTGGTTTTTGTTCCGTAGGCTTTACCTCTTCTTTTTCCTCTTCTGCATCATTTTGACTAGCGTCAGAAGCATCTTCTTTCTTTTTAGAAGCATCTTCACTTCCTTGCTTAGCCTCAGCGATTAGCTTGTCAATATCTTCTCCTTCTTCCCCGATAATCGCTAAAACCTCGTTTACAGGAGCAGTTTGACCTTTTTCAATTCCTATATATAAAAGCTTTCCATCATAAAAAGACTCAAACTCCATTGTTGCTTTGTCCGTTTCGATTTCAGCGAGTAATTCACCTGATTCTACATCGTCACCAACTTTTTTGTGCCATTCTGCAACGACACCTTCAGTCATCGTGTCCGATAGTTTTGGCATTAAAATAACTTCAGCCATTGTTCTTTAATTTTTTAGTATTCAATAATAAATGGGTAATCTTCAGACTTGTATACATCTTTGTATAATTCATCTTTGGTTGGGTAATCTGAATTTTCAGCAAATTCAATTGCTTCTTGAACTTCATTTGCTACCCAAGATTGGATTTCTTTAATCTCATCTTCTTTGAGGTATTTGTTATCCTTAATTACCTTTAAGCAATGCTCAATTGGATCTTTTGATTGGTATTCTTTAACCTCATCTTTTGTTCTGTATTTTTGAGGGTCAGACATTGAGTGTCCTTTGTAACGGTAGGTTTTAATGTCTAACAATGTTGGGCCATCACCTTTACGTGCGCGTTCTGCAGCCATTGCTACAGCTTCGTGGACATCTTCTGGAGACATTCCGTTAACAGTAAAAGAAGGCATTTCATAAGACGAACCTAATTTTGATAAATCCATTACGTTGGTTGTCCGCTCAACAGAAGTTCCCATTGCGTAATTGTTGTTTTCTACAATGAAAATTACCGGAAGTTTCCAAAGCATCGCCATGTTGAAGGTTTCATGAAGTGCCCCTTGTCGTGCAGCTCCATCACCGAATGAAACAACAGTAACATTGTCTGTTCCTTTGTATTTTTCAGCAAAAGCAACTCCAGCTCCCATAGGAATTTGTGCACCTACAATTCCATGACCTCCTAAAAAGTTCTTTTCTTTATCAAAAAAGTGCATTGAACCACCTTTTCCTTTAGAAACCCCTGTTTGGCGTCCGTATAGTTCTGCCATCAATCGGCGAACATCTGTTCCTAATCCAATTGGATGAGCATGATCACGGTATGCTGTCATGTGTAAATCTGTCGGTTTTGTTGCACTTACTGTTCCAGCTACGATAGCTTCCTGACCAATATATAAGTGACAGAATCCTCCAAACTTTTGTTGAATGTATAGTTGTCCAGCCTTTTCTTCAAACTTTCGCATCAAAAGCATGTCTTTATACCATTTGATATAAGTTTCTTTTGAAAACTTTTGTTTTTTTGAAGCACTTTCCTTTTTAGTGGTTTTCTTAGGCTTTTGTAATGATTTTGCTGCCATAATTTAATACAGTTTAATTCGATGAGACAAATATAGAATTTATATTATTTTAAAATAGTGATATTTAAAACAGAATTCCACTTAATACTTATTTACTCCCAAAAATAAAGGGTAATATATGATGTATACCTTCAAAAACTAAAAAGCTTTCATCTCCATTTCTCATTATAATTTCAAAGGGAGTGTCTTGCATTTCAGTGTATTCAGCCATAGCTTGACGGCAACCACCGCAAGGTGTGAAAAAGGCATTAGATTGAAGCATTTTTCCTTTGCCGGTAATGGCTAAAATTTTTATTCCTTGTTTGTTTTGTTGAGCGCCGTAAGAAAATAAAGCTACTCGTTCAGCACATAAACCAGAAGGGTAAGCTTTGTTTTCTTGATTACTCCCTAAAACGAGGGTGTCATCATTGAGTAAAAGCGCTGCTCCAACTTGAAAGTTAGAATAGGGTGCATACGCTTTTTCTCCTGCTTTGTCTGCTGCTTCAATGGCTTTCCTTTGATCATTGTTCAATTCTTCGATTGAATTTAAATGATTGTAGGAAAATGTAAATTCTTTTTTCATACTGAGTTTTCTTAACCCATACGAGAATACATAGCCTTGTATGGGACGCTAAAGTAATAGGATTATCTTAAGTGTTAAAATTTCAATAGATGTTTTTCACTTAAAAAGCACTTATTCATGATACAATCTTTATTTTTATGCAAGAAATGGAAAAAATAGCTGAAATTCTTAATCAATTTGATCCCATTAGTCTTGAAGGATTAATAAATGCAAAGTTGATGAATAGAGTGGACTCGAAGTTTATATTTCATTTATCTGATTTACCTGGAATTCTTACAGAATTAAACAAAGATTATCATATTCTTGAAGTGAATGGAATGCGTGTGGCAAAATATGAGAACTTATATTTTGATACTGAAGATCATCGTTTTTATTTAGACCATCACAATAATAAAAATCACCGCTTTAAAGTAAGAATTAGAAAATACGGCAACACTTTAACTACCTATTTTGAAATTAAGGAACGCTGGAAAAACAGAATGATAAAGCAGCGGATTCAAATTGATGAATTGCGTGAAACATTGAACCATGATGAACTTCAATTAATAAATGAAACCTTAGAAATTTCAGCTCCACTTCATGCTGTATTATTGAATAGCTATCAAAGAATAACTTTAGTGAGCGAGTCTTTGAAAGAAAGATTTACATTGGATTATGCATTGACCTTTAAACAAGGGGAAGATGAAAAACATATTGATAATGTGGTTATTGCTGAATTAAAACAAGAGGGTTTAAATAGACAATCTCCAGCTTTTCAATTGATGAATCAAAAAAAAATACGATCTTTCCGCATCAGTAAGTATTGTATAGGAACAGTTTTGCTTTTTCCAAAAGAGAAAGTTAAATACAATAGTTTTAAATTTATTATTCAAAAATTAAATACCTTTAAAAATGCTGTTTGAAACAACAAGTGGACTTCAAGACCTTCTCAATATTCAATTCTATAACAAAGATATTTTTAGTCTGCTGTTTAGATTATTGTTGAATTTTTTCTTTCTGACCCTGATTATAAGGTTTGTTTATTATTCCAAAACAAAAAGAAAAGACTATGTATTTACCTATTTTCTGATTGGATTGGTGACTTTCTTTCTGTCCTTTGCTTTAAAGAAATTCGATATAGGAGTAGGGATGGGACTTGGGCTTTTTGCCATTTTTGGAATCATTCGCTACAGAACGCAAACAATTGAAATCAAGGAAATGACCTATTTGTTTGTGGTGATAGGACTTTCAGTAATTAATTCATTGGCAACGCAAGAGATAAGTCTTTTAGAGGTGTTGTTACTCAATGGAGCTGCTTTAGTCGTTATCACAGGATTAGAATTCTTTTGGTGGAAGAACAATGAAAGAATGCAATTGGTGATTTACGAGAAAATTGATTTGATTACCCCACAAAACTATGACCAAATGAAACTTGATTTGGAGGAAAGAATCGGTTACGGGATCATTCGCTTTGAAATAGGAGATATTAATTTCTTAAATGATACAGCAAATGTTCGTGTTTATTACAAATAATGAGAATCGATGATTGTTTTTTCAAATTAATCATTGACAGAAATAAATAAAACTTCGCTAAGTCAATTTTAATATGAACGATAATTGTATTAAGTTGCTGATGATTAACATAATAAGTATTGGCATAGTCCTTGCCTTTAAACTATAAACTTTAAAACTTTATATTATGAATAAGATTAAATTATCAATTATCGGTTTAGGATTTTTTTTCAGTTCTGCTGTGTTTGCTCAAGAAATGAAGACAGAACTAAATAAGGAACAACGAATGGAGAAACGAATGGATAAATTCGCTGAAGAGTTAGGTTTAACAGAAGACCAAAAATCTCAAATCATGGAAATGCGCAAGAACTCCTATGCTGAACGTAAAAAAATAAAAAACGATGAAAGCTTAGATGAAGCGTCTAAGAAAGAAGCCATGAAAGCACTCCATATCGAAAGTAAAGCAAAAATGAACGAAGTTTTAACCGAAGAACAAGCCTTAAAATTAAAAGCAATGAAAGAAGAGCGTAAAGCAAATCAAGAAAAGCGGAGTTTAGATCAAGAGAAGCCTTCTAAGAACGTTAAGACACGGGAACACCACAATTTAAAAGAACACAAAGCAAAAAAGCGTGAACTAAAGGTTGTTCCACTAGAAAAACAAACTGAATAATTATTGTTTTAATATTTGTATAAACAACAACGGCTCGTCTTTATAGATGAGCCGTTGTTGTTTATGTAATTAAACAATTTTGCTTTTCTTCTCAATCCATTTTCTCGCATTTTCAAAAGCCTCCAACCAAGGAGAAACTTCATCTTTTCTATTGTCAGGATAATATGCCCAATTCCAAGGAAATGTTGAACGTTCAATGTGGGGCATAGTGACTAAATGTCTACCGGTGGCATCGCACATCATTGCTGTGTTGAAATCAGAACCGTTTGGATTTGCTGGATATTGTGCATATCCATATTTTGCTACGATGTTATATTTATCCTCTGCATAAGGCAAGTTGAATTTTCCTTCACCATGTGAAATCCAAACTCCTAATGTTGTTCCTTCTAATGAAGATAGCATCACTGAATTGTTCTTTTGAATTTTCACAGATGTAAATCCACTTTCGTGTTTATTAGAATCGTTATAGGTCATTTTTCCGTGTTCAGCATGGTCTGGATTAACCAAATCTAGTTCCATCCATAATTGACAACCGTTACAAATTCCAACTGAAAGTGTGTCTTCTCGTTTAAAGAAATTGTCTAATGCTGTTTTGGCTTTCTCATTGTACAAGAATGCACCTGCCCAACCTTTTGCTGAACCAAGTACGTCTGAGTTAGAGAATCCACCTACTGCACCGATGAATTGAATGTCTTCCAATGTTTCACGGCCTTCAATCAAGTCCGTCATGTGAATGTCTTTAACATCAAATCCAGCTAAATACATTGCATTGGCCATTTCACGCTCACTGTTACTTCCTTTTTCTCTTAGAATCGCCGCTTTTGGTCTAGTCTTAATGAACTTTTCAGACTGAGCGGAGCCTAAACTGGCAGACTGAGCGGAGCCGAAGTCGGGAAGTTTACCTGTGAATCCTTTAGGGAAAGTATATTTTAATGGCTGATTCTTATAGTTTTCGTAACGTGCTTTCGCTAATCCCTTAGCTGTTTGTTTTTGGTCTAACAAATAAGAAGTCTTGAACCAAGTGTCACGCAATTGAGAAACCGTCATTGTGAATGCGTCCGTACCATTAATAATACTTACAAAATCACTTTCTACAACTTTTCCAATTTTGTGGAATTCGATGTTGCTTTCTTTCAATTCAGCTTCAACACTTGCATCTTTCGCTTGGAAAACAATTCCTGAATTCTCAGCGAACAAGATTTTAAATGAATCTTCTTCTTTTAATGCTGTTAAATCGTATTCTGCTCCAATGTTATTGTCAGCAAAACACATTTCCAACAATGTCGTAATCAATCCACCTGAAGCCACATCGTGTCCTGCAAGGATTTGATCTTTTTGAACTAAAGATTGAATGGTATTGAATACAGTTTTAACATAACCAGCATCTTTAACATCTGGTGCTTCATTTCCCAATTGACCTAAAATCTGAGAGAAAGAACTTCCTCCTAATTTGAATTGGTCTTGAGAAATGTTGATGTAGTAAATTGGACCACCTTCTTTTTTAAAAACTGGCTCAACCACTTTTGAAATTTCATTACAATGTCCAGCAGCTGAGATAATCACCGTTCCCGGAGAAATTACTTCGTCTTTTGGATATTTTTGTTTCATCGACAAAGAATCTTTTCCTGTTGGAACGTTAATTCCTAAACCGATAGAGAAATCAGAAACTGCTTGTACAGCTTTATACAAACGGGCATCTTCTCCAGGGTTTTTACAAGGCCACATCCAGTTTGCAGATAAGGAAACACTCTTCAAACCTTCTTCTAACGGTGCCCACATAAGGTTCGTTAAAGATTCGGTAATTGCATTTCTACTTCCTGCTGCAGGATCGATTAATGCTGCGATTGGCGCATGTCCAATAGATGTTGCAACACCTTCTTTTCCTTTGTAATCCAATGCCATTACACCAACGTTGTTGAGCGGCAATTGCAATGGTCCAGCACATTGTTGTTTGGCAACTTTACCACCCACACAACGGTCAACTTTATTCGTTAGCCAATCTTTAGAAGCTACTGCCTCTAATTGTAATAATTGATCTAAGTAATTATAGAAATTTTCTTTTTTGTAGCTTAAATCAGAATAAACACGCGCAATTGTGCTGTCTGTCATGATTGTTTTTGGCGAACTCCCAAACATATCTGTCAGTGCGAAATCCATTGGTTTTTCACCAGTAGTTTTCGACTCGAAAGTAAAGCGATTGTTGTTTGTTACATCACCCACAGTGTACATTGGAGAACGTTCACGATCTGCAATTTTCTGAAGTGTTTCAATATGTTTTTCGGCAATCACAAGTCCCATACGTTCTTGAGATTCGTTACCGATAATTTCTTTTGCTGATAGGGTAGGGTCTCCAACAGGAAGTTTATCTAAATCGATTAATCCTCCAGAGTTTTCAACCAATTCGCTCAAACAATTTAAGTGACCACCAGCTCCGTGATCGTGAATTGAAACAATAAGATTTTCATCACTTTCAACCATTCCACGAACAGCGTTTGCTGCACGTTTTTGCATTTCTGGATTTGAACGTTGAACCGCATTCAATTCGATTCCTGAAGAAAATTCTCCAGTATCAGCACTTGAAACAGCTGCTCCACCCATTCCGATACGGTAATTTTCACCACCTAAAATAACGATTTTATCGCCTTCTTTTGGCAGGCCTTTTATCGCTTGATCTGCTTTTCCATATCCAATTCCGCCAGCTTGCATAATCACTTTGTCGAAGCCTAATTTTCTTAAATCGGCATCTGCGTGTTTATTTCCAGTGTCGTGGTGTTCGAAAGTTAATACAGAACCCGTAATTAAAGGCTGACCAAATTTATTTCCGAAATCAGAAGCACCATTTGATGCTTTGATTAAAATATCCATTGGTGTTTGGTATAACCATTTTCTTTCTTCGAAAGCTTGTTCCCATGGACGTTCTTTTTCTAGTCTAGAATAAGAAGTCATGTAAACCGCTGTTCCTGCAAGTGGTAAGGAACCTTTTCCGCCTGCTAATCTATCTCTTATTTCTCCACCTGCACCTGTTGCAGCACCGTTAAAAGGTTCAACTGTAGTGGGAAAGTTATGTGTTTCTGCTTTTAATGAAATAACAGATTCGTAGTCTTTAATTGCGTAAAAGTCTGCAATATCAGCACGTTTTGGTGCGAATTGTTCCACATTTGGACCTTTTACAAAAGCAACGTTGTCTTTATATGCTGAAACAATTCCATTTGGATTTTCTTTCGAAGTATCTCTAATCATTCTGAATAAAGACTTTTCTTTTTCTTCACCATCAATAATAAAAGTACCGTTAAAGATCTTGTGACGACAGTGTTCTGAATTTACTTGCGAAAAACCAAAAACTTCAGAATCCGTTAATGGGCGACCAATATTTTTAGCAATATTTTCTAAATATTCAATTTCTTCGTCGTTCAATGCTAAACCTTCTTTTTGGTTGTATGCAGCAATATCTTCGATATTAAGAATTGGTTCTGGTTCAATTTGAACCTTAAAAGAATCTTGGTGAAGTCCATTGTATTTTTCAGAAATCATGGGATCAAAATCCTTAAAATCTTTATCTACCGCTTGAAATTCTTCAATACGGATGATGTCAGAAATCCCCATGTTTTGCGTAATCTCAACTGCATTGGTACTCCATGGAGTAATCATAGCTGCACGAGGACCAACAAAAAAAGCACCCAAAGATGCTTGTTCTACTTTTGGCTGGTCGCCAAATAACCATACCAATTTAGTAATGGTTTCAGTCGTTAATTCTTTTGTTGTTTGAACAGCAAATACTTTGCTGTTTACGTTTCCAAAGAAATGAATCATTATATGTTGTTTGAATGTTGTTTTATGAGTGCAAATTTAGTCTTTTAAAATGATGTTTTAGTTAAAAAGCAGGGATTAAATAAGCACCTTCTTAAAACTGCATTTCATTTTACTGGATCAATAGCTAGAATGCACTAAAATCTCAAACTTAATCTTTTGCTTTCTCGCCTATAATGTTGATGATTTCCGAAGCTTGTTCTAATTGGATATAATGTCCTGTGTTTGAAATGATGATGAGTTCACTGTTTTTTAATTCGCTGTGTAGTTTTTCTGTGCCTTCTCTAAAAGTGTCAACAGTATCTGCTACGGTGATTAATGTCATTTTAGCGCTCGTGTTTTTATAATGTGTTGACATTGAAGCTAAGTCACCCTGAAGGTTTTTAATTTCTTTCGAGTTGGAGTAAATTACTTTCGGTTGAGACCATATTTCTTGTCTTTCTATGATATAGTTCTCTAGTTTCTCTCCGTCTGTAGATTTAAACATGGGAGTTACTTCATTTTTTATTTGGCTCTTAGCCAATGTGTAAGCAGACAAAAATGCAAGTCCTTTGCCTAAAAATGGAGCAGAAACCACTTGGTTGATTAGACTTGGTTCAAGCTCATAAAAGGGAGAGTCAATAATGACATATTCTAAATCCTTTAATTCTGAATGAACTGCCATAAAAGTCGCTACAGAACCACCGTAAGAATGTCCAACAATCAAAGGAGAATTTAAATCTAACTTATCAATTAATTGTTCCGTTAGTACAGCATTGTCTTTTAAGTGGTAATTGTATTCATTGGATGTGCTGAAACCATGTCCCAATCTGTCAAACACGGTAACCCTGAAGTTTTGAGCTAGTGAATCCATCACCTCAAGCCAATCTTCAATTGAGCCTGGTGTTCCATGAATAAATAAAATATCTTTTCCTTCTCCTTTTTGCAAATACCTGATCTTTTCTGCTCCAATGGTGATGTAATTTTTTTCCTCGACTTCATTTTGATCGAAGTTTCCTAGATTTGTCTGCCCCAGTATTATACCAATGAGTAAGATAATCCCCATAATCGTAAAACTGTATTTTATTATTTTCATGCTCTTCTTTTTTCTTGTTTTTTGAAGTTTTTCGATATTATTTTCTGACTCTTCTTTTTAAAGTTAATTGGTAAATCTGAAAACATATAAATACTGCCTATTAAACTGATTGTAAATAATTTTGCAAGGAATAAATATAAGCATTTTTCAACTTAATTTATTCCAATTCCAAACGACCACAATCCACTCTGTAGCATTAGCATCTGTGTAGGTATGTATTTCTTCATAACCTACTTTTTTGTGTGCTTTAAGTGAGCGTTGGTTTGAAGCAGCAATTTCTGTGATTGAAAATTCATAACGATCTGCAAACGTTTCCTTATACAGTTGAAAGCAATTTTCAATTATCCCTTGGCCGCGATAATCTTTATGAATACAGGCTTGGCCAACAACCATATAGTTGTATTCTGCAACTGTTTTTCCTTTATAGGAAATCTTTTCAAATTCATCAAACATGGGAAATATTATGGGAAGATCAAACCTCGATACTTTGGTCATTGCCAAAACATAACCTACAACTTTTTCTTTGTTTAGGGCAATTATATGAGGTTCAATATTTGAGAATTTCTCAAGCGTTTCCCATTCATGGTCGACAGTAACAAAGCCATCTCTCTCAATTTCTTCCTGCGATAAATTTTTTTTAAGATTCGCTTTTTGTAAAGCAAAAACTCCTTTTAAATTGGATTTGCTGTTTTTTACGGTATACCTGATCATGATTTCCATTTTTTAAATTTCTGATCTCAGAAGTAATAAGAGTTTGTTTCAATATTATGATACAGTAGAACATTTACTCTTCTGCTTTAAACCTTTCACGATATTTCCAAATGCTGAATTTAATAATCGAAAGCAGAATAAAAAACAGGGAAATTGCTAAACTAGATACAGCAAGTAGGGACATTGTTTCAGCCTTAGACTCTAGGATTTCTACTCCAAGACTATAATCTAAGATGATACCATATTTTAACGATAAATACATCCCGAAAAGCAATAGCAATACACTCGCCAAGCCTGCTACCAAATCATTGTTGTCTTTCTTAAGAAAATTAATTCTAATTAATTCAATTAGAATATATAAAATCAATGTGCCTGAGATTATTATTTCAGTGATATAATTCATGTTTCTAAAATGATTTTTAGTCTATTAAAATGCATCACTTCTTACTGAAATGATTAGTATATCTCACAATCGCTTTTTTCAAATTTGAAGACAATGCCACTAACCAAATCAATTGATTGCTGACTAAATGAGCTTCTTGCAATTCATGTAACTCTGCTTTGTACATTTTTATATAACCTTCCTTGATATTAGCATCGCGTTCTTGTGATAAGACCCGGTAGCTTTCTAATAGCTTTTCCTTGGCTTCTTTAATGTTTCCATGTGGTTGCGCTTCGAATTCATGTGCTTCATCTATTAAAATTGTTGTTCGTGATAAAGTGTTTGTAATTTTAGAAAATAAAGCACTCGTTTCAGCAGAAATTGGAGTCGTTTTATGACTTTGAATAAAGCTTCCCAATGAGGCAATTCCAGATAAAATAGTTTGATTGAGCGTAACAATTTCATAAATCAGGCGAAACTCTAGTTGCTTTGATTTTGGATCCTGAGTAATGCGTTGAAAAGCAGCACTAAGCTCACCCAAAGCTATAAAAGCTTCTTCTCGTGCTAATTTATATGCAAGTTGTTTTCCTTCCTTATCGATATAGAAATCTTGAGTAGCATTTAAATAAGCTTTATTCTTTTTGATTGCGTTTAACAAAATAGCTTTTAGATTAAGCACTTCCCAACTCGGAAACAAAGCATAAATTGCCACATAAGCAATGGAGCCACCTAAAACAGTATCAATTACACGGTATTGAATAACCGAGAAAGCATTTGGAGTGATAAAAGAATAAACGAAAACGACATTCAGTGTTATAAATGCAGCAGCCCAACGATAGTTTTGTTGCATCAAAGAAAAAGCAAGAATTAAAGAGGTGACAGCCAAAACGGCATATACAATTGTGTTTTGTGTGAGTATTACAATTCCAAAAGCTATTATCCCCCCTAATATTGTTCCGATTATACGGTCTTTTGCGCGCTCTTTTGTTAAACCATAATTAGGACGAAGAATTACCAATACAGTTAACATAATCCAATAGGCATTCTGAATTTCATAAATGTTCCCCAATATAAATGCAAATACCATAGCAATTGTTAGTCGCATAGCATGTCTGAAGATGATGGAGTTTACAGAGAAATGCTGAAATAAAATCCGCGGTTTATACTCTTGAAGCGTCAAGAATTGTTTCGCTTCACTTCGTTTTAAATTCACCTTTGAACTTTCAGTTATATTGGTCAAAGCATATCGAATAGCTTCAACTTCTTGTAAGATCTGTTTCTGAAAATCGTGCAGATTACGCATGGTCAATGCGCCTTCTCTTGCTTGGGGAAGTTTGTGAATGGAAATATAATCCGCTATCGCGTTGTGCGCTTCTAACAAACATTTCTCTAGCGCTTTATTGTCAGGGATTTTGTCTTTTGTGATTAAGACTTTAGAAAGCTGTTTCAACTGCTGACTCATCGACATGTTGAGTTTACTGAACTTCTCTAAATGCTTGCTTTCTTTTCCAAATAGGGAGTCAAACCTTTCGTAATCCCAGCTGTTGGCGATAACCAATTCATAAATATCCACCAAGGAAATAAAAATCAATAAGCGTTTTTCATCAAAATGAGAACGTCCAGAGCGTTTTCGATTGGCCAATAAGAGTTCTCTTAAAGTTTCATGCTTTTCATTGATTTGGGTTTGCAGAAAGAAGGATTGTTTTATATGAGGTGCTCTATCCCCTTCAGCAATCAATAGTTTCGCACGAACTTTTAAATATTCACCTGTTAATTCTAAAGTTTCAGACAGCAATTGGTCATCGTCTTTATTGGGAATAATTTTATGAAGAACGATTGAAGCCAAAAGGTACCAAAGTCCACCAAAGAACATAAATATTGCGTAGGTCCATATCTCTGACGCTGAAGTTGTGTCAGAAGCCAAAGCCAACACCATCGCCAATAAGCTAGAGAATGCCACCAAGGAACCTCTAAATCCGTAAGCTGATAAAAATGAGATTCCAAAAGTGATGATACTGATTAAAGTCAATACCAGATAGAAGTTATGTTTGGAGAATAAAATAAGAGCAGTAATGAATACCGTGAGCACAATACTGATTAAAGTTCCAATTACTTTTCGTCTTAAACTTCCTGGGATATCACTTGGAGCATTTAAAAAAGTCCCAATAAGAAATGACGGTGCGAGACTCATATAGCCAAGCGCATTAAAAGTAAATAGGGGAATAATTAAGGAAATGGTTAATACTACACTTCTGAAAAAATGTGAACTTTTTAAAAATAACTCAAGGTGTATGCGTCTACTTTTTATCATTAGAAGTATTTCTATGCTGTAAAGATAGTAATTCCGAAGTTTTATAATGAAAGATGGAGAAGCTTGTATAAATAGTTTAAGTTTAACATCAACCTAGCAAGTGGAATTTCTTACAATTGCATTAATTATTGTAAATTAGTTTAATAAACCAGACCATTATGAAGCATTATCTATTGATTTTTTTACTCTTGTTTACGATTTCTATTTATTCACAAGAAGGAGAGAAAATACGAAAAGCGAATCACTCTTTTTCATTGGCTGGAGGTGTATTTGGTCAAACTGGAACAAGAGATTATTATGGTTTAAGTTATTCAATTTCCTATCAAGCATACTATCCAAATCGATTCATTTTTGGATTACAATTTTTAAGAGATGAAGCTAAATATAAAAGTTTAAATCCGGATAAAGAACCTTATGATAAAAGGAAAATGCTTGGGTTTTCTGGAGGTTTTCAATTAGGGCTTCATGCCGTTCGAAGAAAGCGTTTTGACCTCTCTGTTTTGGTTGTTCCACATTTTAATACGCAAAGGTATATTACCAAATATTACAATGAAGTTGATAATATATTTAAAACCTCAAAACAAGAGATAACTTATCTTTTTGTACCCATTATTGCTTATCGGATTGAATCATTTTACAAATTGAATCCATCTCATGGATTAGGTTTAACAACTGATGTCAATTTAGAATTTGAATGGAATGGAATTGAGGATTTACTTGCTGTGGATGTTTTTGTAGTCGGACGTTTAATGCTTACTTATCGTGCTACCATTTTGAATAAAACAACAAAAGAAAGCAGGAGAAAAAGTGATGGTATTGATCCTTAAAATGTAAACTTATTCATTACTCAATGATTTCAATATCTACTTCAAGAAACTCCGATACGCCTGATTTGAATTTTAACGTATAGATTCCTGGAATATTTTTTACAAATACAAAAGGAGTGGTAACCATAGGATCGACCATTGTGCAAGAACATCCCACGTATTTCGTTTCAACCTGAATTGTGTTGGTATTTCCGTTTACGTTTTCAATAAATTTCTCAAAATTACCACAGCCGCTCATTAAACCATAAGTTACATCGATTTGAACCGGCGTATTTACAGTTCCAGTGACTGGCGCATCTAAGTTTGTTATATAAGCAATTTTGTATTCGATACATTCTTCGTTGAGTTCTTCATTAGCTGTTTCGATATTTGATTCTGTGTTCGTTTTCACATCTTCCTTTTTACAAGAAGCTAAAAGTAAAAGGGCAATTGAAAAGTATAATATTTGCTTCATGGTGTACTTTTTAATATGAGTATTCTAAGAAATGGTATTCGTTTCACTTTTACGGATTGTTTGTACTTCTATCATTTAACTTCTTCACGCTTTTTTTATTGTTATAAGTAGATGAAATAGAGTTTTTTTTCGACCAATACTTATAATTGTGCGTTGTATTGATCTAAGAACTAGGAAAAACCCTTGCAATGTTTTTTCATTCTTGTCCTAAATTTGTATAAATAAAAAAACATAAGTTTATGAAAACATTAAAGATTTTACTAATAGCATCAGGATTGTTTGTCTATTATGACGCATCTGGACAAGTATCAATAGATCGATCGGTTATAGGATCTACAGGTACAAGTGAAGTTAGTTCAGGCAACACTTCTGCGAGTTGGACTGTAGGAGAGACAGCAGTAAATACCGAGACTAACGGCACAATAACCTTATCTGAAGGATTCCATCAAGGAATTGAAGTAGGTCTTTCTGTTGAAGTGAACACTCCAAATGTAGATTTAAAAGTCTATCCTAATCCAACACAGGATAAGGTTTTTATTTCTGTTGATGCGACAAGCGCACAAAGAATACATTATGTGTTGTACACGGCAGTAGGTCAGGAGATTCAGCTTCCAGAGAATACCATGAATGTATCAGGGCATGCAGAAAAGAGTTTAGACTTTAGTCATTTGACAAAGGGAACCTATTTATTGCATGTTACATCAGAAGATGGAGCGCATTTATCAACCATAAGAATTATTAAAAATTAAAAACATAATCACATAAATTAACAAAACAACATTAAAAATCGAAATTATGAAAAAGTCTATTTTAACCGTTTTAACGGTATTGTGTAATATAATTATCTCCTCAAGTGTGTGGGGACAAGCTCCTGAAAAGTTTAATTATCAGGCGGTATTAAGAGATAACGGGAATGTTATGGTGAGTGAATCGGTGAACGTTCGATTTACTATCCTTGATGGTTCCTCTTCAGGTACGAATGTTTATCAAGAGACACAATTTATTACTACCGACCAATATGGTCGCGTAAATTGTGCCGTAGGAGGTGGAACCGTAGTCAGTGGTAATTTCTCTAATGTTGATTGGGGAGGTGGAGAAAAGTATTTACAAGTAGAGATCGATAAAGGAACTGGATTTGAAGATCTAGGTGCCAGTCAATTGTTATCTGTTCCTTATGCTCTACAGGCTGGAAAGCTTGACTGAGTTGAGGATTTTAATTGATCCTAATTTAATATAATATGAGATTTAAAAATAATTATTTATCTCATCTCCTATTTTTTAAAGATAAAGTCTGAAATAGCTTTTGCAAATCTGATTTGAGAATT